>Ga0307379_10012045_pt1 | contig 11295 bp, 7 predicted proteins | sample UN2MG_FD_202237 | JGI IMG/M metagenome (GOLD analysis project Ga0307379, IMG submission 202237) | Soil microbial communities from Risofladan, Vaasa, Finland - UN-2 | ecosystem: Environmental > Terrestrial > Soil > Coastal area > Acid sulfate soil | place: Finland: Risofladan, Vaasa | collected... | reverse complement strand
GACAACCGAGACTCGAAAATAGAGTCCGTCCCGAATGGCATGAAGATAAGCGATAATTGCTGATTTGTAAATGGGTTGACAAAGATGGCCTCCAGCGTGTCTGGTCTGTTTGCCAAGAACAACCCGGACACGGAAGGAGGCCACGGATGGCTACTATCGCAGAGGGCAGGGAGGTTCTCAAGCAGGAATTGGAGGCTGGGAGAACTGGGGTTTGGGGTCCATGGCTGCCGGAATCGGTGGAGGCGGGGTGCAGGGCAGCAGAACACCGCTGGCGGGATCGCTTCTGGACGCCTCTGCAGACGATGTGGACGTTCCTGTGGCAGGTGCTGGAGGTGGGCAGTTCCTGTCGCGACGCCGTGGCGATGGCCTTGGCGGAGCAGGCCGCGGCGGGTCGGCCGTGGATGCCATCGGCAGCGCCGACAGCCTATTGCCAGGCGCGGCGCCGGCTGCCGCTGGCGGTGGTCCGCGACGGCCTCCGCCGGGTGGGCCGGCGGTTGCGGGAGCAGGTCGGCGCGACGATCACCTGGTGCGGCCGGCAGGTGTGGCTGGTGGACGGGACGACCTGTTCCATGCCGGACACGCCGGACCTTCAGGCCGCCTTCAGTCAACCCGACGGGCAGGCGCCTGGCTGCGGCTTCCCGGTGGCCAAGGTGGTGGCGTTGCTGTGCTGGGCCAGCGGGGCCGTGCTGGAGGTGGCGATCGGGCCGCTGTGGATGTCGGAACTGCAGTTGTGGCGTGATCTCTGGCCGGTGCTCTCGCCCGGGGAGATCGTGGTGGGCGACCGATTCTACTGCACGTTCTACGACGTGGTGGGCGTGATGCGTCGCGGGTGCGATGCGGTGTTTCGGCTGCATCAGAAGCGGCCGGAGGACTTGCGTCGGGGCCGACGCCTGGGACGCAACGACCGGTTGGTGACCTGGCAGCGCCCGACGTGGAACGCCCGGCCGCGCGGGATGAACCGGCGACAGTGGAAGGCCCTGCCGCCGACGCTGAGCATCCGCCTGATTCGCTTCACCGTGGCGATCCCCGGCTTCCGGTGCAAGACGATCACGGTGGCCACGACGCTGCTGGACCCGCAGGCGTATCCGGCCGAGCGGATCGCGGCGCTGTACCGTGATCGCTGGTTGATCGAACTGAGGTTCCGGGACATCAAGACGACGATGGGCATGGAGGTGCTTCGCGGCAAGTCGGCCGACGTGGTCCGCAAGGAGATCGTGATGCACCTGCTGGCCTACAATCTGATCCGCGGGCTGATGTGGCAGGCCGCCGAACTTCACGGCCGCCCGCTGCACCGCCTGAGTTTCGCCGGAACGGTGGGGCGCTTGCGGGCCCTGTCGCCCTATATCCACGTGTACGGCGGAAGCGACCGGGCCGTGGCGCTGCATGAGCTGCTGCTGCGCTGGGTCGCCGCCGACATACTCCCGTACCGCCCCAACCGCGTGGAACCTCGGGCGGTCAAACGCCGTCCCAAGCAATACGCCCTACTCAACCGCCCCCGCCACCCAATGCGAAAGGCCCTTCTCCGATGAACACTTACAGCTTATCTTCATGCCATTCGGGTCCGTCCCTATTTTCTACTATTTTCTATTTTCTCTCCAGGAGAAGAGACATGAGCCGTATCGGCATATGGTCAGGGATTGCTCGTGGGACAGTGGCCTGCGCCTTCCCTATCGTTTCATGTTTGTGGACGCCATGTGTTGCTGGCAGCGCCCCGCCTGCCTCCGGCGAGGGGAGCTCCGTCGGGATGGAGAGACGCCCGGGCCTAGACACGCCGATGGATAAGCTTAGGGCGGACCTGCCTTGTAGGAAGCTGGTGGAACTGCTGAGCAAGACAACAGGTGTGAGAATGACCTATGATGGGGCGGAGGGCCTTGAAGGCGACCCCGGGAGTATTCCCGTCCATGTGCAACTGGCGCATATCACACTGCGCCAGGTCCTGGACTGCGTGCTGCCGAATATCGAACTGTTGAGGCAGCTCGAGCACGTTTCCTGGGATAACAGGATCCGCGTGTTCCACCCGGTTTATCTGGGGGATGAAGGGCTTGATATGAAGGGGTCCTATGACGTCAGTGACCTGCTTCCGATATTGCGATCTAAAGAGGGGGACAAGGATGTACCCCGTGCATTACACGCTATTCTTGATCCCTGGCTTTCGCTCGACAGTGGGATCCCAGGGGATTGCTACGAGATCGCGATCAAAGGGAGCACGCTTATCGTAGAGGGCGAGTCCGATGTAATCGGCGAAATGAACAGGCTGTTGCGGTGGCTGCGGAATCCCGTCGATCCGCGGCTTATAGGAAAGAGCGGGGATCGGCTTTTCGTTGCGTCGGACCCGGGAATGTACAAGCGCCTGACCGAGGTGTGCACAGAGGATGTGGGGAAGCCCGTGACGTTGGACGGGCTTGTGTACTTTCTCAACGTGACGGGTGAGATGAACGTCATATTCCGGAGGCAAATGGCGATCGCGGCGACGAAACAGAAGATTCTCCATGAGATCCGCGTGACCACAAAGGGCCGGCGTTACATCGATATCCTCCTTGGGGTGAAGGACACCGACGCATGGGAGGGGAATCAGCTATACTTTGAGTACGATGGCCCTGTGATTGTCTTGGACGGGTCCGCCGGAGTCCTCCGGGTGATGCGAGTATACGATGTGAGGAATTTACTTGGATCGAGGGAGCTGGGCGGCTTGCTCGCGGGACGTGGCGAAGGCGTCGAAAAGGCGGCGGGCCTTCCTCCCGATGAGGCTTTGGGCAGGGCTCTGAAGAAGCTCGGTGATGACCGTGTGCGGGATTGCAATGACAAGCTAGAGGATGAGCCCGCCGTAGTCAGGTTCCACAAAGGGCTGGCAGTCGTCTGGGCGACCTGGGAGGGGCACAGGCGGATATTGCGACTTCTATTTGACTTGAATTCGACGCTTTTCCCGGAGAAGAGGGACGGGACGACTAGGCCTGGAGTTTCACGAGCTTCGTCCAGGGCAAATTAGGGACGGGCAAATTAGGGACGGACCCTATTTACCGCTATTTTCGGGCTTGACCTCCCCGGCCCCTGTTGTAGACTGGCGCCATGCCGCGCAGGGCAAAACAATGCGGGACAGTCACCTATTATGTGCTTGCACGCCGGCCAGGGAGCTGGTAGGATCCGGTCATGCCACGGGTCGCGCGGATCGTCATTCCGGGATGTCCGCATCACGTCACTCAGCGGGGCAACAACCGCCAGGAGGTGTTCTTCGTCGACGACGACCGGCGGGCGTACCTGGAGATCCTCCGCGAGCAGTCCGAGCGGTTTGGCCTGGCGGTCAGCGGCTACTGCCTGATGACCAACCACGTCCACCTGATCGCCACGCCGGCGGGCCCCGAATCGCTGGCCAGGGCCGTCGGGCGGACGCACTGGCTGTACACGCAGTACGTCAACCGCCTCCACGGCCGCAGCGGGCACCTGTGGCAGAACCGCTTCTACTCCTGCGCCCTGGACGAGGACCACTTCTGGAAGGCGATGGCGTACGTGGAGCGGAACCCGGTCCGGGCCCGCCTGGTGCGGCGCCCGTGGCGCTGGGCGTGGTCGAGCGCCGCCGCCCATTGCGGCGAGGCCGAGAACACCGGCCTGCTCGACCTGGAGGCGTGGAAGGATCTGCTGGCCGGCGCCGACTGGCGCGACGTGCTGGCCGAGCGGCTGGAGGAAGCCGACGTCGCTGCCCTCCGCCGCGCCACCGGCTGGGGCCGACCCTTGGGCAGCGACCGCTTCCTCGCCAAACTTGAGCGTGCCCTCGGCCGCCGCCTCCGCCCCCTGCCGGTCGGCAGGCCCAGAAACCGGAAACGGACGAGCGGGAGCAAATAAATAGGTGACTGTCCCTAATAATCCAGATAGACATGAAGCACGATCAGAGCCCCGACCCCAAGTTGAGTAAACCGTAGGAGTGTTGGCGAACCGGCACGGGCGGTGACGCCAAGTGCAGCGCCCAAGGAGTGGAAAGGGATGCGGTCATGATAGAGCGGACTGCCCGACGAGTGCGATGGGGGGTGGTGATAGGCCTGGCGAGCCTGTGGTGCCATGCGGCGACGGCGGAGGAATACGAGGTCGTTCCTCTGGATGAACGGCAGGAGCAGCAGTACAGAGACAGCCTGGGGAAAGCCAGGAAGGGAATACTGCGGAAGGCGGGCAAGGAACTCCGTTTTGGAGATGCGGCGGTACAGCGTGTCGGTGACGACGGGGAGGTGCTCGGGTCCTTGAAGTGGCCGAGCGGAGCGATTGCCCTGTTCGACAGTCGGCGGCGCGAGTTTGTCGGCTATCGCCTTGGGACCAAAGTGTATATTGTGGATGCGGCGATGAAGGTTGTTCGCTCCTTCGAGACCCCCTTGCGGTCCAGCGACATGTGCACTGTTACGGAGGACGGGGACATCTACATTCTCAGATGGGGTTTCAAGGCGGAGCGGTCAACGGGGCAGGAGCGCAGGTTCCCACCTGCGGGCTTTACTGTATACGATGGAAAGGGCAACGCCATATTGTCGGAGACCGAGGAGTCCGGATGGGAGATTGGTTCGCTGGCCGACAAGGCATTCGTCGTGTTCAGGCGAGGAGAGGGCCGGGATGCGATCAAGGTGCTCAGTTACGACGGCAAGGCGGCGTGGTCGGCATCGGTCCCCGCCGAGGACGCCTACTGGCCGCAGTTGTGGTGGGCGGCTGACTCGACACTGATGGTGTGCTGGCGCGGCAAGCAGGCGTGGGTGTTGAGCGATCGATTGAAGGTGCTGGATAACGTTGGTGGGGCGCTGCTCGGGGAACTGCTTATTGTCATGTACAACCCGAAGCCGCAGACCTTGGCATGGGAGATTCGCGACCCGAGAAAGAAGTCCAGTACGAAGGCCGCTCAGGTGTCCTTTGACGAGAAGAAGGTGTACAGCGCCGAGGGATATCACGACTCACGTCTCTTTCCCGGGGTGGCGGGCCGCGCAGTGATACTGGTACGGGCAATTCCTCGTGACCAGAGCGGGGGTTCGCTGCTCCGACCCGTAGTCATTGACACCTCATCAGGCCAGATCGTGTGGTCCGCCCAGCCCTACCGCCCAGACAAGTTGATCAATGCCAAGATTGCCCTGGGGCCGTGGGAGGAGAAGGGCGTTATCATTCCCGGGGACGGAAAGGGATGGGCCATTCTCCGTGTAAAGGGCTCGGCCGCCACGAGGTCGGCCTCAGGAACCGCTTCCGAGTTCGGGGAGGCATGTCCGACACGGGCAAGCCTGATGGCCGCCGCGAGGCCGGATGAGACGGAATGGCGACACCGCATAGTGGCAGAATAGGACGCCCAGAGGAAGGGAGGCCGCACGACTTTGCCGATTCTGAGGGCCTCGGCCCGGTGCCGGCGTCGCCGGGGAAGATGCACGGTGTCCAGGCTGGCGCGGCCGACGGTCTTGGCAAGCGGATCGGCCGTGCGGCCGCAGCACCAGGTCTGTCGACACGCTGGGCCTGCCCAGGCTATCATGTGAGGCAACGTGCCGAGGGACGCGCGACTGTCTGGGGCGCCGCGCTGCTCCGTGGCGATGCAAATCTGGTAAGCGCAAGCCCCGCCAGAAGCTGTGGAGCCGGGTATTGGCAGAGAGCGCCGGCAGGGCCGCACGCTGGCCGTGTAGTATGTCCGGAAGGGAAGTGAGCCGATGATCAGCAGGATCAAGGAAGCGGGTTCAGGCGCGGTCGTCTGCTGCCTCGCTATGGGCTGCCTGATACCCGCAGCCGCCATGGGCCAGACCATCAAGATGGACGGCACCCCCACCTGTTTCCGGGCCCTACTGGAGATATCCGAGAAGTACGCCAAGGTCGAGACGGGCGTGACGTTCCATATCCGCTATCACGGGGCATTCGCCGCCGTGGAGCAGGTCGGCAAGGGCGATATCGACATCGGCTTTATCGAGTACCCCCTTCGCAAGTACGTGGACAAGGCCTGGGCCAAGGCGTTTCCGGGCGACAAGAAGCCGGCCGCGGAGTACACGTTCGCCCAGACGGCGCTCGGGGTCGTTGTGAATCTGGGCAACACTGCCACCAGGCTGACGCACCAGCAGCTTCGCGACATCTGCTCGGGCAAGGCCGCGTCCTGGGCGGCTGTGGGCGGCTCGGGCTCGGGCAAGCAGATCCAGGTAATTACGTCCAAGGCGCTGTCCGGGAACATGGCCAGCGACCTCATCCTCAACTATCGGAATTGGCCGAGGGAAACCAAGAGGCTGACGGCCGATGCGAACGTGATTGCCTCCGTCATGTCCGACCGGGACGCCATCGGTTTCGTGGCCTTGACGCCCGAGCTGCCGGAAGGCGTCAGGCTCGTCGCCATCGCCAAGGATGCCGAATCAAAGGCCGTCCCTCCCACGGTGGACAATGTCGTCCTCGAGCGGTACCCCCTGGTCCGACAGTACAAGCTGATCCTGACGGAGCACTCCTCCCCCGCCGCACACCAATTCGCTCAGTTCGCGTGCAGCCAGTTGGCCTCGAAGACCGTGCAGAAATGGGGCTTGTTTCCCGTGTCCATCCGCCACAAGGCGGAAGCGGATCAGCGACTGGCCGACATGCGGGCGGGGAGGGGGATTCGCATTTCGGCGATCGGGGACAAGGTGACAGGGGGGGCCCTGGACGGCCTGGCGGTCGAGTATGTCCGCGCCAAGAAGGTGGTGCAGGTGCCCTGTATCGCGGCCAGCGGCGACGTCGCCGCCGTCGGCGCGTTCATCGGCGATGCGGGGGAGCGGGAGCTGTTGATGCTGGGGAACAGGCCCAGTGATCGGGCGATTCAGGTGCATGGGCAGCGGTGGATCGACTTGCAGGCCGAGGAGCATCTGCTGGCCGGCCGTGCGGCGGCGATTGTGGTGAATCCAGCCAACCAATTGGAGTCCGTGACGGTCCAGCGGCTCGGGGCGATCTTTGGGGGAGAGGTGGTGGACTGGGCGGTCGTTGGATCAACGGGCCTGACCGCGAGCGGCGGGGCGGCGGTGAGGATTCAGTGCTTTGGGGTGCCGTCGCGAGATGCGGCGGGGAGGGTGTTTGAGAAGGAATGCCTGGAGGCCGGCAAGTTCCGGGGTGTCCAGCGGCTGGCGGATACCGCCGCGGTGGTCCGGGCGGTGAGTATGGACCGCGGGGCCATCGGATTCGTGGACCTGGCGGCCCTGGCGGAGGGCGGGCAGGCGGTGAAGGTGCTGGGGATTCAGATCGGCCTCGGTGAGGGGGCCCGGGTGATCCAGCCGACGCCGGAGACGGTCGGCAACGCCATGTACCCGCTGTCGGAGCGGCTGTACCTGTACGTGCACCCCAAGGCCAGCGAGACGGCCAAGGACTTTGCGAAGTTCATCGCGACCTGCGGCGGGTCGGAGGCGACGCCGTACGCCGACACGGTCAAGGCGGTGATGGAGGCGTACGGCAAGAACGGCCTGATTCCGCTGGCGGACGAGGCCCTGCGTCGGATGGCCCAGGACGCCGCCGCCGCGGCCGCGGCCAAGGCGAGAGAGGAAGCGGCCAAGCCCAAGGGAAAGGGGTGATCGGCCGTGTCTGAAAGGAACGGCAGTGTGATCGGATCGATGCGACATGCCCGGCGACGTGGCGGCAGGCTGAGCCTTGTGGGGCTCATCCTGGGCATCGCCGCCCTGTGCGTTCCGGTTGCGCCTGTGGTTGGCCAAGGTCGAGGGCCGGGCGGTCCGGATGCGGACGAGGCTTCGATTCGCATCTCCGGGCCGCTGGTGGCGAAGGAGATGATGGAGGGCCTGGCCGCGGAGTTCCGCAAGGCCGAACCCCCCGCAGGGGTGGAGTACCTGCGCATGGAGGCGCCACCGGCTGCCGTCCGTGCCCTGGTGGCCGGGCAGGACATGGTGGTGACACTGGGGAAGGTGACCGAGCAGGACCTGGGCGACTCCAGGGCCCGTTGGAAGGCGCTGAAACCTCAGGAGCACATCATCGGCGCCCGGGTGGCGGCCGTGGTGGTGCACGCGAGGAACCCGGTCGACTCGCTCACGCGGAAACAGTTGTGGGCGATCTTCTCCGAAGACGCGAAGAGCTGGGACATCTTCGGCGGGGCGAAGAAGCCGATCCGACGATACGGGCTTCCGCCGTATGGCCCGCTCGGCAAGATGTTCCACGACACGATCATCCCGGCGAACCGGTGCCGGATGATGTTCCGAAGGAGCGACTCAGAGGCCGTGTTGAAGGCGGTCGCGAGCGACCCGGAGGCCATCGCCTTCGTGGATGCCGTGCCCGCCATGTCGGCGGGGGACTCGGTGAAGATCGTGGCCATTGGCGACGCGGACGCCTCCTCGGCCGCGCCGGCGGCCCGGCCCAACGCCCAGACGATCAAGGATGGTACGTATCCGCTGGCCGAGACGGTGGTGCTGTATGTTTCGGGGGAGGCGTCGCTGGCGGCGCAGGACTTCGCGGAGTTCATCGTTTCCGGGGAGGGGGGAGGCGTGTACCGCAAGAACGGGTTCCTGCCGACGCTGGGGGTCGTTCGCGCGGACGTGCTGGCGGCGTTTGAGAAGCTCTACGGCCCGGACATCAAGCAGGTCAAGGCCACTGCCGGGCCGGCGGACGACCTCGCTCTGGCCCGGAAGCTGATCCGATCCGCCCGAACGATGCACGTCGTACCCGAGCTTCTGGCGGCGATGTGTGAAGCGGCGTACGATCTGACCGCGAGCACATCCGGGGGGGAAACCCTGGCGTTCGAGGGGTTCCGAGGGGTTCCGGGGACACAATACTTATCTCTCTTTCCTCTTGGGCTTGCGCAGCTTCTTGGGAGCAGGACGTGTTCTCCTGGGAACGAGCTCCCGGCCGAGAAGCCTGCTGATCTTCCTGAGGAACGGCTCCTCGCCCAGCGGGCGGGCCGTCCGCTCGCGCCAACGCAACGCCTTTGCGCGTGGCACGGCCCGGCCGTGCCGAATGCCGGTGTGCAACAGAACCGTTGGGTCTTTAGCTCTATCTTACGCCGCCTCGCACCGGGCGCCAATGGCGGGAGCTGTACGGCCGGCCAGCGGATGTGGAGAGGGCGGCGGGCCCGTTCTGCCGGCCTCCGGCCTGGCGTGCGCAGCGCTGGCGCGGTGAGGGGGCGTCGGGGGGCGCTTGGACTCCCTTGGATGGGGTTGACCGCTCCTTGGCAGCGCCTTGGTCGATGGCAGCCCATCCGGCCAGGGAGTCCTGTGGCATTGCTGCGGACATCGCAGCGGGCATCCTGGGTCTGCCTACCCACCGGGCGATTCGGACGTGCCAAGGACCGCCTCCGACCGCCCGGCTCCGTCCTTGGAGGAGCGGGGCCGGCGCGAGCCGGGCGGGGGGGGGTATAATAGCTTCGTTAGTCCTGCGGAGACAGCGTCTTGCAGGCACTACGAGCCGGTCTGCGGCGGTGGTTTCGGCCAGACCGGACAGCTCGGCGGAGGGGCCGCTTCGAGTTTGCTGGACTTACGCGCAGCCGGAGGGGGGTATCGAAACGCTGCTACTACTGACTCGACAGCGGCTTGCGGCAAGCGGATGCGAGGTGGTTCTTGGCGGGGCTCGCATGGGGTCCCCGGCACGGCCTGGCGGCAGATGCGCGCTGTGCCCGGATACCTAACGCGCCGCCCCGCGGGGGCCGCAGGGGGTGCTCCGGCGGATGCCCAGGCCCCGCCGGGGCATGCCTCAGACCGGGCGGGGGGACTGCGGATCGATAGCCGACCCGCCGTCCCCGGTTTCCCGGCTGGTCTTCGGTTAGCCCGGGATTTCGCTCAGGACATTGCGGAGCTTGGCCAGGGCGCCGTTCTGGACCTGGCGGACGCGTTCCTTGGACAGGCCGACCATCCTGCCGACCTCTTCGAGCGTGCCGATCTGCCGGTGGCCGTCGACGGCGAAGCGGGCCCCGACGACGCGACGTTCGACGTCGCTCAGCTCGGCGAGGTTGCAGGTGATCACCCGCTGAAGGTCCTCAATGGCCAGCTCCCGCTGGTGCTGGTGGCGGCGGTCGTCCTCGTCGCTCCGCTCCATCTCCGGGACGAACTCGGTGGGAAAATGCTGACGGTAATTGCCGGTCTTGGTCGCCAACCGGCTGAAGGCCTTCAGAATGGCCCGGCAGGCGTAGGTGGAAAACTTGAAGCCGCGGGAGACGTCAAACTTGTCAATCGCACGCAGCAGGGCCATGTTGCCCTCGCTGACCAGCTCGACAAACTCGACGGTGTTGATGCGGGTCCGCTTGCCCATGGCGACCACCAAGGCCATGTTGGCGCTGGCCAGGTCGGCCCGGCCGCGGAGGACGCGGCGGTACCAGCGAAGCATCTCGGGGACGCGGCGGCGGCTGAAGCGCTTGGCCTGGGCGGAAACGAGGATCGCCAGGCGGTAGCGGGCGTAGTTATAGCGTTTGAAAAGCAGCACCTCCTGCTCGCGGGTCAACTGAGGCCGAGCCTTGGGGCTGACCATGGCGTCCTCGTGGACCTCGGGGAAGTGACGCCACTGGGCGATGCGAATGATCTCGGCGGCCGGGCCGAAGAGCTCCTCCTCGGTCCTCGTGAGGCGGTAATCCGGGTGCGCCACGTAGTCGATCTCGTCGGGGATGGACTCGTAGAGGTTGCGGTCGCCACGCGAGAGGGAGGCGAGAAAACGCTCCTGATCCCGGCGGGAACTGCTGGTCCCGTGCTTCCTTGGTGCTGCCGTCGTTGTGGCCATCTGTCCCACCCTTTCTGTAATGTCCGGCCCCCTACAGGCCGTGACCCAAGCTAACGTCGCGGGTCCGTCCGTGCGAACCCTCCTAGGGTTTCTACGAATATCCTAGATAAGGCGCACGACTTTTCAAGATTAAAATATAGTTCTTCTCTTAAAAAACTTCAACTTTTAACCACTTCTTTAACTACTTCGGATAGGCAGGCTTAGAGCATCACCTTTTTTTCGATTTCCGGCGGTGGGATGGGAGGAAGGTGGACACCGCCCCAATCCCCGGGGGCGCCCCCCGGCCATCGCGCCCCGCTTCCCCCCGGAACCGGGAAGGTGCAAGTGGCTGGGCGTCAGGAAAAACAGGGCTGATTCGGGGCTAAAGTCGGGCTGTGCCGTCCGTGCGGGCCTTGCCGGCGCTGATGTTGTAGCTGCCGGTGGTCTTGTCGACTTCCACATCGATCCCGCCGGCGAAGGTGCATCGCTGGACGGATCCATCGGCCGAGAGGACCTGGTGGCCGGTCATTTCCGCGAAGCCCACGTCCTCGTGGAGCTTGAGGAGGGTCTTCTTCGTGCGCATCTCGGCGGCCGGGATGGCCGTGCGGGTGGGCCAGAAGTAGGGCGCCTGCCCGTAGAGCAGTGCCTCGGGGAGGTTCCGGCCTGGGG
>Ga0307379_10012043_pt1 | contig 11296 bp, 13 predicted proteins | sample UN2MG_FD_202237 | JGI IMG/M metagenome (GOLD analysis project Ga0307379, IMG submission 202237) | Soil microbial communities from Risofladan, Vaasa, Finland - UN-2 | ecosystem: Environmental > Terrestrial > Soil > Coastal area > Acid sulfate soil | place: Finland: Risofladan, Vaasa | collected... | reverse complement strand
GTGTTGAAGATTTGATTGTGTATCTTCCTACGGATTCTGTTATTCCTGATGGAGTTGCAGTGGATTTAGGTATTAAGGATTATCTTGTCGGAAAACAGAAGAATAGAATTAAGGCTGTTAGACTTCGTGGTGAAATTTCACAGGGTATTGTTCTTCCTTTACAGAAAGTTGTAGATTATTTGGGTTGGAAAGATGAAGTTATTCCTGATGTTACTGATTTTGCCGGTGAATTGGAAATTGACAAATATGAAGAACCAATTCCCGTTCAAATGCAAGGTAAAGCACGTCCTTGGCCATCTTACTTGACTAAGTATGATATTGAAAATGTCAATAGGCCAGAAGCACTTCATCTTCTTGAAGGTAAAGAAGTAGTAGCAACAGAGAAACTTCATGGGACTAATATGGCAGTTTCTATAGCGTGTGTGAACGAAGTTTGGGAACAGCATGTTTGTTCTCGTAACTTTTCTCTTGAGGAAGCAGAGGGAAATCTTTATTGGATTGCGGCTCGAAAGTATGAATTACTTCCCAAAATTGAAAGTATGATTTCTGCTCCATTTCTTAGAGAAATGTTGAATATAGATGAAATTCAGGAAGTAACACTGCGGGGTGAGGCAGTTGGGGTGCAAGATTTGAAGTATGGATTTAATGGTGGTGATCCTGGGTTTTTTGTTTTTGATATCTGCGTTAATGGGTCATATATTCCTTTTGTTAATGTTGTAAGTATTTGTAGTCAATACAACATTCCCGTTGTTCCATTGGTTTACGCTGATCAATATGATTATGGTGTATTGAAAGAATTATCTCAAGCTTCATCTCAATTGGGTGGTGGGGTTCGCGAAGGTATCGTTGTAAAACCATCAACATACGATGAATATGTGCATGGGTTTGGAAGAGTAATTGTTAAATTTATTAATGAGGATTATTTAACACGTAAGGGTGGTTCTGAACATCATTAATACTTATAGTTATGATTCTTTTCTTTAATTTTGAGGCATGAAATGATTATATTTCCTTCGACATCCGTTGGGACATTTACGAAATTTTTTTCTACACGAAAAGATATTGTTTTTAAGTATATAATTAGAGAAATTGAAAAGGCGGTTAGTGTCAATCAATTACGAATTCAATTATTTAAATTTGAAGAATATCAAACCATTGCATCTTTAGATAAATCTGAATATTTGATGACTACTGAAATGGCTTTAGAGTTTTTTATTGAAAATGAAATGTATGAGAGTGCCGGTAAATGTCGTGATTTGATTAAGGTGTTAAGACCAAAATCAGATCGTCAACAAGTTGAAGAATTTCTTTCGGAAATTTCCAAACCATCATAAAGAAAGATTATAATGTTAAATAATGTTCGATGTGTTATTATTAACCCATCATATGAACCATTGTCCGTCGTTTCTGCTAAACGCGGATTGATTATGGTTCTTGAGGGAAAGGCAGTAATGACGGAACAACATCCTTATGGGATGGTCCGGAGTCCAACAAAAAAATTTCCTCTTCCAATACAAATTAAACTTAAAGAATATATTAAGGCACGCCCTGCTATGAGAGTGCCTGCACAATTAACTCGTAGAAATTTATTGGTTAGAGATAATAGCACTTGTCAATACTGCGGACGTAAAAAGAAGCAATTGAAGTCAAGTGAATTTATGACCAGAGATCATATCATTCCAACCACTCATGGTGGAAAAGATGTATGGACCAACGTTGTCACAGCTTGTAATAAATGTAATAATAAGAAAGCTAATTATTCGTTGGAAGAAATTGGTCAATATTTTGATATGAAATTAAATTCAATACCAAAAATCCCGACCGTTTTTGAAATTTGGGCGAATTGTGAATTAAAACTACCATCAATTTGAGGTTATTATGACAGAAACAACTGCAGTAGACCAATTGAAGAAACTTATGGATATCGCAAGAGATACTTTTAGTAAGGAACGATTTCAAGCTCTTGAACCAATGTATGATCATTTCGCAGATAGGATTTTAGTCGCACCAGCAAGTGCAAAAATTCACTATCATTGCTGTTATTCCGGCGGATATCTAGACCATGTACATAATGTTATTGATAACACCGTGCATATTGCTAAAGCAATGAAATCGGCCGGTGTCATAATGGATTTTACCCGAGAAGAAGCTATATTCTCGGCGATGCATCATGATTTTGGTAAGTTGGGAGATTTGGATCATTCTTATTATATTCCACAAACGTCAGATTGGCATAGAACGAATCGTGGAGAATTATATACTCATAATACTGAATTAACTTATATGTCCGTAACAGATAGAACACTTTATATTTTACAAAAGTTTGGGGTGGAAACTACTGCAAAAGAATGGAAAGCTATTAAAGTGTCAGATGGTTTATATGATAAGGCTAATGAACCATATTTTATAAGTTATCAATATCCACCACAACCGTTTCATACAAATTTACATTATGTGATTCATTTTGCAGATCACATTTCTACAATAGGTGAACGTGACACACAACGATTAACAGGGTAAACAATTATGAAAATAAGAGCAATATCACCAAATGTTGTTAACTACACTCGAAAGTCTCCCCGCTTAAATTTCCGTTGGGTTACGGATTTGAAATCGTGGTTGATTAACATTTTTAAGAGAAAACATTACCTCATTAAATGTGATAATTTGAAACGGGGTCAGTGGTATGATTGCGACACTAGACTTTTTGAAATCAACTTTCAGATTCTTGTCAATTATGTTGAAGATGAATTAGCTTGGATGCAATTGATTGCTGAAAATAGAACTCGTTGGTATCAACGTTGGATTCGAATTAAAGATGGTAGAGAATTGGGGTTACGAGAATTAAATTGGGAAATAGAACAGGGAGAAGATTCTCCAGAACAATCTGAATCCGCTAAGAAAATTAGAGATTTATATCTTTGGTATAAAGACGTTCGACCTAATAGGATTGATCCATTTGAAAACGTACCAGAAAGTGATTTTAAATTAGAAGAAGTTTCCGGTGGCGGTCGCAGATTGGTAAGTAATGATTCCGATGAATATCATAAAGCATTAAATAAAGCATTTGAAATGGAACAAGAACAATATGTTGAGGATACTCAAAGGATACAGGAAATTATACAAATACGTCAAATGATGTGGACTTAATTGCGTCATTTTAGATTAAAGTAAATACTTATAGTTAGACAGGGAAGGGTGCAAACCCTTCCCTCTTGCGTATATAGGAGAATATGTTTAAGAATATTATTTGGGTATCAGCTATAATGGTGGCCACGATGGCCGCGATATTTTCAGTCACGGGCATTGCTACACTTTTCTCTGCTAAATTTTATGCCGTTGTGGCTATGGCCGCTTCATTGGAGATTGGGAAATTGGTTATGGCTTCTTATTTGTATAGGTGGTGGAAGAAAACGCCCATTCTCTTAAAAATATATTCGGTTATTTCTGTAGTCATTTTAATGGGAATAACTTCAGTGGGAATTTATGGATATTTAAGTGCTGCATATGCTCAAGTTGCTGCTGTTCCTCAAAATACTCTTAATGAAATTAGTTTTATTGATAATAGACAACAATCATTAAATGAAATTATTGATGGATTGAGATTAGATAATACAACCGTTGATAGTAGAATAAGTCAAGTTAACGCAGTATTGAATGATGTTTTATCTGGGGGAACAGAATTAAGCCAACGAAGTGCATATGCCAATTTACAACAAGAAAAATCAAATTTGGATGAAGAAAAACAAATTAATGATTCCCGGCAGATGGTAGCCATAGCAGAACGAGATAGTTTGGAAATGGTTAAGGTAACATTGAACGCGGAATTAAATACTAACAGTGACATCGGACCATTTATTTATATTGCTCGAACGTTAAATTTACCATTGGATGTTGTGGTTAAATGGTTTGTTTTAATCATTGTATTTGTATTTGATCCGTTGGCTATATCGTTAATATTGGCATATAATAATATTGTAATGAAAGAACAAACCGAAGTATTGAAAAAGCCTGAAAATTTATCAATACAACCGGATTTACCACGTTCGTCATTTGATATAAAAACCACCCAAACAATACCTATAGAATCTTCTATAAATTCTGTTAAAGTGGTTGAACAAAACAATCCTCATGTGGAAGAACCTTCTGTCATAGAAAATGATATAATAAATGAAATAGACGAAATTATAGAGACGACAGTAGTTGAAGAAGACCCTTCCAATAGTGAGGACCCGGATAATCTAGTATCTGAAGAAAATATAAATTCTGATACAATTATTAAGGTTACGGCACCTACAAATCCCTGGTTATCTACAACAAACGAGTTTCCACCTAAACCTTGACTTTTAGACGTTTGGTAGTTATATTTTATAGTATACTTTATTTTCGGATAGGAGTGTTATAAGGTTATGAATATCAGTTTTGCTATTACTACCCATAATGAGGGTGAATGTATCGACCGTTTATTATTTCAACTTCAAGAATATATTGAAGGAAATAATACTTCAGATGAAATTATAATTTTAGATGATTTTTCAGAAGATCCGGATACGGTTAATATCCTTGACCGTTATTCCAATTTATCATACGTTCAATTACATCAACGAAAATTAAATAGAAATTTTGCAAATCATAAAAATTATTTAAATTCTTTATGTTCTAATGATTATATTTTTCAGATTGATGCAGATGAGTATTTGATTTCGGAACTATTGGAAAATTTAGAATCTATTCTTAATGATAATCATAATATAGATTTATTTTTTATTCCACGAATCAATACAGTAGAAGGATTAACAGAGGAACATATTAATATGTGGGGTTGGTCTGTTAATGAATATGGTTGGGTTTTATACCCCGATTATCAGTCGAGAATTTTTCGTAATACAGAAGATATTATGTGGGTGGGGCAAGTGCATGAACGTATTCAAGGTCATACTAGTTATGCTATGCTGCCTGCGGAAGAAAGGTTTAGTATTATTCATGAAAAAACCATTTCTAAGCAGGAAGAACAAAATTCATTTTATTCTGATATTTTGCAGCAGGATTAATGAAACGTATTTAGTCTAATTTTGGAGGTCTTTGTATGCGTATATTAAATTGGCGTTTAAACGCCTTACTTGTTATATATTTTATTTTATTAATATCAATATTGAGTGGTTTAGATAATACTTTATATAAAGAAGAACTTTTGTATGCTAAGCCGATCGTGGTTTCTCATACAAGAGTTAAGGGTGATTTATCTATTTACATGCATCAGATGGCATTACGTGAAAGTAATAATACGTTAGGAGTAGTAAATAGGATTGGGATGTTGGGAAAGTATCAATTTAGTCCTAAAACTTTATGGGGATTGGGGATACGTTTTAAAGTGGATAAAAATACTTTTTTGTCTGATGAACGTTTACAAGATGATGCTATGATAGCATACCTTAAACGTAATAGAAATTTTTTGAGTTTTTTAATTTTTAAATATGATGGCCGAATATATAATGGAATGTATATTACTGAATCGGGATTGTTGGCCGGTGCTCATTTAGTTGGTCCGCATGGGCTTAGAGCATATTTTGATCCAATATATACAGTTACCGTTAGAGATCGTATTTTTCGACCACGCATACAGGATTCTAATGGAACAAAAGTATCTGAATATATTGAAATGTTTTCTGGTTATGATTTAACGGAATTGGAGTCGTAGTATGATAGAATTTATTATTTTTTTGATGTTAAGTATAATATCAATATTAATTTGGGGCATTGTTAATCTTTTACGTAAAAATGAACATTTGGAAGATTTCATACTTGCATCGCATAATCAATCTAAATTAGTTATAGAGAATATGCGTGATTTAGATCGACAAGAAATGTTTGAAAAAGATGATGATGTGGGAATTATTTTTATGGAAATGTGTAATCTAATTGAAGAATATGCCAATTTTTTAGGAATAGAAAAGGAAGATCTTATAGAGAATGAATAATAAAATGTATTTTACGGAAGATACGGAAGATTCGATAATCTTATTCAATCAAACTGAAGATTTGGATATTAGAAATAAAATTTATAGAGATAAAATACATTATCCATTTGACAAGTTGGCTGAAAATATTATTAATAGATTTAAATTTCCATATATGGGGTGTTCATTTAAAGAAACCAAAGAACAAGTGGTTTCATTTTTAATATTAAATATCCATAAATATGAGAAAGGTAAAGGGAAGGCTTTTTCATACTTTTCAGTTATTGCTAAACATTACCTCATTCTTCATAATAATAGTGGATATAAACATGAAAAACGTTCCGTTTATTGGGCTGATGATTCTGAAAACCAAACAACCATTGAAGAAATGTTGATTATTGATAATAAAGTTGAAGAAAAGAAAAAGGATATGAAAGAATTTTCCCAATTGATGTTGAGTTTTTGGGACCATAATTTAATGTTAATTTTTAAAAAACAACGTGATATAAAAATAGCTGATGCCGTTTTAGAATTGTTTCGGAGAGCCGATGGTATTGAAAATTTCAATAAGAAGGCTTTATACCTTATGGTTCGGGAGATGACAGGGTGTAAAACAAGTTCAATTACTAAAATAGTAAATAAAATGTCATCTTATATGAATAAACACCTTCAAGAGTTTCATGATACAGGTGTTATATCAGACCATTCAAAATATTTTACATACGATAAATGACGCCGGCGTCAATTTGACGCCGTTTTCTATGCTTACCCTATTTATAAATATACTGTTTAGAGGAATTCGATTATGGCAATACAAAATCCAGAAATTTTTCATGATAAAAAATTTCAAGATATTTTAGAAGATATCTATAACAATTCTAAAGAAAAAAGAAAACAGATAACTATTTTAATGAATACGTTGTCGGATATGATTAAAAAACCAGTTGATGCGGCTGTAATAGCACCTTTGGTTAAAGAATTTTTTGAGGTTGCTGTTAAAAATGATGAACATTTAGTTAAGATGGCTGCAATAGTCCAAAGATTGATTTCAGCTGATTCTCAATCTGGAGGAAATTCATTAGAGTCCATATTAACGGCAGAGGAAAAGAATGATTTGTTAAGAGAGATAGAAAAGGAATCGGAACAAAAAGGTTTGGTAGAGTTGGGATTAATTTTAGAACGAGAGGAAAAGATTGGGCAATTGACACAAAAATCTATGAAAATAATAAATTCTAAAAAGGATAAAGAGGTAGATGGCCCGCCGAAAAACAAAAAGTAACATTTATAGGGGTGAAAATAGACAACCATTTCGACAAAACGTTCAAATTGGAACGGTTCAGGAAGAATATTTTCAATTTGAAGAATCTGTGGTTGTTGATGTTATAGTTAATGATAATCACCCGTCGTATGCCGCAGACGGCACAAATGTAGGAACTATCGTTTTTAGATTAATTAATTCACAACAATATTTACCTGATGAAAGTTTGAATGAAGCTATACCATATTTTTCTAATATTAGTGAATATCCTCTTTTAAATGAAATAGTATATGTTTTTAGGGCTTTAAATAGGTGGTATTACTTATTTAAATTTAATATTTCAAATCAAGTCACTGCTCAGCCCGTTTTTGGATTAAATGAACAACTGTCGGGCGTTAAAAGTGATTCAATAGATGTTCAACAACGAACAAATATAGCTAATGGTGGTTCAGAAATTAAAACTGGCGTCACGGATAATACTACTAAATTAGGAAATACGTTTGTAGATAAAAAAGGAGTTTATAGATTACGACAACAGGAAGGTGATATTGTTATTGAAGGACGTTCGGGGCATTCAATACGATTAGGATCTAATAGTAGTTTAAATCAAGCCCCAAATCTTTTATTGAGAGTAGGAACAGACGAAAATATTGAGGATTCTCGTATAGTTCCATTGGTAGATGAGAATATTAATAGTGATTTATCTTCTATATGGATGGTGGCAAATCAGATTATTCCGTTAACATTCGCTACCGTAGAAGATAAATCTCATTTTAAATCTATGGATGAACCGTTGGATAAATTAGCTGGTAATCAAATCGTTATCAATTCGGATAGAATTTCTATAAATACTAAGAGAAATGAATTGATGGTTAGTACGTTTTTAGGGACACATTTTTCAACATTAAAAAATCATACTGTCGATGCAGCAAAAGATTATAAAAGTTCGATTGGCCGAGACTGTTCTATTACGATAGATAGAGATTACTTATTAAGTATAGCGGGGAATTCCCAATGCGTTGTTCAGGAAGCTTATTCGTTAAGAGCTGACAAAATCTATTTGGGTTCTTTAGAAGATGATTCCCAACCAATGGTTTTGGGAGAACAATTACGTAAATTTATAAATGAATTGTTGATGATTTTTATTCAAAACTCGGCGATTTTTACATTACCTACTGTTGGTATGGGCCCATTAAATCCAGCAGTGTTAGCACAGATTCAGGCGTTACAGATAAAGTATGGTATAGATATGGATGCTCAAGAAGATCCTGGATTTTTAAGTAAAAATATTTTTGTTAAAAGATAGAGGTTAATATGAAAAAAGAAGATCTTAAAAAGATGATTAGATATCAAATTCGTGAAGAATTATATGCAGTATTACCTAAATTATTAGAAGAAGCTATGCAGAACGTTATACGAAAGAATAACTTAGTTACAGAACGGTCACGTAGTAATGTAGGTTCTAAAACGAAGCGGCAAGATCGGCCGAAACCTACCGGTGAACATTTTGATAGAAATAAATTGGCTTCGTTAATTGGATATGAAACTCCACCAAAATCTTCAGTAAAATTATCAGAAATTGCTGGTGTGCCAATGGCTTCTGGATTAAGAGCACATGAAGCCGATGCCGGGCAGTTACAATATCGTGACTACAATGATTCAATGTCTGAAATTTCTACGGATAGTGATGCTGTTCCAGTTTCTGATGTTCCTGTATCAGTTGTTCAGGCATTAGGAATGAAAGCTAAAAAAGTTTTAGATGAAACGAACCGAAGAACGAATTGGCGTCCGGGAAAATAAATGGCAGATGAACGTTCATATATAGGAATTACGTTACCCATACGAAGATCATCTACGGGTTATTTTGAACAATCTGTTACCGTAATAGAACAGATTAAATCGAATTTAATTAATTTGTTGATGACTTATAAGGGAGAACGATTATTTCAACCTGAATTCGGTTCAGATTTACATAATTTATTGTTTACACAGATGGATGAAGAATATGATTCTAACGTTCAATTAGCGATACAACAATGTGTTTCTCAATGGATGCCTTTTGTAACAATTGCAGAAGTAGAAGTATTGCGGGATGATGCACATAATAAAACTATAGCAAAAATTTCGTTCATACTTAATAACAATGAAAATAATCTCGAAGCGATAATGATCGAGTTTTAAGGTATAACTATGGCTCAAATAAATTTGCCTCGCTTGGCTAAATCATCTTCCCCCAAATCAAAAGAAATTAAATATCTTAATAAAACGTTTGTTGATTTTAGAGAAGGGTTGATAGAATTAAGTAAAGTATATTTTCCAGATACTTATCGGGATTTTAACGAGTCGTCACCCGGAATGATGTTTATTGAGATGTCTTCTTATATAGGAGATGTCTTAAGTTATTATATTGATGGACAGTTTAGAGAAAGTTTGTTGACGTATGCCCAAGAGCCAGCCAATATTATTAATATAGCTCAAGCGTTTGGGTTTCAACCTAAACCTGCAACTGCGGCACAAACTACGGCTGATGTTTTTCAATTAGTACCAGCATCGACATCCGGATCTAATTTCATTCCTGATGAACGTTATTATTTAAAAATAGCATCAAATGCTGTATTTTCATCACAACAATTTGGAAATGTGAATTTTAGGAATACAGAAGAAATAGATTTTTCTGATTCTTTGAATAGAGAAATTACGGTATTTTCCGTCAATACAGCTAATGCACCTACTTTTTATCTTATCCGTAAAAAGGCCCGTTTGGAAGCTGGAACTATCAAAACCACAACACGAACATTTACGGACCCAATTAGGTTTAGTAAAATAACTTTATCTGATGCAAATATATTAGGTGTAGTTAGTGTTATGGATTCAAGTGGTAATGAGTGGAATCAGGTAGATTATTTAGCTCAAGATTTAATTATCGAGGACCGTGAAAATCTAGCACCTGTATCAGGTAGTGATTATAGTTTACCTCCCCAAAAAATAATTAAATTTAAAACACAACCCCGACGATTTATAACGAGATATAATACAGGATTTCAATTGGAGATGTCCTTCGGTTCAGGCATATTATCTGATAACAGTGAATTGGTGTCATTGGATAGCAGTAAAATAGCTAGTGATGAATATGAAACACGATTATCTTCTACAACGTTAAATCCTGCCGATTTTCTATCATCACAAACATTTGGATTATCACCATCTAATACTGTTTTAACTATTACTTATATTGTAGGTGGCGGGCTGGAAAGCAATGTTCCTGCTAACACAATTAATACAGTTAGTAATGTATCGTCATTAAATGATCAAGATGTATTTACTGCCGCTGAATTACCATTATTTACTGAAGTGGTTAGATCATTCTCAGTTAATAATCCTGATTCGGCTACGGGTGGAAAGGGATCCGATTCTATAGAAGAAATTAGACAAAACACATTAGCATTTTTTAATTCTCAAAATAGAATTGTAACGGCGGAAGATTATATGGTTAGGTCATATGCCATGCCTTCAAGATTTGGTGGAATAGCTAAATCGTTTGTTATTCAAGAAGACCAATTATCTCAAATTGAACAATACCGAACAGGCAATTTATCATTATCGGACCAAGGAGAGTTTGTTGGAAATAAAGCCAATTCTCGTTTAATAAATCTTTATGTGTTAGGATATAATGAAAACAAACAGTTGAGATTTTTGAACGAACAAACTAAGGTCAATTTAAAAAATTATTTAAGTCAATATAAAATTTTGACGGACCAAATAAATATCATTGATGCCTTCATTGTTAATATTGGTGTTAATTTTGAAATTGTCGTTTTTAGAAATAAAAATATGAACGATGTTTTAGCATCAACTATTGATGTTGTTAAAGGATTTTTTGATATAGATTTGTGGGATATTAATCAACCCATCATTTTAAATGATCTAAGGTTGCAAATGTCCGCAGTAGAAGGGGTTCAAAGTATTTCTAAATTAGAAATAGTAAATAAATATGGATATCAAGATGGAAGTAATTACGCTAATTTCAAATATGATATTGCTGGAAATGCTTATGATGAAACGTCAGGAGTTATTACTTCCA
>Ga0307379_10012041_pt1 | contig 11297 bp, 8 predicted proteins | sample UN2MG_FD_202237 | JGI IMG/M metagenome (GOLD analysis project Ga0307379, IMG submission 202237) | Soil microbial communities from Risofladan, Vaasa, Finland - UN-2 | ecosystem: Environmental > Terrestrial > Soil > Coastal area > Acid sulfate soil | place: Finland: Risofladan, Vaasa | collected... | reverse complement strand
GGTCATCGTCCAGGCGGAAGTGAATTACCTCAAGAAGCTCGGGGTCGAATTCGTGATGGATTACGTGGTCGGCCGCAATAGCACGATCCGCGAGCTGATGAACGACGAGGGCTACAACGCCGTGTTCGTCGGTAGCGGGGCGGGACTGCCCTCCTTTATGAGAATCCCGGGCGAGAACCTGGTCGGCGTCTATTCCGCCAATGAGTACCTGACGCGATCCAACCTGATGAAGGCGTACCTGTTTCCCGGGTATGACACGCCGCCGATAAAGCGCCAGTGCGTCGCCGTGGTCGGGGGGGGCAATGTCGCGATGGATTCGGCGCGAACGGCCCTGCGATTGGGCGGCGACGTGACCATCGTTTATCGCCGGGCGCGAGAGCAAATGCCCGCCCGCGTCGAGGAAATCCACCACGCCGAGCAGGAGGGCGTCAAGCTCATGCTGCTCAACAATCCCACGCGCATCATCGGCGACGACCGCCATCGTGTCGTGGCGATGGAATGTATCAGGATGGAGCTTGGCGAGCCGGACGAGTCGGGCCGCCGCAGGCCCGTCCCCGTCGAAGGCTCCGAGTTTATCATGGAGCTCGATACCGTCATCGTCGCTATCGGCAACAAGCCCAACCCGCTGATTCCGCAGACCATGCCTGAGCTGGCGACGACCAAATGGGGCACCATCGTCGTGGACGAAAGCACTATGCAAACCAGCGTCCCCGGCGTCTTCGCCGGCGGCGACATCGTCTCCGGCGCCGCCACCGTCATCTTAGCGATGGGCCAGGGCCGAATCGCCGCCTCCTCGATAGACAAATACCTCAACGGCGCACAAGCAAAGTAGCTCAGCTCATCGGAACGTTCAACCGCGGATTTCGCCGATTTTGAGGGATTTTGTTCTGTATCCCGTCTTCTGTCGGAACTTCGTGACAAGCAGACTCCTGTGTGCTAATCTTAAGCCTATGGGTGCCGTCCTGAATAAGCCCAAGCCCTGAGCAAGGTTGAAGGGCCGATCGAAGGATTGATGCGTCCGTTGGGAGAGCCCTATGCGAGACACGAAAGGATCTTGATGAAACGGAGAAAAAAGAACGTGTCCATGGATTTGCGAAGAAAGAGGGCAAAAAAGCAGTCCACTTCTAACTGGATCAGCTTACTCGCTCTTTTAGTTGCAGCTCTTTCCGCCCTGTTCAGTTGGCAACAAAACAGGACAACCAATAGGTTGGCGCACCTACACATCATGCCGGAAGTCAAGTGCCTCTTCGATTTTCCAGTTCAAGGAAATCCAATAGTCTCGGTATCCAACATAGGGGACATTCCAGCAACATCGCTTTCCGTTATCCATAACTTGTACGTATACGATAAGCAATCTCAGTCTATCACCTCAGCCGCCAAAGCAGGTTATATGTTTACTGAGAAAATGATATACAAAAAGTCATTAGAGCCAACGGAGCATGTTGAGCAGGAATTAGTTCGGGTTGATCCAGTTGACAGAATTATCGCAGTCTATGAATTCCTGATTCGCTTCTATCGCGTAACAGACATGAAAGAAACTGATAGGAGAGAGTTGTTTTTTGTTGATCAGGGCAAAGTATATAACCACGCTGAATACGTGGACGCTGAAGATTATCTCAAAATCATGAGACGCATTGAGTCGGTAGTAATACCGGAAATGACATATGATCCTGGCAAGCTCAAAACTGTCTTGGAAGCCCTGAAATAAGATAGTACGCACCCCATTTATTAAGGCAAGGGCTTCATTCATGGCAGCCACCGGTTTTTTATAGCCTGCCTTACGTGGTATATGGCTTCACTTGCAATGATAAGAAGGACGGTGGGGCAAGCCGCCACCCTACGTTTCTTCATTCCAATTTCTAATTTGCTGCGGCGTCTGTGTCAAACCGTCGGCTGTCCGTCCGGCGTCTTGCTGCTGGATCTCGCTGCGGGAAAATCCACGGCCACCATGATTAGAGATTGGTGATTAGTTGGAGGAGTGCATTTCTTCGTGTCTTCGTGGTGAATCCAAAACTGTATTCATCTGCGTTCATCGGAGATTTCACTTGACGGCCAGGCTGGTCTTTGTACAATATATATCAAACTAAATGTTAGAAGAGTAGATAGTTCATGGTTCGTAGTTCATAGACAACGAGGGGGACGGCGGGAATCAGGATTGAATATCGAATACTGGACAAGGAACATCGAATGTAGAAGTGTCAATTCGTGTCTTGGTGGTTTTGTGGCTGTGAGTCAATTTTGAAAAAACAAACCCAAATGCCGACCTTTGGCGGGAAATCCTAAGCACGAAACCCTAAATCCTAAACAAGATGACAACCTTCAAGGGGCGCGATTGGCAAGCCACGATTCTGAAAAACAAACCCAATCTGGCAATGGGCCGAATCAGCGCAAGCGTCTATATATAAAGGGCGTATGGAAATACGGCGGCTGCGGCAGTCCAAGAAAACAAAGCCAATTGCCAGCCGTTGGCTGGAAATCCGAAGCACGAAGCTCGAAACTTGTCCCTTTAACTCCGTTCAGGGCAGGCTCTGAGCGCAGCCGAATGGATCCTACACAACAATGACGCGCTTTGGAAGGGCGTGATTATGCAAAACAAAGCCAATTCGTTCCGTCATCTCCAAGGGATGCCGGACCTTGTTTGCCAAGGAGTTGGCGGACAGGTTTTCTGGGGCCTGATTATGCGAAACAGAGCCAATTTCAGAAGCCCCCCAGCGCAGGCAGCCGCGGTGAATTCGACCATGAAATGAAGAACAAAGCCAATTCTCAGAGCCTATTGTATAAAACAAAGCCAATTTTAGGAAGGTCGTAACGAACTTAACCTGCTTCTTCAAAGAGGGTTATGAAAATGAAGGCGTCTTGTGGCTCCAAGAAAACAGACCCAATTCCCATCGGTGCGTTAGCTCATCGGCCGGAGGAGCCTTGGTTCTCCGAAGTTCAAGAGCACCCGCTTGGTGTTTGACAATCAGCCTACTGTTTAGTATTATCCGGGCCTTTATCGTTGGTGCGTGCTTGAGACTTCACCCTTGACGCTGGTGTTCGATTCCGGCTGAGGATTGAGACGGAAGCTGCAAAACGTGAAGGAAAGATATGCAAGTTGAGCCGTTCAAAGCATTTAGGTTCAATGCCGAGGTCGTCGGCGACGCGGGCGGGTGCATTGCGCCGCCGTATGACGTTATAGACGATGGCCAGCGGGAGCAGCTCTACGCAAAGAGCGAACATAACCTCGTTCGTATCACCAAAGGAAAAACGACGGCCGCCGACAACGAGCGGAGCAATCCATACACACGAGCGGCCGATTTTCTGAGCCGCTGGATCAAAGAAGGCGCCCTGAAGCAGGACGAGGCCGAAGCGATCTACGCCTACGTGCAGGATTTTGAAATGGCCGGCACGCGATATCGGCGCCACAGCTTTATCGCCCTGGGCAAGCTCGAAGAGTTCGGCAAAATCGTCAAACCTCACGAGCAGGTATTCCCCAAGCCGATGATTGACAGGCTCAGTCTCAAACGGGCGACCTGCGCGGATTTCGGCCTGGTTTTCATGCTCTACGAGGACAAGCAGAAGGTCGCCGACCGAGTTATGGCGAAAACCGCCCAGACCGAGCCGCTCATTGATTTTGTGGATGAGCAGCAGGTGCGGCATCGTCTGTTCGCGATCACCGCCGGCAAGGACATCGAGCGAATCGCGAACATGATGAGCGACAAGAGCTGCATCATCGCCGATGGCCACCACCGCTACACCACGGGCCTGACGTATTCCAAGGAAAGCAAGAACCCGGCGGCTAAGTATCAAATGCTTGCTTTTGCCAACATCCACCAGGCCGGGCTGATCGTCCTGGCCACCCATCGCCTCGTCGGCAATCTCGAAAACTTCAGTATGAGCAAACTCATAGCCGGGCTGGGCGAGAGATTTCAGATGACTAAGCATGGATTCGATTCGCCCCAGGCCAAGAATCGGGCCAGAGAGAAAATGCTCAAGCAAATGAAGGCCGAGCACGAGAACGACAAAAACGCCTTCGGCATATACGGGGCCGGTGGCGCTTTCTACTGCGCTGTGCTGAACGACCCTGACGCCATGGACCAGCTCGTGCCCGACAAAAGCGCGGCCTGGAGGGCGTTGGACGTTTCTATCCTGCACAAGCTCATCATTGAACAGCTATTGGGCATCGACGAGCAGAGGCTGGCCCGGGGCGAGAATATCGAATACGTCAAAGACACCGCCAACGCGATCGATGATTCCATCGCTCAGATCGACGCGGGACGCAAACAAGCGGCCTTTTTTATGAACCCGGTCAAGATACAGCAGCTCAAGATGGTCACGGATGCGGGCGAAAGAATGCCCCAAAAATCAACGTACTTTTACCCGAAAGTCTATTCGGGTTTGACAATAAACAAGGGTTGATCGTTTTTTTGGAGAACTTATATGGCAGACTGGAAGAATCCACCGAGATTATTTATTCCCGGCCCCGTGAAAGTCGATGACGATGTCCTTCAGCAGTTGGCGCGCCCGACGCTGGGACACCGCGGGAAGGAATATTCTCAATTGCACGGTGAGACGGTCGATATGCTCAAGAAGATCCTCTTCACGAACCAGAATGTTTTTCTCTCGACGTCTTCGGCGTCGGGCATTTGGGAGGCGGCCATCCGCAACTGCGTGGGGCTCGACGAGACCGTTCTGTGCACCTGTTGCGGCGCGTTCAGCGACAAGTGGGCCGACGTGGCCCGAAGCTGCGGCAGAAACGTCGAAGAGCTCAAAGTCGAGTGGGGCCAGGCGACGACGCCCGAAATGATCGACAAGAAGCTCGCGTCCGGCAAATACGCTGCGGTTACCCTCGTCTATAGCGAGACGAGCACGGGCCTGATGAACCCCGTATATCAGATCAGCGAGATGATGAAGCAGAAGTATCCCGATGTGCTGGTTTTCGTCGATGCGGTCAGCGCGATGGTTGGCCTGCCTCTGCACTTTGACGATCTTGGGTGGGACGTCGTGTTCGCTTCGGTTCAGAAGGCTTTCGCGATTCCGCCGGGATTTGCCGTCGCCGCAGTGAGCAAGAGAGCTTTGGAGAAGAGCAAGAGCGTCCCCGGGCGAGGCTACTACTTCGACTTCCAGGCATTTGCCAAGGCGGCGGAAAAGAACCAGACGCCGACCACACCGAGCATCCCCCACGTCATGGCGCTGAACTACCAATGCAAGAAGCTGCTCGAAGAAGGCATGGAAAACGTCTGGCAGCGCCACAAAGAAATGGGGGATTACGTGCGGGTCTGGGCCAAGGCGCATTTTGATATCTTCTGCGAGGAACGGTACGCTTCGAACACGCTCACCACGGTTAAGAACACGCGGGGCATCAACGTGGCCGAGGTTATCAGTGCCGTCCAGAAGAAACACAATACGATTTTCGGAAACGGCTACAGCAAGCTGAAAGAGCAAACGTTCCGGATCGCCCACATGGGGGATATTACCCTCGACGATATCAAAGAGCTCCTCACATGGATCGACGAGGAACTCGGTTAGAGTCTCGCCGTCTCAGTCTTGTGACCGGGCAAGGACTTCATATTCAGCCCCCGGGTTCTCGGGGGCTTTCTTGCAGCAGCACGGGCAAAGTGAAGGCTCACGATATTACGTGATAGATGAAATCGAGAATCTTGGGCTGGACGAGCTTGCGATAATCATCCATGCTCATTCGAACGGCCTTGTCATGGGCGCCTGCCTGGAACGTGATGTGATCGTCCTTCTCCAGTGCCTTGTCCATGATTGTCTGCAGGTCGTACAGGTTCCCGAAGGGCGGCTCCGCGCCAAGCTCGCAGTCGTCGAACAGTGCGCCCGTTTCTTTTTCCTCGGCCAAAGCGATCGATTTGGCGCCGAGCTGGCTTTTCAGCGCGGCCATGTCGATCCTGTAACACGCTGCGAGGACGCACATCAGGTACTTGCCGTCGGCCTTGACGATGACCGGCTTGGCAACGTATTTGCCCGGCTCATGCTCGACGGCCGCCATCTGCTGCGCCGTGAAGGCGGGTGGGTGTTCACTGAGCTCATAGTGAACCGCTGATTTGTCAAGGAATTCGATCACTCGCATATCAGACCTCCCAAAAAGCGGTTGTCAGAATGGTTCTGCCGACATGATACAAAAGGTTTCTGCAAAATTGAAGTCAGGCATACTTTTGGAAAGAAAAAATCTTCGCTTTTGATCGATACAAAAAAAGGGAGGCACGGGCAATCACGAAAAACGAGTTTTAGGGCCTGCCTCCCTGCTGCGATGTGCCTGCGTGCGCGTTACCGCGGGTAGCGCCATGGCGAAATCGTCGAACTGCACTCGCAACAAACATATTATAGAAAGAAATGAGGCTTCCTGTCAAGTGAATTGTTGCCGGAATATGAATCTTGCAGAAGGCCGGCTTAGTGAGACAAGTTCTTAACGAAAGCACCACGGCTCGGACGCGGCCGTGGTGCTGTATTGGACTGGTACGGGCATTAGTCGTACAGATGCGTAGATTCTGTCTTTTCGACGGGCCGAGTGAGTTGATCGGCCTGCATGATGACTTTGAATCGTACATCTCCGGCCTTTACGGCCTCGACAACCACGCGCCAGGCAGCCGTGGCTTTCGGCGCGAGCGTACCCAGCGGGAAGAATCTCACGGTCCGGCCTTCCGGCGAGCCCGCGGTCGCACCGGCCGATGAAATGTATCGAACGTTCTCTTCCAGGATCGTGGCGATCCGAATGTTCGTGGCGGTTGCGGAGCCCTGATTCTCCACGCGTATCACGTATGTTGCATAGGACCCCACTCGAATCGGGTCTTCGACGTCAACGACTTCCATCAGCAGTGCGGAGATTCCGGTCACTGAAGTTCTCATCGACGCGTTGACGGCCGCCGCACAGTAGGCGGTTGCGCTTGCGCTGTTGACCAGGATGCCGGCCTTGGTCGGAACATAGGATATGCGCACATCTCTGGAGGCGCCGGGTTCAAGCGTGCCAAATTCCCAGATGAGCTTCGATCCGGCAAGTTTTGCGCCGGCGGTCGCCTGCACGGAGGTCACTCCGTCGGGGATAGTTTCTTCCATGACCGTGTTTTTCGCCGACACGTCTGATCTGTTGGTGACCTTTATTTCATAGGCTATCGGACGACCGATGTACTGCTCATCGGGCCCTGTTTTGCTTATTCCCAGCACGGGCAGGCCCACGGCGGTTGTTACTGGGGCGGATTCAACGCTCAGGCCGGTGGTTGAGTTCGCCACGGCTTTGCCGACGTACTTGCCCGTGGCAGTAGCCCTCAGTTCCGCCGAGAACTGTCTGGACTGGCCGGCCATGAGAGTGCCTGCGTCAAATACCAGCTCGCCCTTGCCGTCGGTTGTCCTCAAACCTGAAGGAAGAGTTTCGACAACCTTGACGTTCTGCACGGAGCCCGTTCCGGCGTTGATCACCACGAACCTCACCGGGATCAGGTCACATAACAGAACCTCAGCCGGCGCGGTCCTTGTCAACTTCAACTCGGGTTGGATCACCTGGACGGTGGCACAGGCTGGAATGACGGGTGTGATGACGGTCGTGCAGTGTTTGAGCGAGTCGATGTAGGTCGCCATGCCGGAAATCGTAAACTGTTTCGTGTCTTTTGGTCCGAGCGAAGCTATTTCCCAAACAAGCTTGTTCGCATCTTCTCTCGCTGCCGGCACGGCGCTCATGAATTTGAAATGACCGGGAAGTTCTTCTGTGATTATGATATTGGTCAGAGTCGTATCGGTCAGATTCCTGAGATGGATGGTGTAGTTGAAAGATCTGTTGAGGCCGACCTCGTTGGGCATGGTCTTGTCCAGCCTCACGATCCCGCACTCGGGCCACGGATAGGCCCTTGAGACTACAGACGATCCGGAATCCTTCACGGATACCATACCCGACTGTACGGCGATGGGCTCTGTTCGCATTGGAGTTGACAGGGGCTGCGCTGCAGGTATCGCCATGGAGGCGGGCCAGGCAGACTGTTCTCTAAAAAGATCGCTGGCGCTGAGACCGGGTTCGGCCCTCTGGCTCTTCTCCGGGCGGGACAAGCTTTTGCAACTGCCGGATAAGGCAACCACCAGCACGAGGACCGAGATATTCAGAACTCTCTTTATCATCATTCATCTCCTTTCGGATATTCACACAGCACGAAGGAACAAGACCATCCGATAGATGATTGATCCTCCCTTTGGTTGCTGCGCCGAAACAGGTACAACTCTTGCGGCATTCACGTGTTATATCGGTACATATTTTGCCTAAGTTAACAAGAAAGCCCGTGTGTAATTTTCCTATATTATACCATCCTGTCGAGAAGAATGGAAGTCTTTGTGCGCGAGAATATCTCAGGAGTAGCTCCCGGTGAAGGAAATCTGCGTAAGACCTATAAGAACGGGGCTCAATAGCCAATAGCAGGGGTGTGTTCGAGGTCTTGAGATGCTGCTTTCTACAGCGCGCCTCAGAATTATGCTGATATCGCTTGGAATCTGTCAGGTTGGCAGAGCACGGGGCGACGGTGGGAGATTTTGGCAGACTGCGGAAGAGCTGAACCTTATCCATAAATCCCTGCAAGATAGAGGCTTACGCAAACCTTGGCCCGTTGGAGTTGTTTGGCACGATTTTTGCATGTTCGCAGGGAAGGAATGTACGTATATGGTGTCCAATCTATCAAGATTAGAAGAAGTCAACGTATTGGCCAGCGACGCGAACTGGGCGTGGCCCGAGGCGCTACGTTGCATATTTCGGCCCAGGGGTGTGAATCTGCTTGTCGCCGAGAGTGCGGCGGAGTTCGTCAACATTATCGAGTGCAAACGGATCCATGCGACCATAGTCGATATGGACTGCGAGCAATCCAACGGGCTGGCGACGGTAAGAATCATTCGCAGAGGGTATCCTCTGGTGCCGTGCATCCTGTTGGCCAGTTCCACCGGCGAACGCCTGCTTGGAAAAGCGCTTCGGCTTGACGTTTTCAGCGTGATTGACAAGCCGGTTGATATGCACATTCTGCGGCTGCAGCTAAACAGGCTGTTCATCAAGAGGTACGACAGCAACATATTCCAGTGAGACGGACGTGGCAAAATGCTGAAATCCAAAGTCTCAGGTGCATTTGATGTATGAATGAAGAATACCAAGAACGTAGAGAAAGAAGTCATCTGAAAGGAGTAAGTACAAAATGAAGATTCGACCATTAGCGGACAAGGTGCTCGTTCAGCGTCTCGAGGCGGAAACCAAGACGGCCGGGGGGATCGTCCTGCCGGACAGCGCCAAAGAAAAACCGCAAAGAGGCAAAATCGTCAGCGTCGGCGAGGGCAAGATGCTCGACGATGGAACAGTGAGAAAACCACAGGTGAAAAAGGGCGACACGGTGCTTTTCACGAGCTATGCCGGAACAGAGATAAAGATAGACGGCAAGGAATATTTGATTATGAGTGAGTCAGATATTATGGCCGTCGTTGAAAAGTGAGAAGGGCAAAGAGAGTTAGCTACAGATTAGGAGAAAAATAAATATGGCAGCTAAAAAAATAGCTTTTGGTACTGATGCACGCGCCGCTATTCAGAAGGGTGTCAAGAAACTGGCCAAAGCAGTCAAGATCACCCTGGGGCCGTGCGGCAGAAACGTAATTTTGGAAAAATCGTTTGGTTCGCCGACGGTCACCAAAGATGGTGTTACTGTGGCCAAAGAGATTGAGCTGGAAGATTCATACGAAAATATGGGCGCCCAGATGGTCAAGGAGGTGGCTTCCAGGACATCGACCGTGGCTGGCGATGGGACGACGACTGCCACCATCCTGGCCGAGAGTATCTTTGACGAGGGCCTCAAGAACATCACCGCCGGCGCTAACGCGATGCAGGTCAAACGCGGCATCGAAAAAGCGGTCGAGCAAATCGTCAAAGAGCTTGCGAAGATGAGCACGTCAATCGAGTCCAGCAAGCAAATCGAACAGGTCGCGACGTGTTCGGCCAATCAGGATGCTGAAATCGGCAAGAAACTGGCTGAGGCGATGGAGAAGGTCGGCAAAGACGGTGTCATCACCGTCGAAGAAGGCCAGTCCCTGGAGACTACGGTCGAATTGGTTGAGGGTATGCAGTTCGACAAAGGGTACCTGAGCCCGCACTTTATCAACAATCTGAAGAATATGACAGTCGTGCTGGAGAAGCCGTATATTCTGGTCCATGAGAAGAAGATAAGCTCCATCAAATCACTTGTTCCTCTTCTTGAGAAGGTCGCCAAGCAGGGCAGCCCGCTGTTAGTGATTTCCGAAGATGTCGAGGGCGAGGCGCTGGCTACGCTGGTTGTCAATAAGCTGCGGGGCGTGCTGCAGGCGGCGGCCGTCAAAGCGCCGGGCTTTGGCGACAGGCGAAAAGCGCTGCTCAGCGATATTGCGACTCTGACCGGCGGCGATGCCATCTTCGAGGACCTCGGACTTCAGTTGGAGAACATTGAGCTTCGGCAGCTCGGCAGGGCCAAGCGCGTGACCATCGACAAGGACGCCACCACGATCATCGAAGGCGGCGGCAGCACAGACGCCATCAAGGGCAGGATCGAACAAATCAAGAACGAGATTGAGATCACGACCAGCGATTATGACAAGGAGAAGCTGCAGGAGAGACTGGCCAAATTAGCCGGTGGTGTAGCACAAATCAACGTCGGCGCCGCCACAGAGGCGGAGATGAAGGAGAAGAAGGCCCGTGTGGAAGACGCCCTTCATGCGTGCCGGGCCGCGGTGGAAGAAGGTATCCTGCCCGGCGGCGGCGTGGCCATGCTTAGAGTACTGCCGGCCCTGGATAAGGTGAAAACGACCGGCGATGAAAAAATCGGCGTTGATATCGTTCGACGAGCGGTGGTCGCACCGATCAAACAAATCGCCGAGAACGCGGGCCTGGATGGGTCGATCGTGGCTCAGCGAGTCATGGAGAGCAAGGACAAGAACTTCGGCTACGATGCGCTGCGCAGACAGTACGGCGATATGGTTGGCTTCGGGGTCATTGTGCCGACGAAGGTCGAAAGGGCCGCGTTGCAGAATGGCGCCTCCATTGCAGCTCTGCTGCTGACGACCGATGCTGTTGTCAGCGAGATTCCCGAGAAAAAGGAGCCCGCTCCGGCGATGCCTCCGGGCGGCGGAATGTATTAGCAATGCACCGAATGACAAGCGGGTTCCATACGGGAACCCGCTTTTTGTTTTATCGAGAGGTGCGGCATGAGCTTTCGTTTTTACACAAACGCAATTTCCCAGGCATCGCGAAACTTCGCAGCCGGACTTTTTATCGTAGGGCTGCTGCTCATCGGCTTCGGGTTTCTCGTCTATATCCTGAG
>Ga0307379_10012040_pt1 | contig 11297 bp, 22 predicted proteins | sample UN2MG_FD_202237 | JGI IMG/M metagenome (GOLD analysis project Ga0307379, IMG submission 202237) | Soil microbial communities from Risofladan, Vaasa, Finland - UN-2 | ecosystem: Environmental > Terrestrial > Soil > Coastal area > Acid sulfate soil | place: Finland: Risofladan, Vaasa | collected... | reverse complement strand
GGAAGGTGTTAACGGAATCCTGACTTTCCGTTCTAACTAATCCATAACGGATTCACAAATACAGGGGGGCGAAATGCCCCCCTTATTTTAACCCCATGAAATACAAACCAAAACCTAAACCGACTTCCCGCCCCGGAGGGTGCAATTGTGGTGGTCGTTAAACTATTGCTATGCCGACAACTTGCCTTACCGACCTGATATTCGTGCCCGACGGCTGCACCGCATTACCCAGCGGCAAAACTTCGCTTTCGCAATTGCCCGGCTTCGACATCAACCATGCCGACTACCTAAACGACAGCCAACAACTGAGCGGGTACGAGGTTATGCAAGAGGCGGTCAACAGGGCGAGCGATAAAATTGTCAGCGACTTTCGTTCGCACATGGACATCAAAGGGCGTTTTGCGTCAATTGTTGACAAAGGTACAATCGGCTTTTATGATGAAAACAAGGTAACTGATGCGATAAAAGCTGGGCAATACGCTGGGCTTGAAATACTGGTCAGCGATTACCCATACCTTAAATTCAACCTTAATTCGGTTTCGGTGTTTTTTGCTTCTGCGATTACCGACAACCTTTATATCATTGACGTTCTGCAAGGGCTTATCATTGACACCATACCGTTTACTTCGGTTGCTGGGCAAATCACAAGCGTACTAATTAACAAGACCTACCCGACCAACGGGCAAGACCTACATTTGATGGTTGCTGTTGACGCTGGGCTTTCGGTTGCTTTCGACACGTGGATTAACCCGACCAATTGTGCAAGCTGTTCTAAGGGCCGCCGTTCACGCTTTAGCGACTTGCTATTCACACGGGCCGTAAAGACAAGCAAAACGGGCAGCCTAACCGATACCGCACTTGTTGGCATTGGCTACACCCACGGGGTTTCGCTAAACTATTCTATTGAATGCGACGACAACACGTGGCTTTGCCAGTTTAGTGGCCGTTTACGAAGGGCGATGCTATATGCAAGCGGGGTTGAATTAATGGACGAGGTGCTTTTTTCCGACCGCCTGAACAATGTTACCACGATTAACAAAGAAGACGCAATCGAAAAGCGGTCTTTGTATGTTGACTATTACAACACCGAATTGAAACAGCTATTAGTAAACCTTCGACTCCCGAATGATAGGTGCTATTCTTGCACCCCAATGGTGGTTAACCGTGTAAATATCCCGTAATGAAAACTACATTTGCCTATATCTTAGGTTCAACAGTTGCCTTTTTCGCACCCGTTGCGGGTATCATGTACGCCATTGGTGTATTTATTTTACTTGATACCTTTCTCGGGATAATGGCTGCCCAAAAACTGGGCGAGAAAATTGAGAGCAGAAAGCTGAGCAAGGTCGTTTGGAAGATGCTCATGTACCAAGCCGTTACAATATCGTTCTTCGTTATGGACGTTCACATTGTTGGCGATTTGCTTGGCACGCTAATTAACACCCCATACGTATTAACTAAGACAGTAGGTGTAGCTTTGATTGCCATTGAGTTCAAGAGCATCGATGAAAACATTGAAAAGATGACAGGCACGACCTTATTAAAACGCCTGTACGACCTTATCGCCAAGGGCAAGGACATCGCAAGCAAAATCAAGTAATTAAACCCGTTGTTTGCTGAATTGCCCTGACGAAAGTTGGGGCTTTTCTTTTTATGCCAAGTGTTAAAAAGTGTTAACGCTGCGGCTTCGTATTGTTTAAAAGTTTACTATTGTGCTGTTCAATTAACACAAACTAAAAACACACAATTATGAAAACCAGCAGATTTGATTTTAAAAGACAGCTAAAAGATTTAGACCTTAATGCACTAAAGCAATTTCGTGAACTTCACGTAAATTACATGTTGTCATTCATAGGTTACAATGAAAAAGAAGCCGACAAGCATTCAAGGTATGTCGGTTACATTGACAACGCAATCCAAAAAATCGAAAACAAACACTAAAACCAACCGCCCCCTGAGCAATCGGGGGGCTAAATCAAACACCATGCAAATAGCAATTCAATGGGCTTTGCCCGACACGCTGGGCCGCATTCACAAGCTGAACATTTGGCTTGATGAGCAAAAGGTGGCCAAGCTAAAGACTTACGAAGCCGATGCCGAAATGACTGATTGGCTTTTAATGATTTGGGCCAAAAACCGCATACGGCAAAAATACAACACGGGCAATGCCGACCCGATTCTACTTAACTGCCAAATACTAAACCAATGATTCTAATTAAACTAATCGCCGCCATAATCATGATTGAAAGCGGCGGCAATGACCTTGCCTACAACAAACGTGAAGACGCTTGCGGCTGCTTGCAAATTCGCCCCATAATGGTTGCCGAGTTCAACCGCATTGGCATACCGTTTACATTAGAGGATAGGTGGAACTGCGGCAAGTCGATGAAGGCATTCGATATGTGGGTACTTGCCAACCGCTACGCAAATGCTGAGGTTATTGCCCGCAAATGGAACGGCGGCCCAAACGGCCACAAAAAGGCATCTACCCTTAAATACTGGAACAAAGTGAAAAAGCAACTACAAACAAACAAACCACGATGAAGTACGAAATCCGAGAATCCCCATCAATTGGCGGCGGCAAAATCCAAGTTATTGCAAAGCCCGAAAAGGGCAAGCCATTCATCGCCGCATCGCTTCGGTGGGTTGGCGGCATATTGCCCCAAGAAATGATAATGCGGCAAGCCGTTAAAATAGTCGAAAACCTTGTAACCTTTAATAACCAATAACCATGACAAACCAAAAACAAAACAACGGCAAAGTGAACATTCATGGCCGTGAGTACGAAACGGTAGCCCTTCGTGTTCAAAAGTTCAAATCAGCGTACCCAAACCACGCATTAACCACCGAGGTTCTTACCCGTGATGAGGATTGCGTAGTAATGAAAGCCAGCATTTACAACCCCGATGGGCGGCTAATTGCCACAGGCCACGCTGAGGAGTACCGCAAATCTTCAACCATTAACAAAACATCGGCACTTGAAAACGCTGAAACATCGGCAATCGGCAGAGCATTAGCAGCCTTTGGCCTTGGCGGTACTGAGTTCGCTACCGCAGATGAGGTCGCAAACGCAATCGGCCAGCAACGTGCCGCAGAGTCGGTGCAGCAGCCTGTTGCATTTTTAAGCCTTGCACCCAAACTGCAAGACCTATGCAATGCTTTGTTTGACATCAGCGAGCAATTGCCCGATGTTGCAAAAGAAAAGGCCAACCCGTTTGCCGATGCCGACTGCATCAACGTGAAAAGTTGGGCAAAAAACGAGGCAACCGTTAAGAAAGCAATCGAAATTTACGCAAAGCAAGTAAGCAATGAAACAATTTAAAGCACGCTGTTCTGCCATTGGTCAAATTATGGCCAATGGCAGAGGCAAGGACACCGCTGGTGCGACTTGCTACGGATATCTTCAGGACTGGATAACTGAGCAACTTTTCGGAGTTCGCCGCCAGCTTTCAACAAGGCCAATGGAAAAGGGCATTGCGGTTGAAGATGCCGCCATTGAGTTCGCCGGGCAACATCTTGGCTGGTTTATGCCTGAAAAAAACGACAGGCCGTTTGAAAACGACTGGCTGACTGGAACGCCTGACATAATCGAGGGAACAAGCATCATTGACATTAAGAGTAGCTGGGACGCCTTTACCTTTCCGCTGTGGGAAGATAAGCCGCCAATGGGGTATGTGTACCAATTGCAAGGTTACATGGCCTTAACGGGGCTTAAAAACGCCCAATTGGTGTACGTTCTTATGCCGACACCTGAAGAACTATGCGGCGAGGTGCAAAGTTATGACCACGTGCCAGCAAAATACCGCATCAAAGCCTATGAAATTAAGCGGGACGATGCGATTATTGAGGCCATATACGACAGGGTGCAAATGTGCCGAAACATTATTGAAGTAGAACTATTAACAAAACTAAAATGACACCGAGTTTTAAAAGACGCTTAAATAAAAAAAGCACCATTGATTTGCTGGAAGTTCGGCAATACATTGACCGATTGTTGGCCGCAAAAATGGACGCTAAAATAACGTACAAAATAAAGCCAAATTATCAACAAACGGTTCTTCGTGAACTTGCAGAATTTTGGAAAATACCAAGCGAAGCAGCCATTACAAAGCGAAGGTTTTCCGATGCGATGAACTACAAACACGCAATTCGCTACGCCATTAGAACGGTTACGGGAATGCCGTATGTTAAAATGGGGGCATTGCTGAACTGCGACCACGCTACCATTATGCATTCAATGAAATTTGTAAACAATGCGGCAATAGGCGACATTGACTTTTACGTTCAATGCATTGGCCTTTCAAACCATTTACGCAATGTGCTGGCCGAATTGCGATTTAACGAAAATCAACCTACCTTGCACGAAATCCCAAGCGACATTTACTTTCACAATTAACACCAAACACCATGACAAAAACACAATTAGAACAACTTGGCTTCCAGCACCTGAACGGCGTGAACTGGGGGCTACTTATCAAACCGATTTACCTTGAGGCCCCGCTTATAATTAGGGCATCAACCACGGGGGATTTGGCCACCATTAGCCTTGCCATTAAGGAAGGGGACGAACCCAAGGAACTACTCATCGGGAATTGTGCGAACCGATATGCCGACTTAAAGCACCTGATTTCTTGGTGCGGCATGACGGGTGCGGACATTAGCCACTATATTGTGGAAAAGTTGATTACCGAACGCAAGCAAAAGAAAAAATAAGTACCTTTAACCATTAACCATTTAACCATTTAACCATGTTACAACTACAATTGATTGGCCGTTTAGGCAAAGACGCCGAGCTGGTCGGCAAGAACAAAGACATCGCAACCTTCAGCGTTGCAGTCGGCAAAGGCGAAGAAACGCAATGGTTTCGCTGTGCCCTGTTTGGCAAGGACGGTAAGCCCGCTGGGGTTAGCAAGTTCTTGAGCAAAGGCACTCAGGTGTACATTACGGGCCGCCCGGTGCTGGACGTTTACAAAGACAAGGACGGCAACGAGAAAATCGGCACGGACATCAAGGTGCTGGTAAACCAAGTTGAACTGTTGGGCGGATTGAAAACAGAATCAGGCGGCAACCGTTTACCACAAGTTGCGGAAACCGAAGACCTACCTTTCTAAAAGCGTGTTTTAGTGTTAGGAGGCCCAGCAGCGATGTTGGGCTTTTTTTATGCCGCCAAGTGTTAAAAAGTGTTAAAAGTAAAGGCCATAAAGTATCAAAGTAATTTTCGTATTGAAATAAACTTTAATATTGCAGTACACAATAACACAAACACACACATTATGAACGCACTAATTAACACCAAAAGCAACTACCGAGGATTAAACGGCCAATGGTTAAAGGTTAAAGAAATTTTCGGCACAAGGGTTACTTGCCTTTGCTGGTTTGATGAATTTCAAAAAATGATAGCCATTGATTTTACCCTAACCGAAATCAAAGAATTCAATTAAACCAACCGCCCCCTGAGAAATCGGGGGGCTAATTCACAAACCATGAAAACAGCAGAACAACTACGAGAACTGGCAGCGAACCACAAGACAATTTCGCTGGCCGCCATTGAACACCAATGTACGAAAGCGGCAGAAAACGGGGCAACATCAATTATGATATTTGACCGCTTTATTTGCGAATATGACCTTTTGATTCTTGAAGAAAAAGGCATCAAGGTTTCGCATTTAAACGATGCCGAGGGCTTTCATTACGAACTTGACTGGAATCTTTAACCCTTTAATAACAAACACCATGAAACACTACTTTACATTAGGCTTTCGCTTCCAAGACGAAACCTTTGCCTTCTACGGCGAATGCGGCGATGAAATGACCGTTGAGGAAATACACCTACGGCGACAAGCAAAAATCGCTGTGGTTGGCATCGGCTTCGACCTTAAACTGAATTTGACGCACCCTGACAGGGACAATGTTAGGCCGACCAAGGCAAGCGTTGGCAACCATTCGTACATTGACGGGTTTGGGAAAGCCGAAACCTACTGGCAATACCTTAAAGAGTATTTGAATTACGAAGATGACTTCGTGGTTAGCTGGGAATTTGAAAGCCCCTACAGCCTTTTATTCATTCACAACGAGGAATCGGGCTGGAGTTTTGAATACGAAAACGATGAGGTCTTTTTGGGCATGGACGGATTTCTTTACGAAATCGTTGAAATTGCCAACACCCTCGACTATGAGCAAGGGTATGAATACATCAAAACTTCACAAAGTGCAATTCAGGTAATGGCTGACTTTCTTGCACCGTTAATGTGATATTAGCGGATTCTTTGTATATTTGTGAACGGCATTAAGACGCCCATGATAGGTAAAACTAAAAATTAACCCAGCCGTTTGTTAGGGGGTAGCGTGAGAAAGGAGGCCCGCCTTGGCCAAGTCTTAACCTTACTTACCGCCCCCCAACAGGTGGCTTTTTTATTAACAACTATGTGCGGATATATTCAGCTTCACAGGAAGATAAAAGATTGGGCATGGTATCACGATTTGCCTGTTAAATCGGCATTCATTCATTGCCTACTTTCTGCAAATTTCATGCAATCTAAGTTCGGCAAACTTACCGTTCAGGCTGGGCAATTTGTTACCAGTTACGAAAAATTTGGCGACCAATGTGGGCTTACAAAGAAGCAAACGAGAAGGGCAATTGAGGTGCTACAAGAAAGCGGCGAAATCGTTTGGAAAGGGCACGGTAAATTTTCGCTTGTAACCCTTGTGAATTGGTGCAGTTACCAAGGAATCGAAAACACCAAAGGGCAAACAAAGGGCATATCAAAGGGCATAACACAGGGCATAGCAGAGGGCATATCACAGGGCATATATAATAAAGAAAGGAATAAGGGAATAATTAAAGAAGGGAATAAAGAGAGTATGTACACCCGTGAAAACTTTATTGATGATTTGCTTGGCGAACACAAAACCGATGCCGACCTTAGAAGCGTAACGAAAACATGGCTTCAAAAGAAAAAGGTTATAACCGAAAAGTCGATGCAAATTTCAAAGGCCGAAATACAAGGGCATAACAAAAGCGAAATGTATGCCGCAATTATGGCCGCAGCCGATAAAGGTTGGGCACAGCTTTATTCACGTAAAAGCAAAGTAAACGGCCAAACAAGCCAAGGCAAAAGCACCGCTTTACCAGTTGGCAAACCATCACTTGACCCGCAAACGATAGCCGATGCCAAGGCAAGTGCCGAACGGTTCAAAAAACTTGAAAACCGAAGCGAGGGCGTAACCCAATTTTAAATTAATGTAGTAACGCAATTTTAAGCAAATGAAAACACTTTTTGATGACTTTGAGAACGATTGGCAAAAAGAATGGAAAGGAATGCCTGAGTTTGTACAAGAAGATTTGACATCTTATAGAAAAATCATAGTTCATTTTAGAAACAATGAAGATGTTAAAAGGTTTTCAGAATTATTAGACCAAAAAATAACGCCAAAGCAACCAAGTTTATGGTTTCCTGAAATGAAACCAAGAAGATATGCACATTTAAGATATGAAAACAATGAGGAATAAATATCCAATTTACATTATAAGCAAAGGCAGATGGCAAAGTAGGCTAACTGCCAAAGCACTTGAAGAAATGAAACAACCTTACAGGATAGTTGTAGAGCCGAAAGAATTTAGTTTGTATTCTAATTTTATAAATACAAGCAAAATATTAGTGTTGCCTGATAATTTTAGTGAATATGGCCAAGGAGGAATACCAGCAAGAAATTTCGTTTGGGAACATTCTATTAAAGAAGGCCACGAAAGACATTGGATATTAGATGACAACATTGAGCAGTTTAATAGGCTAAACCGAAATCTTCAAGTAAAGACAACAACTGGTGCAATTTTTAAGGCTGCAGAGGATTTTGTTGATAGATACGAAAATGTAGCCTTGGCTGGTTTTCAGTATGATTATTTTGCAAAAGCAAAAACAATACTTCCAGCCTTTTACTTAAATACAAGGATTTACTCTTGCATACTTATTAAAAACGACTTGACATATAGGTGGAGAGGGAAATACAATGAGGACACCGATTTAAGTTTAAGAGCATTAAAAGACGGTTGGTGTACTATTTTGTTTTACGCCTTTATACAACAAAAAGCACAAACAATGAAAATGAAGGGCGGCAATACTGACACTATTTATAATACTAATGACAATAGGCTTGAATTTGCAAAAAGTTTAGCATTACTCCACCCTGATGTCGCCAAAGTAACTTGGAAATTTAATAGGTGGCATCACCATGTCAACTACAAGCCATTTAAAAAAAATAAACTATTGAAGAAAAAAGACATTCAAATTGATGAGGCAATAAATGAGTATGGAATGATTTTAAAAACAATTAACTTAAAAGCTAAAACAACCTAAAACACAACAACCTTTATTTTACTTTAGCCCCATGAAACTAACACTACACGAAAAAACACTTGACCGCCGAGCCATTGAACTGGCAAACGTGGTATTTAACCCCGATAAAATGCGGCTAACCAAAGAACGTGCCGCCGCAGTTCGGCAGCTTTGCACCGCATTTCAAAATGGTACACCGTTCTTCCTTACGGGCGACACGGGTACAGGCAAAACCATATACACCAAATTGTTCTTAGCAGCCCAGCCCGATAAAAAGTTCGTTTACTACAATATGCGGCATTTATTCAGGGAGTATGCGGCCATGAAAAACCCCGATGAGTTTATCTTGGCGTTCATTCAAAAGACACGGTACACGGCCTTAATTCTTGATGATGTGGGTAGCGATGAAGCGGTTGGGGCATACGGAAGGGCGAATACCATACTTTACGACATTATCGAAAGCCGAATGGACGGCAACCACTTAACGGGCATCATTTCAAACAACACGAAAACCGAAATACTTACCCGCTTTTCAACCAACGGCGAACCCGATGGCCGCATGGCTTCACGGCTTAAAAAGTGGGAAACCATCATCATGCCCGGCGATGACAACCGGGGCGTTTTTGACATCTTGCCTTTTGCCCAATGGCCGCAGACCGAATTACCCGCCGATGCCGAGCCTCCAGCGGTACCTTGCCCTGAGCATTTACGTGAAAGCATTTATGAAAAGCTGGGCATCATCGCAAACAAGGTTGTTGACCGCCCGCCGAGCAAGGCCGATGAACTTCGTAAGGCGTTTTGGGGTAATTTGCAAAAGCCGTAAAGCAATACCTTGACCGAAAGACAATTCATTAACCCTAATTTGTACCTTTAACGAAGCAAATACAACGCAGCCATGAGCAAACTAATTCTAAAATTTAAGATGCCCGATGAAGAAACGGAGGCCAACTTCGCACTAAAGGGCGGCGAATACTTTGTTGTTTTACACGACATCGACCAAAAACTGCGGGATATTACCAAGTACGAAAACAACCCGTTCGGCGGCGGCAAAGCAACCGAAGAACAAATTGAACTTGCCGAGCAGATACGCCAGTACCTTCGGGAGCAAAACATTGACGAGTTATGGCGATGAACATCGACACCGTTGCTGAGTTTTGGGCTGGCTTCGATTTCGACACCGCAGAACCGATTGCATTCATTGATTCCCAAAAGATAAACTGCTTGCGTACCTTTGTGAATGCCCATATTTCGTTTTTAAAGCACAACAAGGGAAACCCGCTTTACCTACCTTACTGGCTGCGGATTGAAAAATTAACTAAGCATTATGCCCAAAAGCATTGAACACCAAATACAACTTGCTTGCGTCAAATACTTCAGGGCGGCTTACCCCGACCTTTATTGCAACTTATGGCATACCAATGGCCGAGCGATTGACAAGCGAAACGGCGGCGTGCTTAAAGGCATGGGCGTGATTGCTGGTGTTCCCGACCTTTTGTTCTTTTACAAAGGCAAGCTACACGGCATCGAGTTAAAGACCGCCAAGGGTACGCAAAGCGAAGGCCAAAAAGAATGGCAAACGATGGCATTGAAGCACGGGGGCGAATACCACATTGTGAGAACTGTGGAACAATTTGTACTTTTGGTACAGCAAACAATTCAAAATGGTTAAGAACGTACCGACTTCAAAGGTCAAGGCCAACAAAGGCAACCCACGTTTTATTCGTGATGAGAAATTTACCAAGCTGGTAAAAAGCCTACGTGAATTTCCTGATATGGCGAAACTGCGACCGCTTATTGTAAACGCTGAAATGGTTGTGCTGGGCGGCAATATGCGGCTAAAGGCGATGCAAGAACTGAAATGGGAAACCGTGCCAGTTATTGTTGCGGATAACTTGACACCTGAGCAAGAGGCCGAATTTATCATCAAGGACAATGTTGGTTTTGGCGAATGGGATTGGGAAATGCTGGCCAACCAATGGGACGCCGACCTTCTAACCGATTGGGGATTGGATATACCGCATTTTGAACCTGAGTTGGAACTTGAAGCCGAGGAGGACGATTACGAAATGCCCGATGAATTACAGACCGACATCGTGCTTGGCGACCTTTTCGAGATTGGCGAACACCGATTGTTGTGCGGGGATTCTACCGATAGTGATGCGGTTGCAAGGTTGATGGATGGCGAGAAGGCGGATATGGTGTTTACTGACCCGCCGTATGGATTTAATTATACTAAAAAATCAGATGGCTCATCAATTCAAAATGATGGCAATGAATTTGTGGATGTGATTAGAGATGCTATTTCTTTAATACAATGCGATACTTATTTTATTTGTGGTGACGCTAAAACGGCAAGAAAGTTTTTGATTGCGACTGAACATCTTGGAGAACCCAAATCTACTATTGTTTGGGTAAAACCAATTCAACATAGAATGCATAGATTTGAACCTTGTCACGAATTGATATGGTATTGGGGAGATAACGGAAATCCATTTTACGGTTCAAATGTTTTTCAAGCAAAAAGAGAAATCAACAAAACTCATCCGACGATTAAACCTATTGAATTAATTGAATATTGCTTGAAGTCGGTCAACAAAAAATTAGTTGCGGATTTGTTTCTCGGCTCTGGCTCAACAATGGTAGCATCCCACCAACTTAACCGCAAATGCTACGGCATGGAACTTGACCCCAAGTATTGCCAAGTGATTATTGACCGAATGCGGAAACTTGACCCAAGCATTAAGGTAACTAAAAACGGCCAACCAATATGAGCAACGTGGACACTAAAAAAAAGTTGATGCTTGAAGCCTTGGAAAAAAGCCTTGGCATCATCACAACGGCTTGCAAGGCGGTCGGCATATCGAGAGGCAGCCACTACCAATACATGGAAAACGATGCGGAGTACGCCGCCAAGGTAAACGAACTGACCGAGGTGCAACTGGACTTTGTTGAAAGCAAACTGAT
>Ga0307379_10012039_pt1 | contig 11297 bp, 9 predicted proteins | sample UN2MG_FD_202237 | JGI IMG/M metagenome (GOLD analysis project Ga0307379, IMG submission 202237) | Soil microbial communities from Risofladan, Vaasa, Finland - UN-2 | ecosystem: Environmental > Terrestrial > Soil > Coastal area > Acid sulfate soil | place: Finland: Risofladan, Vaasa | collected... | reverse complement strand
ATGTGCGGACCGACTGCAGGTGTCCGGCAATTCCCCATCACGATGGGAGGGACTTGCGCCACGCTGGACCCGTAGGTGCCGTTCCACTCTCAGTGTGCGGGTTCTGTGTTCAGCGCAAGTGACCCCCGGAGGCCGCGGAGTTTCCCAACCGCCGCCTGCTTCGTCCGCGTATCCGAGTGCAGGTAGCGCGCCGTGGTCTGGATGTTGGAGTGGCCCAGCAGCTCCTGCACCGTCCTGATGTCGGTGCCGTTCCGGATGAGGTGCGTGGCAAATGTGTGGCGCAAGGTGTGCGGCGTGATCCCTCTGCCAACCAGTTCGGCCTTCTGCAGTACTCGATCCAGCATCTGATTGACAACGCGCCCCTGGATCGCCTCCCCCGTCTGACTCACGAACAGCCGCAGGCAGTCTGTCTTCTTCCGGTGCCCGAGGTAGTGGCGGATGACCTCTGTTGCCTCCTGGGTCAAGGGCACCGTCCTCTCCTTCGACCCCTTACCGTGCACCAGGAGCTGTCCGTTCTCCAGATCGACGTCCTCCAGCGCAATGGCCAGGGCTTCGCTGCGTCGCATCCCGGTGGTCAGCAGCAGGATGACCAGGCATCTCGTCCAGGGCCTGTCGGCCGCCGCCACCAGCTGCTGGGCCTCCTCCTGGGAGAGAGTGACAGGCACAAGCTGCTCGATCTTGGGCAGTGGAAGACGACGCGCCGGGTTGCCTTGGATGTAGCCCATATCCTGGAGGAACCCAAAGAACGAGGAGAGACAGGCCAGCTTGCGGCGTACGCTCAGAGGAGCCATCCCCGACAGACTCACCGCGAACTGGATCACCTGGTGGCGGGTGATCTCTCCGGGGATCGGCAGGTCTCTGGTGTAGGCTCTGACAGTAGAGGGGGAGTAGCTGCGGTACGAAGCCAGGTAGTCAACGAACTTCGGGACGGCTTCAGCCAACGTGATGGGAGCTCTTCGGCTTCTGGACCCGGTGCTGTTGCGACAGGATCGGCAGTGCTGCCAGCCATGATGTGACGCCTCCTTTGGGGTGAGTTCAGGCGTCGCATTCATCACTCGGAAGCCCAAGTAAGTCCAGGGGACAAAGTCCCCTATTCTAGGGACCTAAGCACGTATGTACGGTTATGCGCTCACGCGATTTGCCGCCTAGATTGGCTTAGGATCGACAGAAAGGGTGGAGTGGGCCTGTAAGCCGAGGTACCGATCCAGCGGTAGCGAAATGGTAGCGGTTCAGTAGCGGAATTTCAGGGTTTGCCCGGCACTTCCACGCATTTCCGCCGGAAAGGCCGTCGTGAGGGATGAGTGAATCTCCCGCATGATCACTGGAAGAAACGGCTCCGGGGGACCCGCGATGCGGGCTCAAGGCGACGCTGCTTGCGGTAGCGGATCGGTAGCGGTTTCGTGGCGGAACAGTAGCGGTTCGTACGCCTCAAGGGTGTCGGTCGGGTAGCGGGTCGGTAGCGGCCGCGGTTGTCGAATGGCCTCGAATGGCACCGTTCTCGAGTTTTGCGGCTCTAGCGCCTCAGCTTGCCATAGCGGCTGGCCGACGCGCCAGCCCCGAATACTTCTGAGCATGGGTCGTGCAGAGCGGAGAAGCCAGGCGAGCGCGGAGCCCCGCTCCGGCGTGCCGCCAGAGCACGCAGCAGTTCGTGCCAGATCTGAGCCGGATTCAGCCAGAACGCAACATGATGGTGCTAACTGCTCACCACCCTCGACCTGCTGCGGACCGCTCTCGAGGAACACCAGTTTGTGGATCCAGCGCGGCGCCTACGGACCCATTGGCGAAGGCAGTGGGAAGCTCAGAAGACTCCGGGGTGGTCTCACAACCGCTCGACACTCGCAACAGGTCTCACGAGCCCTTTACAAGCATAGAAGGAGGCGCAATCCCTGGTGGCGGGCGAAAGGTTATGTTTGTCTCGCCACAGAGCATGGTACAATACTCAGAGCGACCTACCTCCTTCGGACGACGGTGGGCAGGTACGTCGGGAATCATGTCGGGAATCATGTTGAGGTAGTTCCATATGGGCGAGGTTGGCGGGACTCGACCGTCGTCCGGCAGGCGGGGGAACTGCTGTGACTGCTGCAACTCCCGAGGGGGCACTGGTAAGACATCGCGCACGGCCACTGGCCCTGGCGCAGCTTGCCGAAGCGCGCGCGCCTATGAACTCGCTAAGCGTGTGCTCGATGTATTGGTGTCCGCTGTAGTACTCATCCTCTGTTTGCCACTGTGCCTGCTGATCGCCGTCGCTATCCGACTGGAGAGTCGCGGCGGCGTTCTATTCGCTCAGAAACGAGCAGGGCGGAACGGTGAGCCATTCAGAATGCTGAAGTTTCGCTCCATGGTCCGCGACGCTCAGGTTCGGCGCGAGCGACTCGTCAAAGAGAACGGCACCGATGGACCCGTGTTCAAGGTGCGCAATGACTCTCGTATCACGCGTGTGGGGCGCGTTCTCCGGCGCACCAGCCTGGACGAACTGCCGCAGTTCCTCAACGTGCTGAGAGGCGACATGAGTCTGGTCGGACCCCGCCCTCTGCCTGTGTCCGACATTGGTCACCGTGGGCCGCTGCCGCCGGGAATCTCACAGGATGTGATCGATGAGTGGGTTGCCGCGCGCCTGACGGTGAGCCCCGGCGTCACGGGCCTCTGGCAGATCAATGGGAGGAGTCTCCTGCCGCTGGAGGGCTGGGTGCGGTATGACATGGAGTATGTGGAAAAACAGAGCGCGCTAGTTGACATCAAAATACTGCTCCTGACGCCACTCGTCGTGTTTACTGGGCGAGGGGCGTTTTGATTAGAAGCTGTTTCATAACCTCTATCTGAGGTTATGAAACAGGGGCGCAAGCCGCCAGGCTCCAGCCGGCGCATTTCATGCCAGCGTCTCTGGCGGAGAGCCAGGCAAGTGAGGGCTATGAAATGCGCTCTAGCGTTCGGGGGATGAGAGACCGATTGGCCGGCAACAGCAACAGGAGGGCATATAGTGAGTTCGGATGAGGTGTACGAGAAGGTAGTCGGTGGGTTGAGCGAAGTGCTGGCGATGGAAAAGGACGAGATCAAGCCGGATTCGAAGCTCACCGGCGACCTGGATGCGTCGTCCCTGGACGTCGTGGATTTTCTATTCCAGATGAAGAAGACCTTCGGTATTGAGCTGACGCTGGCCGAGGTGCGCAAGGAACTGGCGAAGGATGCGGGCAGCGAGCAGGCGGATACCGAAGAGCAGTGGGATGATGCCCTCTTCGACGCGGTGACAGTTCGAGACGTCGTTGGCTGGGTCAAGGCCCGCGTCTCCCCCTGACTTCGGTTCCCCGCGGTCGGGAGGTGAAGCGCGGCGCAACCTGGGCTCTGAATCGGAGGGATGGAGAAGGGCTGGCATGCGATTGTCTGGCGCTTGCGGAATAGGGATAGACATCCTGGGGCTGGCCCGGTTCTCTGACTTCCTCGTTCGGAATGAGGAGCAGTTGACCGAGATATTCACTCAAGGGGAGTTGTTGGCCGCCGACGACGACGGCCGCAGAGAGCTGTATCTGGCGACGCGCTGGGCGCTCAAGGAGGCCGTTCTTAAGGCGCTGGGGACGGGCTGGGGACGCCATGTGGAGTGGACCGACGTGGAGGCGGTCGGGGACGCATTCGGACCCAGAATCGTGCTCCACGGAGCGGCCGAGAAAGCGGCTGCGCGAAGCGGGACCCCTCGTGCAGTCGGGTCGGCGTCCGCCAGTGGAGGAACTATAATTGCGATGGCCGTGCTGGCTCCCGCCGGTCAGCCCGACAATCCGTAAGAGACCCGTGCGATTCTACCTTGTCGATCGAATCCTCGAGATGAAGCCCTGGCAGCAGATCCGTGCCCTGAAGCGCGTCTCTGCCCACGATCTGTTGATCGAGGACCATCCGACAGCGGGAGCGGTCCTCGCCCCTGCACTCGTCATTGAGTCTCTGGCACAGACTAGCGCCTGGCTGATTTTGGCGACGACAGGTTTCGCCCAGCGGGGCGTACTCGCGGGGCTGCGGCATATTGAGGTCGGGGCTCCTGCCCCCTTGGGGAGCCGGCTGGACTTGACCTCCACAGTGGACTCTTGGTCGGACGAGGCCGTTGTGTTCAATGTCGAGGCCTGGCGTAGCGGCGAGTCGGTCCTGCGGATCGAAGGTGCCCTGTGTTTTCTCATAGCCGCCGATCAGCTCGAGGATCCAAAGCAGACCGAGGCTCACTACAAGGCTCTGTGCAGCAGCGAAGACCCAACGCTCGACCGGCCCATCCGGAATCCGGTTACGCGCCCGGTTCAGATGCCGCAATGGGCGCCATACGACGCAGTGGTGGAGGTGGTTCCCGGCGCGGAGGCGACCGCCGTGAAGTCGGTCGTAATGGCCGACCCGGTGTTTGCGACTCATTTCCCGAGGTGCGCCGTAATGCCGGGAGTGCTCTTGCTGCAGAGCATCGTGCAGGTCGCCCGGGAACTGCTCGGCGCGAGCTGCGATGCCGGCACGAAGTGGCGTCTGGAGAGGATTCAAGGGGCCCGGTTCAGGAAGTACGTCCGTCCCGGGGATGAGTTGGTGTTACGGGCACGCGTCCGCGACCTCGGTCGGGACGAGGCATCTCTCACAGGGTCTGCAGAGGTCGGCGGCGTCGGCGTCGTTGCCATCCGGCATCTCGTCTTCTCGCGGGAAGACGGACCTGCCGCCGGCTGACGCACATCATCTTCCGGGGGTCGATCCGGCCCGGACTCCCTTGCTGTCGAGGGTCCCTGCGTCTATCTAGATGATGTGGTAGCCCGCGTCGACGTACAGGGTTTCCCCGGTAACGCCCCGCGCCAGGTCGCTGGAGAGGAAGGCAACGACGTCTCCCACCTCGTCCGCCGTGACGGTTCGCCTCAGGGGCGAGCGGGCCGCGGAGGTCTTGAGCATCTCATCGAGGTCCGGGATGGCAGACGCTGCCAGAGTCTCGATCGGCCCCGGCGACACCGCGTTGACTCGTATCCCCGCGGGCCCGAGTTCTGCCGCCAGGTAGCGCACGGCCGACTCAAGCCCCGCCTTGGCCAGGCCCATGATGTTGTAGTTGGGTATCGCGCGCTGTGACCCGAGGTAGGTCAACGTCGTGATGCTCCCTGGACGGTTCGCCATGAGTCCGCTGGCGTAGCGGCAGGCCGCAATGAAAGAGTAGACGCTCGCCTCGTTGGCTGCACAGAAGTGGTCGCGCGGTATCTCGCTGAGTCCCCGGCGCAGGTCTTCGATATGGGCCCAGGCGAGAGAATGCACGAGGATGTCGAGTGCCTGCCATTCCTCCCTAATCCGGCCGAACATGGCCTCGATCTGCTCGTCCTCCCTGACGTCGCATCCGACGATCAGCTTCGAGCCGATGGATTCCGCCAGCCTCTCCACGCGCCGTTGCGAGCGTCCCCGCTCATCCGGCAAGTAGGAGAGCGCTATCTCTGCGCCGGCCCTGGACAGGCTCTCTGCGATCCCCCATGCGATGCTGCGGTCGTTGGCCACTCCCATGACCAGGGCACGGCGGCCCTTCAGGTCGATCATCTGAGTCTGTTCCTTTCACTACGGCAAGTCCATAACGGCACCGGCGGCATCGACGAGCCCATAGCTGAAGTACTGGTCTCTGCCGAGTTGGAGCAGCACATCCAAGCAGACCCGGAGACAGCACATGTAACCCAAGACCCCATTCGTATCCCAAGGATACCAGGAGGGCCGCGGCAAACCAAGGCCCTCGGTGAATCCCGGATAGCGTTTTGCGGGGGGAGAGCGGTGTAGGGCGACGCGAAAGAACCGCGGGCCCGTTCCACAGGGCCCGCGGTCGAACGGCTTCCGTAGGTGTCGTCAGTCGAGCAGATCGAAGGCTCTCGCCACGTACACCGCCATCTGGTCGCGAGTAACGGTGGCTCCAGGTCGATACAGCCCGTCGGAGTAGCCAGTCACGATCCCGAGATCGGCGAGATACTCCACGTGGACGTAGCACCACATGGAAGCGGGGACATCACTGAAGCTCGGAACTGCCGGCGCCTCGAAGGTGGCGAGATCCTCGTCTCCCGTCGGCTCAGCTACCGCTCGAGCGATGAATGCCGCCATTTGGCCCCGGGTGATCTGCCAGGCAGGCTGATAGCCGCCGTCGCCGTACCCCTTTGCGATCGACTTCGAGGCAATATACTCGACCTCGTCAAAAGCCCAGTGGTCTGTCGGGACATCGCTGAACGTGGCTGCCTCGGGGCCGGCCGGGACGCCTTCGGTTCCTCCGGCAAGCCCTCTCGCCAGGAACACCGCCATGGCGGCACGGGCCACGGCGAGATCAGGCAGATAGCTGCCGTCCGAGTAGCCGTTAGCGATGCCGGCATCATGCACGGCCGCTATCGCCTCTGCCGCCCAGTGATCGCAGGGAACGTCCGAGAAAGGACCGGCAGTGCAGGCGAACTCGGCCTTGACGCTCTTGTCTGAGTTCATCGTCAGGGTTATCGGGTTGGCACTCCCGGTCACGTCGCCCGACCATTCGACGAACTGCTCGTCGTCTTCAGCAACAGCCTCCACTGTGACCTGGGCGCCATTGGCGAACAGGCCGGACCACGGCAGGGATCGCTCCACACCGTCCACCGTGACCGAGCCCGAACCGGACTTCGTCACCGTGAGCTGGAACTGGTCCGGCGCGACAAAGGTCGCGGTGACCGACCGGTCACCATCCATAACGAAGACGGCGGGGTTGCTTTCGCCGGACAGACAGCCTGACCAGCCGCCGAAATCCCACCCGCTGTCCGGGACGGCCTCCAGGGCGACCACACTGCCACTGAGGAAGCTGCCCGACCACGGGAGGGAGCGGAGCGTGCCATTGACGTTGGCCGAGCCGCTGCCGACCTTCGCCAGGCTGAGAGTGTAGCTCTCCTGGATGATAGCATACGTCGGACTGGGGCTTACGGGCACGCGGTCGAGGCCTGCCACCACTGGGTCTCCAACCATGTCCACTAGGGCGACGCTGCTCGGGCCGACCACCTCGCGCAGATCCAGCTCGACGGCGTCCGTCGCCCAGAACGCGTAGATGGTCAGCCCTTTGTCATCTCTAAACTGGTAGGCCGTGACTGACTCAGCCAACTCGACAGAGCCTGCCTCGGTCGCGTCGTCGAGAAGAGAAACCAGCGTCCGGTACGCATGGTACCCCGTCTTCGGCTCCAGCGACTGTGTCACGAGACCACTGTTCGGCTCCTTAATCCGCTCGACGCTATCGTCGACGAATCCGTGGTAGGCCTGTCCCAGAAGCATGCCTGTAGCGAGAGACGCGATCATGAGCTGACTGGTCTCCTGCGCCAGCGCCGTCTCGTCTACAAGGTAGGGGTTTATCTCGGTGTAAATCAAGGGGCGTTCGCCGCCCCCGTGCGTCTGCATCTGATCGGTATACGCCCACGCTAGGTCCTCAGCGAGGTGGCCGCGAGCGTGTATGCCGAGCACGTTCCCCGCGAGCGCGTCCATCTCGGGCAGCACCACGAGCGCCTGCCGAAAGAAGTCGACGCGATCCCATACTCTGAAGGCAGGCGCATCGAAGATGAGCCGGATCTCATCTATGGTGAGCGGATAGCCCCACATCCGTGATGCAAAGGAGACGATGAACTCTTCTTGGGTGGGGTCGTCAAGCCGATCGGCGATAGCCATAGCGGCCATCGTCCCGGCGGGAATGGCGCCGAGGACGGCCACTGCCTCCGGGTTGGCATCGTGGATGGCGGCGGCCGCGAGGCGGGCCATGCGGGCATAGGAACCGGCATCCGCCGCCCAGCTCCAGGGCTCGCTGGGCTCGTTGTCGATCAGCCAGGCCGCGGCGACGTCGCGGTATCGCTCGACCGCTTCCCGCACGAAAATGTAGTAGGGCTCGTCGCCAGCGATAGGCTCGTCCAGGGCCGGCAGGATCCGTGGCGGGAAGTCCGTGCAGAGCTCGCTGGCGGAACTCACCCAACTCTGGTCCGTTGCCCACGGGGCCGAGCCTGAGTTCAGGAGCACGAGGGCGCGGGCGCCCCTCTCTCGGTAGGCCTCGAAGAGGGCATCCAGCTTGGTCCAATCGCAGTGGCTCGACGCATCCGGCTGAACGTCGCTCCACCGGATGACGGGGCGGAAGTGCGTGACACCGAGGTCGCTCACGAGGTCCTCCAAGGCAGGCGCCTCAGCGTACTCGTCCACGATCAGGCCTGTCAGTCCCCAGTAGTGCCCGGCCACCTGAAGGCGTTCGCCGGCTGCCCATGTGGGGGCTGACAGCGACAACACGAGCACCAGGGCGGGGGCGAACAGCGCGCGCAGTATCCGGGCTGCCCGCGACCCTACGGATGAAGACCGGGTGTTTGGATCAGACTCCTGGCCATGTCTAGCTACTCGAATACGTGGGTAGTACATAATGTGGGATGCCCGCGCGACCTCATTAGAGACTGTTTTATAACCTCAGAGTCATGGCTCTGTCCGCCTCCTGAGGCATTTTGAGCGGCGCCGGGCGAGGCGCACGGCTGAGAGTGGGTTATGAAACAGCCTATAGTGTTTATTCCATAGGCCGGAGGGCCGCCGGGACCCCGTCGGGCGGAGAGAGGGCGAGTCTCGGGCCCGGCGAACAGGGATGATGAGCTGAGGCGGCAGCAGTCCCTCTAGGAGAAGTGCCGAGCATTGTCCAGTACAGATGCGAGCCACACATCACGTTCCCCCCTGCCGGCGCGAGCGGCAACGCGAATCACTGGTGGTGCGGAAGAGGTGATCGCGACGGATTGCAGCGGAGTCGGTGACAACACCAGAGAGGCGGGTGGGCATGTCTGAGAATACAGCCACCGGGAAGCCGCGCGTTCTCGTGCTCGGGCTCGACGGAGCCACCTTCGACCTCCTCGACTCATGGATGGATCGCGGCCTGATGCCGAACGTCCAGCGGCTCACCACGGAGGGATCGCGGGCGGTGCTCCGCTCGGTCATGCCCCCGGTGACGGCCCCCGCATGGACCTCGTTCGCTACGGGCGTCCGGCCGGGGAAGCACGGGGTGTTCGATTTCCGAAGGCGGCAGCCGGGTCAATTGGCGCGTCGGTTCATCTCTTCGCGGGATGTCAGGGCACCTGCGCTCTGGGATATCCTCGCGGACGCGGGTTTGCAGACCGGGCTCATCAACGTGCCCGTCACGTATCCCCTGTCCGAGCGCACATCTTTCGCCATCTCGGACATGCTGACACCCAGTACCGAAGTGCAGTTCACGAATCCGCCAACCCTGTATGAAGAGCTGCGGCCCGAGCTGGGCGAGTACATCATCGACGCTCCGCCCAACCACCTCAATGGGCGCAAGGCGATCGCTCCATTCCTGGACGCCCTCGAGACGTGCACGCGGCAGCGGACGAAGTACATCGTTCACTTGCTGAAGACACGGGAATGGGACTTCGCAATGGCTGTGTTCGTGGGCACCGACCGCCTGCAGCACGTCCTGTGGGACGTGCTCTCCGGCGCCTTCGAGATCTACCCGGCGACATCCGAATTGCGGGAATACAAGGCGCGGGCGGAGAGGTTCATGACGCTACTGGACGGCATGATCGGCGAAATACTTGCCGCCTGTCCAGAGGAGACCCATGTCTTCATAGTGTCGGATCATGGCTTCGGGCCGCTGCGGCGCAAGTTCAGGGTGAACAAGTGGCTGGCACAGCAGGGGCTGCTCACTCCCTCGCGGCGGCGGGGCCGGCTGGGTCGATTGGTGGCGTCGGCGGACGTGCTGCGACTGCGGCACCTCGCGGCGCGGATGCTATCTCGCGGCAAGACGCCAGGGTCCATTCCGTTCTGGCGCTGGATCAACTGGCCCAAGACGAAAGCCTACGCGGCGTCCATCACGGAGCTGGGTATCTACGTGAACCTGCAGGGAAGGGAGCCGGATGGAATCGTCGCTCCCGGCGATGAATACGAGCGCGTGCGCGACCAAGTGCTCGAGGGACTCAGGGAGTTGCGCCATCCGGAGGATGGAAGGCCGCTGCTCACCATGGCCGGCCGGCGGGAGGAGCTGTTCGAGGGTCCGCACCTGGAAGAGGCGCCCGATATCGTCTACACGCTTGAGGATGGTGCGTGTACGGCTGACTTACGCCTGGAGGGACCCCTGTTCGAGCGGGCCTCCTGGCGCAGTGGGACGGGGATGCACCGGTTCGGAGGCGTGTTGATTGCCTCCGGCCCCAGCATCCAGAAGGCGCAGAGGCTGCCCGAAGTGGAGATCATAGACGTTGCTCCGACGATCCTAAGTCTGTTTCAGATGCCCCTACCGTACGATATGGAAGGGCAAATTGCGGAGTCTCTGCTCACGGAGGAGGCACGGCGCGCGGCGACCCAGGGCAGGGGGGAGGGCCCTCCCCCACCTTCGTCCCGAAGCGCGCAGGGGGAGCAGCCCGGAGAGGATAGCCCATACTCGGAAGAGGACGCCCGCCAGGTGGAGGAGCGCCTGAGGGGACTGGGGTACCTCTGAGTCCCACGCTCCGCCACGTCGGGCGAGCGCGCTGCGGCCTCTCCCCTGAGGAAGGTGTCGCCGGTCCGCGAGTGGAACCATCGCTACTCATACGGGGCTTTCCGCGCTGTGCTGCGCCGGCGTCGTGTCGCTCAGCCGTCGTTCCGCACCACTTCCGAACTCGCGAAGAGTCCAAAGACCGCTAGGTTCCGAACGAAGTTTGGAGAGTGCAACGATGGGCAGAGCCCGGAATGGCTTCGCATTAGTCGCGCGGCGGGTCGTACTCGTATGCTCCGTGCTTCTGCTTGTTTCTGCGGGATGTGCTTTCTGTGCTGAGGAGCAAGTACCGGCCGCGCCTGTGGATTCGGCGCCGCCGTCGCAAGTCGCTCCCGCGTCAGTCGCCCCCCTCCCCGTTCCTGCCGCACCGGTGATCCCCCCCGCGTCGGAGAGCGCCAGATTCGTCTTCGGAGAGTACCGCATTCAGCCCGGCGACAGGCTGCATATGTCGGTCTGGGGAGAGCCCAGCCTCACCACCGAGGCCATGGTGATGACCCAGGGGCGGGTGCCCTTCCCGTTGCTGGGCGAGCTGTCGGCGGGAGACAGGACGGTGTCGGAGCTGACCGAAGACGTCCGAAAGGGGTACCTGCGCTACTACAAGGACCCCCGGGTTTCGCTCTTCGTCACGCCCGCGGTATGGCCGAGCGTGTACGTGCAGGGCAACGTGAGGGATCCCGGGCCGGTGGACTACTCTCCCGGGCGACGGCTGTTAGATTACGTCGGCATGGCCGCGGGCTTCGGGGCGGACGCGGATCTCTCGAGGATCAGTATCGTATCGCGCGAAAGCGACGTCACGTCGACAACGACGATGGACATGAGTGCAGTCTCGTTCGAG
>Ga0307379_10012038_pt1 | contig 11298 bp, 8 predicted proteins | sample UN2MG_FD_202237 | JGI IMG/M metagenome (GOLD analysis project Ga0307379, IMG submission 202237) | Soil microbial communities from Risofladan, Vaasa, Finland - UN-2 | ecosystem: Environmental > Terrestrial > Soil > Coastal area > Acid sulfate soil | place: Finland: Risofladan, Vaasa | collected... | reverse complement strand
GATGCTGATGCTGATCCTGACCTACGACACGCTCTGCCTGATGGACATCCCCACGGAGAAGGCGGTGTTCATCGTCAGGACGTACGCAGGTCGGATTTCCAAGCTCGGCATTGAGCTGCTTGAGAGCACGAGCGAACTGCCGATGGTCACGCTGATGATTGCGGACAAGCGGTATGTCTACCTGCCCAACGAGAAGGAAATCATAGACCTCGAGCAGATGGTCCTGGTTGAAGGGCTTCCGATGCCCGTTGTGCAGACGACGCTTGTGTTGACAGAACTGTTTGTACGCGCTGTAAGAATTCTTTCTGTGAACCAGGCTGAGCCGATTGCAGCGGAAGCTGATTCAGCGATTCCGCCAACTGCTGAAGTCTCGAAGCCACAAACACCTCGATAGCGATCTTAGTCTCCTGCTGGCTGCTCCAGTACGCCTTCGACTCAATCCCGTCCCCATCAAGGCTGTCGTTGATGTCTTGGGTGAGGTCGGGCATGTCCGCGAAGGACTTGAGCACCATCGGCGGTGAGGTGAGACCTTCATCAGTCAGCTTGAGCCCGATGTAACTGCGGATCTCGTCGTTGAACTTATCTGTCTTCTCCGGCGGGTCCACCAGCGATATTTCCGTGATGCCCCAAGCCATCTCATGCGAATCAGCCGGGTCGAACGTCTCAAACTCAGCCTCGGTTCCACTCAGCGCGCGGCATGTCTGCAGGAAGACATCCAGGTTGGAATAGAACATGTCGGTTGTGAGGCAGGTAACCAGCGCGTTCAGCTTGTCCTGGTTGACTGCCGGGATCATCACGCCGAACTCGCTGTAGACTTCCTTGGTGAGTGTCTCAGGTGCCCAGTTGAGCATCTCTGTGCCGAAGCGATCCATCAAGCCGACCAGTAAGGTAGTCCCGATGGACTCCTTGTCTGATAACATCCCGGCCAGAATCTTGTCAGAGTGCATTGTTTTTACTCGTAGTTGAACTTGCGCCGCATGTCCTCGGGCATCTCTTCACGCCGACGCGACGGACCTTCCAACCCACGCTGCCTTGGCGCCGAGCTGGTCATGGCGTTCAGGGCGAGACCAGCGCCTGTGCCCAGTACGCCCGCGCCGAGGTTGGCGCTGCCGCCGACGTACTTCCTGAACTGTGTTCCGTATTTTCGCTCGTGTAGCTTATTGATCAGCCGCTCAGCCCAGCCGCCAACCTGGGGGAGGGTGGAGGGAGCGGCTGTCTTGCTCTCCATCTTCTCCAACTTCGTGTAATACTTCTTGTCCTCGGTCAGGTGATCCTCGGAGATCTCCTTGGCCACGGCAGGACTGTTCGTATGTTCCTTCTCGACCTTGATGCCCTTGTTCAGCTGGTCTTTAGGAAACGTACCGGCCGGTGCATTATCGCCCAGCCCTCCCTTTAGCGTGTCTTCGCCGGCCTTGTGGAGCTGCACATTCTGCGGGTGTACAAGTTGTGTGGTGAAGGGCTTTCTGGTCTGGACGTTGGCGCCCTTGGCCCGGAAGTAGTCAGCCAGGGCATCGACACTGAAGTCGATGTTGCCGCACTTGCCGCCAGCGGTCTTCACCAGCTGTATCACGCGTTCGAGCAGGTTGGCGTCGTCGCGGGGGAGTGTGGGGGCGATCTCGGCGAACTTGATCGGGTCTAGCTTTCCCTGCTCATCCCGGATGGCATCGGCGAACTCGTTGCCCAGTACCTCAGCGATCTTCTCGACGGGCAGCTCGGCGAAGGCACTGAGCGGGTAAACGCTTCCATTCTGCAGGACGATGTGTTGCCCCACGATCTCGGCGGCGGTCTTCTCCTGGACGTCGAAGAAGATCTCTTCCGGCAGTTCGACGCCGTGGATGTAGTGGTTACAGATGCCGGTGGCCCGGTCAACTTCATCAACCAACTCGGCCAGCTTCAGAAAGGTCTCCGTGTCTGGTGCGTCCATCTCGCCAACCATGGTGGCAACCTTCGCCATGTTGACCTGAACCTCGTTCTTCGGATCCAGCTTGCCCATCATCAGCACGCGGTTGGCCAGCTTCTCGGCGGCCCACTGTGGGTGTGTGGTGCCGATGCCTGCAGCCTTGACCAGGTAACTCTCAGTTTCGTTGTCGAAGGAGAGCCCGCCGACGGGTACGTTCTCAACGCCGACTTTGTCAATATCGGCGGCCTTGAGCAGAATCTTTCGCGCGGCGGCTTTGCGCATCGGGTAGGTGTAGCTGAAACGATCTGCGTAAAGCCTTTCGCCGGCGATCTTGACGGAGACTGGCGTGGGCATCGGCAGGCGGCGGATCTTATGCCCGTCCACGTTGGCCACGATCGCGTAATCACTGTCGGAAAGAGCTGGCGCGTCGAAGTGCGAGAGCTTCTCCCACTTCTTGTTGAAGTCGTCCACGAGCCCACGGATTTTCCAGTAATCTGCGCATTTGATGATACGGTCTTGAACCAGGGCGCACTGGTCCTTAGGATAGAGGGTGGCGACTTGCTGGAAGTAGGCATTCGCCAACCAGGTTGCCGCTTTCGTGTGGCATGGGAACTTCCGGCGGATAGGATCGGCGAAGGAGCTGGAAGGGAGCTGCTTGACGGGCTCCATCTCAGCCGACTTCACGAATTCTGGGATTCCCACCAGCTTGTCCAGGGCGTACAGTTGCTGGTGGTTAACGTCGTCATTGACATCCATGGGGTTGAACATGCCGCAGACTCCTGCAAGGGACCTTAGCAAACACTTCGGCCACGCCCCTATCCTAGCCCTAGCGGGGGTAAGCGTCAAGGGTGCCGTTCCGGATGTAACCAGGTGTCCCTTCTGTTCCAGCGACACGCTCTGCATCATGCCTGACCCGATGAGTGGTGGCGCGACGTGGCTTCACTGCAGCGACTGCGGCTTTTGTGGCGATACGATTGAGCTCTACTGCAAGATGCACAACCACACGGAGATCCGGGAAGGTATCTACCGGGCGATCTCCGACGGCGTGGCTGGCGCCATCACCGATATCACTGACCTGGTCATCGGCCTGTACATTGAGTGCTACCCAGCGATCCGCGCCAAGCATCAGGCGGTGTGGAAGATGGTGAATGGTCACGTCACGGACGGTCTGACGCCGGAGATCATCGGCCGTCTCCAGGCAGACCACCTCTGGACAGGTTGGCGGGGAAATGGGCGCGACCGGTTCTCCATGTGTCTGGGGGCTGCCCGGCGCAGGGAAATCGTCCACTTCTTCCCCGGTGAGCGTGAAGTGATGCCGCGCGAATTCAAGGTCCCGCTGGTGGTCAACTACCAGGATGTACCGGGTCGGATAAGCGCGTTCAACTTCATTGGTGAGACTGGCGAACTGGCATTGAAGGTACTCGGCACGGAGGTGCGTCAGCAAGCCTTCGAAGGCGGGCTGGCGATGCTCGACTTCCTGCGCCCGTTTGAAGGAACCGTCTTCGCGGTGGGGAATCCAGTGGTGGCGCTGCACCTGCATAAGCTCAGCTTCATGGATTCCAACATACCGGCAAAGATTATCTGCTACAACGAGTGCACTAGTTCTGCGTGGCAGTACGTCAACGCGAAGAAGGTGGTCTTCTGGGACGACCAGATCACCTGGCGTACGTTTGACCAGGCCAAGCGCGTGCAGAATGCTGAGATAGCCGCCCGGCCCAATCCGCACACGAATGAGTGGCACTCCTACTTCGCTGACACGACGGTGGGCGGCACGCTATTAATCATGGAGCGATCGGCCAAGCCGTGGCACCAGTTCTTCGCGGAGTGGATTACGGATATCCCACGGGATGAGGATGCGCGGCAGGCGATCCAACTACTGGCGCTCAACCAGTACGACTACAACAAGGTGCTGGAGAGCTGCTCGATCAGCCTGCGCAAGAAGGTTGAGTCGCTCTTCCAGAACGTCAAGCCAGTCACGTCGATCATTGTTAACAAGCATCGGTACGTGGAGCAGGATGACGGTTGGTGGGAGATGCACCCGCGTGTGGGTAAGGACCTGGTCAGCGACGCTGTCATCAAGGTTGGCCGGGAGGTGTGTGACAGCCGGACCGGTATGATCTATTGGGCGGGCGCCATCAAGTTCCACGGCCAGAGCATTCCGTTCAACTGCGAGCTGGAGAAGATCGAGAAAAGTCCGGTCAAGTGGATGCGGGAAGTCCTTGGCAGGGCTGGACTTGGCTCACCGATCACCCGCCCCAACACACCCGTCCTGGTAACGCTGGCCAAGGCATTCAGCAACCCCAAGACATCTGTGCTGCAGGCGCGCGTTGGCGTGCAGGCGGACGGGTCGTTTGTCATGCCGTGCTTCACGATGGTGGATGGTCGTGTAACTCCAATCGGTGACGCATCTTACGAGTACATGCCCGCTACAGGCGTTTCCCCGCCGCTGAAGCGTTCGGACTTCGAATTCGAGCCTTTACCCGGCCAGGCAGCCTGGCTCGCAATGGCAGCCGTCTACGTGGCCCAGCAGGTGTCAGTCCTGCACGGATTGAGTCCGCGCTCGGTGGCCGTGGTGGGGTCGCCAGGAATGACCGGCCGGGCTGCAGTTCGGCACCTGGCTACCACAACGGGCATGTTGAAGTACATACCGTCTGGCGGGAAGCTGGCAGACGCGAAGGCAATCCTGGAGAACATGCGCAAGTTCGACTACTCCTACTTCATTGAGCCCGAGACGCCCGGCCGGATGGCTTTCTGGCCGCAGACCCCGACAAACCCCGTATTCGTCGCGGCCAACATTATTGAGGCGGCGGCGTTTGGCGCCATGGGCAACTGGATCGTGGTGGTTGGGAATGACAAGGCCAAGGGTAAGCTGCCGGGTATGGATGTCATCCTGCACTACATCGCCCACCTGCAGCAGCGTGAGTACAAGTTCGAAGGCAGTGGCACCTTCGAACGGTTGGTTCTCTACGATATGTGCGAGGTACTGAACGTACCGCCGGAGCTTCGTAAGATGGCGGACGCCTCATTGCTGACGCTGACGCCCGGCGAGTGGATGGTCAAGCTGTGCCAGCTGCTGCTGCGGACCGGGAACATACCCTTTATTCACCGCTCATTCACGGACGCGATCGAGAACTCATCTGCGCCAAAGATAAGGGGCCGGGTGAAATACATCATGTTTGATGATGTGACTGATAAGGTGCTGCTGATGGACTTCGCCATCCGCGAGGCGATTCGTCGCAACATCTATCCCACACCCGATCTCTACGCTTGCGGTGAGGATCTGATCCGGCATGAGCTGGCTACGGCAGCGCCCGACACCGTGGGCGGCTGGGTGCTTGAGCTGGCTGAGTGGAATCGCATAGGACTGATCCATTTGGATAGGCCGCTGGTACCTTAAAACACCCCTGAAAACGCGTTAGCATAACATGGAGCGTTCCGTAGCTGTCGCGTGACAGGTTCGGCATGCCCCATAAGTCATCACGAATAGACCGTGGTGCTCGTCGCCAACCCGCGAAACGTGGTTGGAAAGGAATGGTCACATGTTCAATCTGAAGGCGCTGGTCAAGATGTTGCAGGGTTTGCTGTGGGTCAATGAGTTGCACGCGAATGAGGGCCGGTACGACGAGTTCGTGGAGGAAGGCCGGTCAGGGACGTTGAAGGACCTGTGGCAGAAGGGCGAATGGAAGGGTGACGAGGGGTGGCGGGAATGGGTATCCGGGTACCAGGTTCAGCGTGCTAGGTCGGCGCCTGAGACCTGCGACTATCTGGTAGACAATGAGCGGTTCTATCTACGCCGGTGCGGGGAAACGTGGTACGTCTACCACGGGTTTGAGAGTAAGGATGGGCGGTTCCCGGGGTCGTACCAGCACCGACCCAGCCCCTACGGGTTGGTACTCGCCTTCGAGCTCCGGGACGGTAAGATCATGGAGAAGCAGGTGGCGGTGATTTTTAGTAAGGAGCTGGAAGCCTTCCGCTCCATCCTGGAGAAGAAGGATCAGCCCGATCGGGAGACCCACTCGGGCGTCGGTTGGCTGGCATGGCCAGTCAATCCCGAAGAGGTGGGGGGTGACAAATACGATCCCCTGTAAGGGCATAAAATGAGGGGACGCGGCGCGTTAGTATACAATGTTGAGGTTTGCTAACCCCTCTCAGTCCCGGGGGCTTTCGGGGCTCATTGAAGGAGGGCATTATGCGGTACTAACACTACATAGGCGCCTGTGCAAACCATCGCACAGGCGTTTTCTTTTGGTCTCAGGCATTGGGATGGTGTTCGTGGCTCAGATGCCCCGAGCAGCGGGGGAACAGCGCGTACCGGGCAGACCGGGGCGGCGCGAGTAGGGCACGGAAGGGTAAGGTCGAGGTAACTGCAGAGGGCAGAAACACGCGGATGTCTGCTTCTTGCTGTGGTGACCTGGAGGAGCTGGTTAAACACTATCTAGCTGCCGGCAGCCTTGCGGGTGAAGTCCCGCCGTCGTGTTGATGACCTTTTTCGCGAGAGGTCGGAGCGGCGTTACCTAATACTTGACTGTGCAGGAAAGTCGGAGGGCTTGTAACCCTCCCGAACACCATCCCATCTGTTAAACCCCTGGGGGTCGGAGGGCATCCCCGTCGTCGCGGTAATACCGCCCGACCCCCAATGGTTTGGCAAATTTAGTGGCGTGGAGTACACTGTTAGAGTAGCCCAGAAATTTGGGGGTGAACAGGTTTCGACGGATCTCGTGAACACTGAGTTGCGCGCCGAGGGATGACAAGGTTGGCCTCGTTAAAAGCCTTTCACGTTTCAACTGCCACGAACATTGTTCGCGGTACCTTTGGCGTTCGCGCCGAAGCTCTCGCTGCCTAACCGGGAGTTAACCCAAGTTAGGTACTTCTCACTGAGGCTTGGTAGGTGAGATGAGCTGTACAAGCTACTGCTGGTAAGACAGCTAGGCATCATCCTGTTGTGTGGTTATCTGGGTGATGCTGAAGTCTTGAAATCACACTACGCGCGTAGTAACTCTGTCGGATCGATTTTCGGACCCGGGTTCGATCAAGAAGGAGGTCGCTTTCTGCAGCGATGCAGATTGAAAAGTTGGCTCAAACGGTGAACGCCTACTTCGTGTGTGCGAAGGGCTAACGCCGTACCGTGATGGGGCAACCCAGTAGCGGTCTAACGACTCATAGACGGCCCACGCGGTCGCACTAGGAGGTTGGGAATGAACTGCAAGGCCAACCTAAATGCCAGCCATCTCGTTACCGCGAGATGAAGGAATAGTCTAGGCCAGCCGTAAGGCTGGAGAACCTGTCCCGGCACCTCCACCAATTGCAGCGGGGGCGAAGAGAGTATTGGATTCGTCAGGACCGGGCTCGCTGGCCTGAGTCTGACGAGGGAGCCGATTACTCTCTTCGCTCTTTTTGTGCCCCCTGCGGCGTAATACCGGACCCGATCGACCGGTAAATTCTGACCTCGGTCAGATAGCGCCGTTGGGGGTATCAGTTTGAGTAAGTGGGAACAGCGCCGACATCCACGTCGGTCCAGGGCCGAAAGGTCGCCCAATCTACACGGGGTTACTGGGCAATCGCTGCAGCGAATTGCTGTTCCCATGTTAGGGCAAGCAGGCACCGAGCCGCAGTTGGAGGCTAAGTCGGGGAATACGGCGGCACCCCTAGAACCTGGTTACCTACTTATCATGAAGCCTGACATGGGAGTTGCGTTTTTCTTAGCTATGCGGTTCTGGCCCGTCTGGCTGGACGTGGTTGGCCAATTTCTCACGCAAATAGCGTACGTCCTTGGCTCGGCTTTCCGGCAGCATGGCCAGCGTTTCCATCAGCAGGTCAGACAGGATCTTCCTTTCGTTACGTTCATCGTCGGTGCGCAGCTTCTCCCGCAACCTGGCGTTTCGGCCAATCCAGCCTATGGCTATGGTCACCACTCCGAGGATGGCGATGATGATCTCGACGGCTGCGGCCGGGAAGTAGTTCACATCCCTGCCGGCGGTGTTGCTGATGTTCTCCAGCCGCGTATCCAGTTTGTTGTAGAGCCCTGCCTGGGCGTTGGCCTGCACGTCCATCTTGGCCGTCAGCGTGGCATTCAGTGAGTCGATGCGACTCTGTAACTCCCTTACAAGATTCGCGTCGACGCTCATCTTGGTTTCGATCTTGGTGTTGAACTCATTGACCATCTTGAGCTCGGTCTTCAGCTCTGTCACGACGCTGAGGCTGGCCTCCAGCTTGGCGCGTAGCTCAGCGGAGGCGGTCATGTTCAGGTTGGCGGAAGCGTTCACCACGGAGGAGAGGTTGGCCTCCAGGCCGGTGATCTTCTCGGCCAGCTTCGAGATGGAGGCGTTGACGGCGCCGGTCATCTGGTTGGCCGTGGCGTTGGAGCTGGCTGTGATGTCGTCTTTGATGCCTTGTCTGAGCTCTGCCGTGTCCACCTCCTGGTTGGGTGGCACGTTAATGACCGGCGGGGCCAGCGGTTGCTCGATGTGACCCTTCTGGTCAAACATGCAGCCGGACAGGAAGATCACCAACAAGACGGATAGACGCATGGTACACCTCCTTGGGGGCATTGTATCACGTGGCGTTCGGCCTGCCGCTACCATCTGAAAAGCAAGTTGGGTCGCGTTAGAATACGTTGAGAAGGATTTATTATGCTCCGGTACGTTAGTTTGCGGTTGTTCCCCCTCCACGAATAGAACCGGAACCCAGCGAGCAATCGCTGGGGGACGGCCTCCCCGGGAGCGCATACCTTAACAGGGTATGCGCTTTTCTTTTTATGTCAGCTAATGTCGAGGGTTGGCGGCGCGGCGAAGTTCAGCTGCTCCTGGGTCATCTTGATGTTGTTGATAGCTGACATGTCGGGGTACACCTGTTCGGTGTGCCAGATGGCCATGCAGGCGTAATTGAGCGCGTGGGCGAAGTCGTCGGGCAGCTTCGGCTGGCGTCGGATCAGGAACACGTCACTGCCGGCCGGGGTGTGGTGTTTGTCCTCGATGAGTGCTAGCAAATCGCGGGTCACGTCCTTGGAGGTGTCGTAGTCGGGCAGCAGGATGACGCCCGCCTTGAGGACCATGGACTGTAGAACCAGGCTTCGCGCCTTGTCCAGCGAGTAGTAGCCGCGCAGCTCACCACGCACAGGCGGGACGTACACCAGCATGTCGCGCGCTGCGGCGCGAACGTACATGAAGCCCATGATACGATCTAGCGGCATGCCCGCCTGGATCATCAGGGTTTCTCGGACGGAGCCAGAGCCGCCGTAGTCGTGGCCCATGAAGTGACAACCTGCCTCGCGGAAGTAAGTAAGGAGCGCGCTCACTTCATCGTTGTGTGTGTTGCCGGCATTGAAGCGTTCGCAGTAATGGCACTCACAGCGGCCAGTCATCCCGTTCAGGCCAACCAATGCCACAGTGGTGTAGGAGATCTCATCCATACCGCCGCCACCCCAGTCGACGCCCATCGCGACAACCTTGCACTGTCGCAGCCGATCAACGGCCTTGCTCAGGACGTTCGGACCGAGGACGGAGGCGTTCTTGATGTCGGTGACTGTGATTAGCTTCATGCCGACGTCGGCCGACTCGCCGAGCACCTCGTTGTAGAACTTCTGCTTCGAGTAGCCCAGGCCGCCGTTCATCTTGATGTGCAGGTCGCGCCACTTACCAGGGATCCCGTAGTGCATCGGCATGATGACCTGGGGGATGTGGTAGCCGTGGAATGACTGATGATCTTTACCCTCGGTGTGGTACCAGTGACCCTCCTTGGGGTTGATGGGGTGATCACACTTCGCGCAGACGACCGTGTTCAACCCGATCATTTTCAGCAGATCGGCCTGCGCGGCGGCCATGTTCCACTTACCGCATGAATGGCATGGCGTGACCCACTCCGCCTTGGAGCTGTCGCTCCACAGCTGTTCAATCCCGTTGTCGAGCGTCTTGGGGGTACCGGAATAGAAAGTCACCCCGTAGTCCAGTGAGGCATCCATGCAGGAGTTGATGACGGGGAGGAAGTCGTAGTCAATATCCTGAATTTCGTCCAGAAATTCCCAGTCGCATGAGATACCGCGCACGCGTTCGCAGTCCAGGAACGCAAAGCTGAAGAACATTGCGCTGCCGTTTGCAAAGGTTCGCTGCAGTACACCCTGGGAGCACTGGTTGTCAATCAGCAGGGGCTTGATCAGCGAGCCGTAAATGAAGGGGCGCACGTAGATTGTAGAGAGCTTCGAAATCTGGTCTGCGCGTGGTGCGACAGCCAGGGTTCGGAGGTGTGGAGTCGTAGCACACATCAAGACGTCAATGGCCGCTATGTTGGTGGTTTTGGACACCTGCCGGGCGCATTTGAGGATCATCCGTTTGGGCTGCCGCACGTTGTACATGGGCTCAAAATGAAAATGGTCTTCCAGGGAGTACGGTTTCCCCTTTAAGGAGAGCATCCCGATAAGGGGCACACGCGTAGACCGTGCCGCTGGATTCCGTTGGTAGACCTCAAGCATGCCCCGCAGAATGTCTGTAGCTGCTACGTTGCGATTGCTGGCGATGTCCTGCTGAAGCTTCGGCAGATCCACACCAGTTGAGGAAGTCAGAGAAGGAGATGTAGTTATGATCATGAAGTTCATCCGTGACGTTAGCCGTGTCATCACCAGGGCTTTCCGCAAGACGAAAGTCCGAGGTGGCTCGCTACTCCGGCGAGCAAGCCGTTTCGTTACCGAGACGGCAAGGCGCTACGTCGTTGAAACCTTGACAGCCATCATCGCTGAACTCTCCAGTAAAGCGATTGCCAAGGGCATCGGCGCGGTATAATCACACCGGGACGTTCCAGGTGTGGTTAGCCCCAAAGGAGTATACCAATGACCAGCGGACATTACTACCTAGAACGATCGAGACAACTGATACCAGCACCAATACCTCGACTTCGACATGTCACCTACACACTACACACACATTACCGACGCGTTCATCCGCTGCCTGAGTTGCTGGGTCCGGACACTCCAGCCAGCCGCGTGGTGACGACACCAGATAGACTTCGCACTCCATACTCATGTACCTACGAACCAGTACCGAGGACGAACAGACGATGCGGGAACTGTGGCAGTTGATGGAGCTGGGTGGACTGGGTGTGCTGGCGATTTTGGCAACATGGCAGACAGTCGTCACGTGGAATAGAGGGACACTCTTCGAACGACCACGTGCTTGGGCGCAGGCGAGACAAGGGCTCCTCGGTGAGCTTCTACTGTGCCCCCTCTGTTTGTCGCATTGGATCGCTGGCTTCTGGATCAGCTGGATTTACCTGTACCTTTACGTCACGCGCGCGCTCCCCCTCTGGCACCTTCTGCTTTGGCCACTCTGTGTGCTGGCAGTTACCCGAATGGCAGTTACCGCGCATGACTTCCTTTACAAGACAGAGAACTACGAAGAAAAGGAGTAGGA
>Ga0307379_10012033_pt1 | contig 11300 bp, 11 predicted proteins | sample UN2MG_FD_202237 | JGI IMG/M metagenome (GOLD analysis project Ga0307379, IMG submission 202237) | Soil microbial communities from Risofladan, Vaasa, Finland - UN-2 | ecosystem: Environmental > Terrestrial > Soil > Coastal area > Acid sulfate soil | place: Finland: Risofladan, Vaasa | collected... | reverse complement strand
CATGCCCAGGCGGTAAAAAGGCAGTTGCATGATTAACCAAAATCCGCGTCCGGCACTTCGCGGACGGATGGGCTCACCTGGAAGTAGTCCTCCGGCTGAAAGCCGAACGTCCCGGCGATGATACTGCTCGGGAAGGTTTCACATTTGTTGCGATAGTCGCGCACGTTCCCGTTGAAGAAACGGCGGGCGGCCTGGATGCGATCCTCGGTATTGACCAGCTCCTTTTGCAGCTCCATGAAATTCCGGTCGGCTTTGAGCTGGGGATAGTTCTCAACGACGCCTAAAAGCTGCTGAAGGGCGCCTACCAATTGGGTTTCATTCACGGCCTGCTGCTGAACAGCTCCCCGGCTGGCCAGGCATTGCGCGCGCAGTTGAGTGACACGCTCGAAGATTTCCTTCTCATGAGCCGCGTATCCTTTGACCGTGGCTACCAGGTTGGGAATCAAATCGTACCGGCGATTGAGCTCCGTATCGATATTGCCCCACGCATCCCGAATGTGGTTCCGCAGAGCGACCAGCGTATTGTACGTCAGGACAACGTAAACGATCGGCAGAAAGAAGACGACACCAATTACTATCAGCATTGGCCCCATTATTACCTCCCTGTAAACAGATAGTCCGGCAGCAGCGACCGGACGGTAATGAGTCGATTCAGATTCGGTTCTATTTGCTCCAGCGCCAACCTGGAGTCGAATGAGATGGCCAGCACCCTGTCCTCTATCTCTATGCTCAGATCGGTATTGGACAGCAGGTACTCGATCATCCGGGCGTTGCACACATCGTATGCGAATTTCTTATTGCGCGAGCGAACGCAGAACTTACGGCTGAATTCGTGCGACTCGAAATCGATGTCGTCATATCCGACAGCCTGGGCGATCTTCGAGAAAAACCCCTCCGGGGCAATGATCAACTCCGGAAACGATACCGGCAGGTGCAGGATAAAGAAGGAGATGTAATAGTGGTGGGTATTCTTGCCGGAGCCGGTTCTGTAATGGTAGTCGAACAGGAGTACTTCGTGCCCCTGGTAGCTGCCGGAAAGAATATTGAATGCGTAGCGTTGCGAGCCTCGCCGGAGTTTGTCCAGGAAGCGATAACGCCGGGCCATGTCCCTGTCCTTGCCAGGCATAAAGTGCAGGCCGAGTCTCGCCGCCACGGCGGCCATCGCCTCGCGTCGTTTGAGAGAGCTGAAATAGCCCAGTACCGCCACGACGGCAAAGATTGCAATAAAGATAAAAATAACCAGAGGTTGCACTTTTCTATCCCTTTAATCTTACCCAAAATTAGTAGCTGTCCGGCCGAGAGAGATTATAATCCCTTCGCCGGCGATTGACAACATAGCTTTACTCATTAATATGTAAGAGCAGCTTGCCGCGAGGGATGGGCATTGTACTGTCCACGGATATCTGATATTCTTTATTTGCTGACCGGCCCGGTTGTGCCGATGAGAAGTTTTCAGCGGAGAATTTCAGTTAGTAACAGGGTATAATCATGGCTTCGAAAGACAAGGTTGAATACAAGACAACCATAGCCGACGAGCACTGGCGCGAGGAAGAATTTCAATGGGCACGGATTCTTTCGGAGGGCAACCCGGCTCGGGGCATGGTCCTGCTGTACATTCAGAAGGCATGTACTGCCTTTCACGAGTTTGAGCCGGCCTGGAAACAAGGTGCTATAAAGCCGGGGCAGGTGGAATTCTTTCGTCGTCGGCTGGCTGCGAGGGTCAGGCACGTATTAGTGACAATGCAAAACAATGCACTTGATAAAATCATCGGAGCTGTCGAGTTGAGCGGGATTTTAGAGTCAATCGAATCGGCCGAGACCGCGGACGAGCTGGCCGAAATTACCGAGAAACTCCATGCCGTCAATCACACGCTCCTGGATTCTCTGGAAGGGAGATAGATTATGAAAGGCATTACTCGTCGGGATTTTATGAAGGGTACGATTATCGCCGGGGCGGCATTACCATTTTCGCGAGCCCGAGGAGCGAATGACCGCATCCGCGTCGGCGTGGTCGGTCTCGGAGGCCGGGGTGTTGGGGCCCACATACCATCCTTCGAGAACCAGAATGACGTGACCGTTGTGGCCGTAAGCGATCCGGACCGGGATCGCATGGGCAAGGCGGCCGCGACGGTAGAGTCGAAGTTCAACCACGGCGTCGAGCAATACGTTGACATGCGCGGGATGTTTGACCGTAAGGATATCGACGTAATCGGAAACGCGACGCAGAACTACTGGCACGGGCTCAGCACCATCTGGGCGTGCCAGGCGGGCAAGCACGTCTATGTCGAAAAGCCGCTCTCGCACTACATCTGGGAGGGCAGGCAGATGGTCCATGCCGCCCGAAAGTATAACCGCATCGTCCAGTGCGGCACGCAGCACCGCTCGGAGAATTTAATCATCCAGGCCATTCGATGGATTCGCGAAGGCCACCTCGGCAAGATCAAATATGTCACCGCCTTCGCCAACAAGCTGCGTGTATCGTGCGGTAAGCGCGACACGCCGCTGCCTATTCCCGATACGGTCGATTATGATCTGTGGTGCGGCCCGGCGAAAAAAGTGCCGATCTATCGCGACCGTCTTCAGTACGATTGCAGCTTCGATTGGAACACCGGCGACGGCGAATCGTGCAATCAGGGCGTGCATGAAATAGACGTGGCCCGCTGGTGCCTGGGCGAGAAGATGCTGCCCCGCCGGGTGATGAGCATCGGCGGCCGGTTCGTATTCAACGATGCGTGCGATGTCCCCAACACGCAGATCATCTATTACGACTTTCCAACAGCCCCGATACTCTATGAAGTGCACAATCTGTACAAGGCAAAGGATTCGAAGGAAATGCCCGCATTCCGGGGCGAGCGTGTCGGCGTAATCGTTAATTGCCAGGGCGGATCGGTCAGTCTTTATCGCGGCATCGCCTGGGACAACGAAGGAAAACAAATCAAGTCGTTCAGCGGCGGCGGCGACCATTTTGTGAACTTCATCGAGGCGGTTCGCAGCGGCGGCGCCGAAGATCTCAACGCCGAGGTGCTCGAAGGACACGTCTCCACCGCCGTCTGCCATACGGGCAACATTTCGTACCGGCTCGGCGAGAAAGCCACGGCCAAAGAAATGCGTGCCCAGGTTGAAAATGTGCCGCTTTTCGGTGAGATGCTCGACCGGCTGCTGGAGCACCTTGTTGCCCATGAAATCGACGTTGATGCCGGGACGGTTACGCTTGGGCCGTGGCTCCAAATCGACCGGGAAAACGAGCGTTTCAAGGCCAGTGAACCGGCCAATCGCCTGGCCCGCGGATTTTACCGTGAGCCGTATATTGTGCCGGATCTTTCAGGATGAGCTATAAAATTTACCGCAGAGACCGCAGGGATCGCAGCCCTTCGACTCCGCTCAGGGTGAAGAAAGCCTTCATGCCGAGCGAAGACGAGGCATCCGCGTCCTCGGCGTTCTCTGCGGTTAAACATCTTCTTACTTAACCTCTACAGTCGGCTTGGCCGCCTGAGCCGGCGCTGCCGCCTTAGTTACCTCAAGCAGCTCGATCTCGAAGATCAGCGTGGAATTGGGCGGTATGCCGGGCCTTCCGCGCTGCCCATAAGCGAGATTTGCGGGTATATACAGCTCCCACTTGCCGCCTTCTTTCATAAGCTGCAAAGCTTCCGTCCAGCCCTTTATTACGCCCTTAACAGGGAACTCGGCAGGCTTATTACCCTTATAAGAGCTGTCGAACTCCGTGCCGTCAATAAGAGTGCCGCGGTAGTGAGTCTTGACTTTATCGTCCGCGGTGGGGGTGTTTCCCGTACCTTCTTTGATGACTTTGTATTGCAGACCGCTCGGCAGGACCTTCACGCCTTCCTTTGCCTTGTTCGCCTCAAGAAATGCAAGGTTCTTGGCGGCTTCCATTGCCTGCTTGGCGGCCTGTTTCGCTCTCATTTTCTGCTGCCAAGCCGAGTAAGTCTTCGTCATCTCATCCTGACTAAGCGCCAGTTTCGTGTCTGCCAGGGTGTCTTTCATTCCCTGCACAAGCAATTCAAGATTAACATCAATCTCGGCTTTCTTCAGACTCCCGGCCATTTGCGTCCCTATTATGTAGCTGACCTTGTCCATTTCCGTCTTAAATATCTCGGCTTTCTCAGCAGTAGCCTGGACGACGATTTTCGGTTCGTTAACATCTTTTTTGGTGCCTTCCTGGGCTGCATAAACCGACATTACAGTCAAACAGACCAACGCCATCATCACAATGTAACTTCTCGTTTTCACTATAATCTCCTTTTCTGATTAAAAAAACGATGTGTGCCGAATCATACCTACGACCCTATCTACACACAACTTTACAAGAATTAACCATTTTACCAGAAAATCGGACGAAAAGAAAGGCTTTTTTATTGAAGATTGCCGATTGCCGAATGCCAATTTAGAAATCGAAAATCGAAAATCGAAAATGTCTTTTTACCTCACATTCAAGCCCCGGCTGCGTAAGTAGTCCTTTAACTCTTGTATATCGATGATGTGGAAATGGAACACCGAGGCGGCAAGAAGAACGGTTGCTCCGGCCTCGACGGCCTCGTAGAAATGTTCCAGCTTGCCCGCTCCTCCCGAAGCTACGATTGTGGCCGAACAGGCATCGGCCATCGCTTTAATGACTGGAAGGTCAAATCCTGTTTTAGCACCATCCCCGGCCTTGCTGGTCGGCAGGATGACGGGGACGCCGTAACCGTCGACTTTCTTCGCCCACTCGATTGCGTCGACGCCGGTGGCGGTCCTGCCCCCGTCGATATAGACTTCGTAGCCCGAGGGCAATGATTCGTTCCGGTCCACGTCGATGGCGACTGTTACCTTATCGGCACCTAATTCGGCAATCATCTCCCTGATGACCTCGGGCTTTCGAAAAGCGGCACTGCTCACGGATATCTTATCGGCACCGGCCTGGATTACTTCGGCCGCCGAGGTGACGTCGCGGATGCCACCGCCTACGGTGAAAGGAATCGTCGCGGCTTCGGCAACGTTTTTCACCACTTCGAGCATAGTGGGACGATTTTCAACGGTGGCTGTTATGTCCAGCAGGGCAAGTTCATCCGCTCCGGCCTGGCAATAGGCCTTCGCGCATTCCACCGGATCGCCGGCGTCGCGAATATCGACGAAATGAACGCCCTTAACAACCCGGCCGTTCTGCATGTCCAAACATGGCATAATGCTGATTTGATTATCCATATTGTTCCTTTACTGATTGTAAGTCAATATTTCTTCGTTAAATCGATTTCCAAACTGTGCCTGGATTATAAACAAATACGATTATATTGCAAGCTCGCAGGGGCTTCTTCGCGAACCGCCCCTGCTAAGCAACCTTTATTTTGTTCACAAATTTAGAAATCAGGTCAAAGGCAAATATTTCGCTCAGATTGGTTGGTTTTTTTTATCTTTATTTTCTACGTTTTAGGGCGGGAAAAGGCGGATTGGAAAAATATTTTCAAAATTGTTTTATTTTTGTTTTGACATTTTTATTAATGTCAAATATATTTGCTATTATTCAAATTAGGAGATTAACGATATGCAGGCATCAACGAAAAAAACTAAGGGCAGGCGAAAGAAAGCAGTAGCAGAACTCACCGAGGCGGAATGGGAGATAATGTCAGTAGTCTGGGAAAAGGAGCCCTGTGCGGCCGGAACCGTGCAGGAAGCGTTGGTCAAAAGCAGGGATTGGGCCTACGCCACGGTCAAAATCACAATGGACCGGATGGTCAAGAAGGGTTTTCTGGAAATCAGCAAGATTCGGAACCTCCAGCTTTTCCGTTCCTGCATCAGCGAGGTTGAGGCCAGACGCGGAGAGATCCGAAAAATGCTCAAGCGAGGTTTTGGCGGAGCACTAACGCCGATGCTGAAGTTCCTGATCGAGCACGAGGGCCTTTCAAAAGAAGAAGCCACACAGCTTCGTGAGTTTGTGAACAAGGCCGGGAAAAGTAAAGATTAACAATCTGCATTCAGATGAGCGGGAGGTCTACGAATGTATCCTGTAATTAACAACGTTATGATGGGCTTGAACAGAGTCGGCGGTGTGTTTTACGATTATGCCGCCGGTGTATTTATCCAGTCGGCTCTTTTGGTCATTCTGCTGTTTGCCATTGACCTTCTGCTGCGCAAACGGGTACGTGCCATCTTTCGCTATTGTGTATGGCTGCTCGTTCTTGTAAAACTTATTTTGCCTCCCATGCTTTCTCTGCCGACGGGGATTGGATATTGGGCCGGAGACCATCTTCCTGTCGCCCCTGGTGCCTCGAACATGGCATTCGATGCAGATGCCCTCGAATTCGCTGGGCCATCAGGCGAAATGCGTCAGGTCCGGCCTACTGAAAATATTGCCGGAGATGATCCTGCGAATTATCGTACGGGCGGTTCGCGAACCGCCCCTACTTGGCAGGCGGTTGTGTTTCTATTGTGGCTTGCAGGCGTGTTAGCCTTTCTGGCTGTGCTTGTTCAGCGAATCAGGTTTGTCAAAGGGCTTGTTGCGGCAAGTTGCCCAGCCGGCGACGAATTAACCGGCCTGCTGGAACAGTGTCGCCGGCAGATGACTGTTCGCCGGGACATAAAGCTGCGACTATCAGAAGCTATACCAAGTCCGGCGGTCTGCGGGCTTCTCAGACCTACTGTTTTAATGCCGACATCTCTCGTTGAGAAGCTGTCGCCGGAAGGATTGAGAGCGACTTTAATTCATGAGCTTGCTCATATAAAAAGGGGCGATTTGTGGATTAATTCCGTGCAGACGTTCCTGCAGGTCGTTTACTTTTACAATCCATTCGTGTGGTTCGCCAACTCTGTCATTCGCAAGGTCTGTGAGGAAGCTGTCGATGAAACTGTCCTTGTGGCTCTTGGGGGCCAGGCTAAGCATTACAGCAATACCCTCATCGACATCGGCGAGATAGTGTTTTGGAGAGCCGACTTAGGCCTGCGCCTCATTGGCGTAGCGGAATCAAAAAAAGCTTTACAGTGGAGGATCAAACACATGTTAAATCGACCGATACCTAAAACTTCAAAGCTCGGCGTTCTTGGCATAGCCGCACTTATTGTTGCAGCGTCAACCCTGCTCCCCATGGCCAAGGCGCAGAAGTCGGATGAAGGCAATAAGCCTGTTACCAGTATCAACCACGGGGAGCCTCCAAAATCACTGAGCCACGCGACCGCGAGTGCCGATGTCGAGCGGGTCAAAGCTCTCATTTCGGCAGGTGCTGGCGTGAATGACACACGCGGCGATAGGTGGGATCGTACTTTCCTGCACTTGGCAGCCAGACGCGGCCAGAACGAAGTCGTGGAGTTCCTCCTGGCTAGCGGAGCTGATGTCAACGCCAATAGCCAGTGGGACCACACACCTCTGCACTTCGCAGCCAATGCCGGTCACAAGGATACGGCAGAACTGCTGGTTATCAAGAGTGCGGACCTCAGTGCCCGCGATGAGACCGGCCTGACACCCTTGGGTGCCGCTATCATGACCGTCAACCCTCTCCTGAACGCAACGGTCCTGGCAGGGCCGGGTCGCAGACAGGCCGCCGTGGCCACGGCTGAGATGCTGATTGCCAAGGGAGCAATTGTCTCACCCATTCATTGGGCCGCGTTCGTGGGGGATGCCAGGAAGGTGCGTGAACTCCTCGACCAAGGCATAGCTGTGAACGCGAAAGGCCATGCATTTGATGACGCCACACCGTTGCATCTGGCCACTCTGGGCGAACGCAAGGACGTGATCAGACTACTTGTGAGCCGGGGTGCGGATATCAATGCTAAGACAGAATTCATGGGCTTCACAGCCCTGCACATGGTCACGTCGGTCGACGTGGCAGAGCTACTTATCGACGAAGGGGCCGAAGTCAACGTCACATCCAAATGGGGAAACTATGCACCCTTGCACCTGGCGGTTATCTCCGGTCGCATGGAGATGATCAAGCTGTTGATCGCCAAGGGCGCGGATGTCAACTGCCGTCGACCTACACTCTTTGGGGCGATCGCGATTGGGGCCGGACAGTCCCTAGCAGATAAGCCGGAGGGTTCCTCCGATCTTGCAACGCTCAGGGGTATCCTGGAGAGTCGCGTGGCAGTGGCCAAGGTCCTGATCTCCGCAGGGGCCGATTGCAGCGCGCTGAGCCCTTCTGCACTCCACCAAGCCACAAACTCGGATGCCCGCGACATGGTCAAGCTGATGCTGGCCCACGGCGCGGACGCCAACGGAAAGGTTGCAGGCCGTACTCCTTTGCACGTGATGGCGGGACAGCTCAATAACAGAGACATGGTCGAGTTACTCCTTGCCCACGGCGCGGACGTTAACGCCAAGGACAACGTGGGGTCCACGCCTCTGTGGCACGCTAACGTTCGCGGCAATACGGCCATTGCTGACGTACTGACCAGGCATGGCGCCATCGAAGAGTCGCCCCGGCTATCGCTTCACCAAGCGGCAAGAGACGGCGACCTGAAGCTACTGAAGTCTCTGATCTCCAAAGGAGGCGATGTCAACGCCCAGAGCGACCGGTGGGGCGGCACGCCGCTGCACCTTGCGGCCACCAGCGGCCACCGCAACGTGATCGAGTTTCTTCTTGCCAACGGCGCCGATGTGAACGCGCAGAACCGATATGGTCGGACGCCTCTGGACGATGTTACGGATCGAGGTCAGGCGGAGATCGCGGAAATGCTGCGCAAGGCCGGGGCCAAGAGCGGCACCCCTGTTGCACCACAGACGAGCAGGTCCGGCCCGTCATTCTTTGAGCGAGCGATAAGTCGGTTTGCCATCCCCGAGGAGAATCTGCTCATACCTGACGAAATGCGATCATGCGCCACCAATTTGCAGAGAATCCATGCGGCGATCAAGCAATACGAGAAGGACAAGGGTGAACTGCCCTATTGGCTCTCAGACTTGGTTCCAGGCTATCTACCTCAGAAAGCGCTCCTGTGCCCAGACCATCCGGATCACAGAGCGGTCGTCATGTACTTTGCTCCGCATATCCCCATGGAGCCCAGGCTTCCTTGTAGTTACAGATACGAGTTCTCCATGTTCAGGCTTCCCACACCGTCTCCCGGCAGTCCGACAGGGTGTATGATCACCCGAGATCGAAAGACAGCCCAGATGAAACTCTTCGGGGACGTGGTGCCGCTCGTTCGCTGCAGGGCCCAGAGGGTCGTCCTCAACGTGGCGGTGAGCGGCCAAGTCTACGTCAGTCCGATAGTCTGGGAGAAGGTCTTCATACCGGACTACACCGCGGGCCAGGAACTGGCCGAAGAGACGTCGCCGTAGACCAAGGGCACGCAATCCCTGTAGCCAGTCGATAATGTTGGTTTTGGGCCATACTGCGCTTGTCAAGTAGCCGTTGGACCACCTCGCGGGATAATTAAAGGTGTCCGGTGCATTTTCTGCGTCTGCCCTTTAATTTCCCTGTTTCTGTCGTATTCCAGTCTCAAACAGCCTTCATCGAATCCGCCGCGGCGGATCGACCCTTCGCCCGGAAAACCAGTCTGCACTATGCGGTCATACACGAGAAGGCTGCTATCACAAAACTCCTTTTGAGCAATGGAGCCAACGTTAATGCCAAAGACAACAACGGTCAAACCCCATTATCGCTGGTGGTGAAGAATGGCTATGCTGAAATTATTGAGCTGTTACGCAAGCACCGGGCTAAAGAATAACTTTGATTGGATTGCTACGGACCCATTCGATAAGCTCAGGGCAGGTTTGCTCTGCCGGGAGAAGGTATTGCGGCCTGCCAGTTGACCGGGTCGTTTCCGTATTCGGCGGGTTTAATCCGGCTCAATGAGTAGCCGATACCATCCGGTTCGACGGGCCATGGGTCGGTATCGCCGGGTGTATCGCCCTGGTGCGAGCCGTCGCTGTAACTGACTCGATCGACGCGGATCCACTGACGCCTGCCCTGGAGATCGACGTCGCCGGGGAAGGTGCTCGGGCGCCAGGAGCTTTTGTCGGAGAAGGCGCTCGGATCGGTGTTGAGCGGGTCTATCACTACGAGCGAGAAATCCATGCCGTCGGGCAATTGTAGCGGGAGGTTAATAAAGAACCTCATCCTCAGATATGGGGCGAAACGCGTTGGCGATCCGACGCAGGGGTCAGGCACGAGCAGAGATTTTGTTGACGGCCTGAACAAGTACAAGAAGACCGGCAGTTCTAATCGGTGATGTCCGACGAGACGGTAATTACACACCTATCGTTAAGGACGTGCTCAACTTCCCATACGGCGAAATCCGAAGCATAATCATCAAGGTCCAGCACAACTGCACCAGCGACCGCAGACGATATGGCAAGATGGAGGTTGTTCCTATCAAGCAGGAGTATTGCGTTATTTTCAAGAAGCCAGTTGTCCAAATATTTTGACACAGGTTTGAGCAAAAAGAAAGCCGTCATTCGTCGACGGCTTTCAATCTCTTTCCGGACTATTCGCAGTCCTATTTTTTCTTCTTTGCCTTTTTCTTCGTCGCTTTCTTCTTTGTTACCTTCTTAGTTGCTTTCTTCTTCGCTACTTTCTTTTTCGCTACCTTCTTCTTCGCCATTCTGGTACCTCCATGTAAAAAGAGTTTCATGCGGACTCATTCCGCGAGTCCTATTATTGTGTGTATTCTGACTGCCTGGCATACATCTTTCAACAAAATAAACAGGCGGATCGAAGTTTTTTTTATTCTGCAAGTCTGCGCGATCTCGCCACTTACGTCAATTCCAAAACTATTTCTGGAAAAAATGTGCTGGTTTTCTATATTTTTAGTTAAACCCGCTCAACTATAATATGCTCAAACTCCAATGTCACAGGCAAGTACGGGCGTCTTCAGGATAGACATCTCACGGCCGGCAGGAAGCGTACAACCGCGTCATTTGTTACTCTTGCCACGAGTACGAATCAGGGATATACTCAGAAGAAAAACCATTGAAAAGATATAATAATTGAACGCTGCAAGTATATTGTCGCCGGGCTGATGTAATTGAATCACTGAAAAGATTTACGTGTGAGGCGAGTAAAATGCATAGTATTTCCAGAAGAGACTTCATCAAGTCGACTGTTTTATGCGGGATCGGAGCAAGCGTTATGTCCTGCCAGTCGAATATTCGGACCACAAGGCAAACGAATACTCGTTACATCGCCGCCTACGATACCGAGTCGCCGGGCTGTCTCGCGGCGTGCCGTAAGATCGTAGAGGTCCACAAGCGATTCGAGATGCCGGCAACATTTTTTATGCTGGGCAAGACGCTCGACGCCAATCCCGCCGAATATCGCGATCTTCTGGATGATCCTCTTTTCGAGATTGCAACGCATACCTACTCACATCGGATGCTTCGT
>Ga0307379_10012030_pt1 | contig 11302 bp, 12 predicted proteins | sample UN2MG_FD_202237 | JGI IMG/M metagenome (GOLD analysis project Ga0307379, IMG submission 202237) | Soil microbial communities from Risofladan, Vaasa, Finland - UN-2 | ecosystem: Environmental > Terrestrial > Soil > Coastal area > Acid sulfate soil | place: Finland: Risofladan, Vaasa | collected... | reverse complement strand
CTTCGCCACCAGGGATGGACTAACTCCGGTCGCCCTACGGGCTCCCTTCGTGAGTCCATCCCCCTTCACAATACCATGTAGTGTAATTCAATCCAACTTTTGAGACATGAATTCAGAAACAAAGGGATGAGAATGGGGTCTTCATGTTCTCAATCATATCACCCTCTTTTAAGGGTTACCCTGACTCAGAATCAGTAGAACCGGAGCACTAATACGATGCAATTTCAAGGGTATTCTGATTGCTGCAGGGGGGTAAGTATAGGCCAGGGGGAGATCGTCGACTTTTAAGGAGATTTTTGCTCTGTACAGCGTATTTTGGAACAAAAAAATCGAATATCACACACTCTCAAATTGAGCTCGATGGAACTTACACGCCGATTAGCCCCTCTTTTTTATAAGATTCTGTAACATCCCACCAAATTTCATAACAACATAAGGATATGTCTCGTTTAAATCCCGAAACCAGGAAGCTGTGGACCATATCCAACGCCTCGTCCCTCCGGTTTTCCCGTTTGAGTTCTTGTATTCTTCTGGCTGCATCAAAGTGAAGCTCCCCGCGCTTCTCCAACCTCCGCAGTGGAACTGCTAAGGAGGACGGGCGCGCGGGGTATCTGTGGCGAAGCCAATTCGACCTGCATTTTGGGGAAGGTGCTGTCTTTATTTCTCTTGACACCAATGTCTCTCATGATATCATTAAATTATTGACCATTTTAGTCAACAATTATAATCTTGATAGTCATGAAAATTTCCGCAAGGTCACGATATGGTACCAGGGTACTTTTGGAGTTAGCCCTTCGTTGGGGTGAGGGGCCGGTACTGGTGAAAGACATTGCCCAGAGGCAGCATATCCCCCTGCCCTATTTACAGCAACTTATTGGACCTCTCACAAAGAAACGGATAATAGAGACCTTCCGGGGTCCTCGGGGTGGGATATCGCTGCTTAGGCCTCCCAATGAGATTAGGCTGAGCGAGGTAGTCCAACTCCTTGATGGCTCAATTGCTCGAGTAAAGTGTGTTGATAATCCTGAGACATGCTCTTTTTCTGGGCTTTGTGTGACTCATGATATTTGGGGTGAGGTGAAAGAAGCAACAAGCAAAGTTTTGGAGTCTGTAACCCTGGAGGAGTTGGTTTGGCGTTGGAGGCAGAAGGTATTCCAAAAACGATTGAGCGAATAAATATAGAGATATGATAGGGCATGGCAACAGCTACTGCCGAAGCGATAATGGATGTTGTTACTACCCTCTTACAAAAACTAACATTGGATTCGACCGTTGAAGATAGCACGGCGAACGCCTATTGGCGAGGGTTAATGTTTCCCTTAAGCATTGGAATTAAGGTAAAAAACTGGCAAGGGCTTCCTGCCCTGCACCCCTTTTGATGCCTTAAGAGGAGCGTAGATATGGATCATTTAACGGGCAAACTGGATGGGCTTGATTGGGTCAGGGCCCCAGACAATGTGAGAAAGAAAATCATAGATGCGGCCAGTATCCTCTATGCAAGAAAAGGCTTTGCAGACACCTCCCTTCAAGAGATTTCCGAAAATGCAGGCGTGAGCCGGTCGGTCACGCGCCACTATGTGAAGACTAAGTCGGAAATCATGAGAATGATTATGGAAGATGTCCTTACCATCTTTCATGAGAACCTGGTCAGGATGATTAAGGGCATTGATGATCCGAAGGAGAAGTTAACCGCTGCGCTCTATATTTATTTGACAGTAGTCGATCAGCAAAAAGAAAAGGCGCTTTTGATCTACCAGAAATCCAGTTCCCTTGACAGAGCTTCCAAGTCGCGGGTGATGCAACTCGAGGTAGATGTGAGCAATATTTTTGCAAAAATAATCAGTGAAGGGATTGAGCAAGGTGTATTTAAAGAGGTTGATGTGGACTTAATGGCCTTTGATATTATGATGCTGGCCCACATGTGGGTCCTCAAGAGATGGCATTTCAAGAATCGTCTCAACCTGGATAAGTACTTCAAGCTTCAACTGGAAATCGTAATGGATGCATTAGAAAAATGAAAGATCTCCATAATCTTACAGATTCTAACAGCAAGGAAATAGTGTTGATAAATCCTTTTTCAGTAAAACGTGCCTTTGCAAGATTTGATATTTTCAGTTCTCCATTAACGTAAAAAGCCAGTTGAGTGGCCATGGATGACATAATAAAAAAGATTGTTGAAGTTGAGAAAGTATGTTCGGAAGATGTCGAAAATGCAGCACTGGAATACAGAAGGAAAATTGATACGCTGAAATACGAGCTTGAAAACAAAAAGGCTCAGGCAGAGGCTGAAATTCTTGAAAGCAATAAAAAGAGATCTAAGTCACTAGTTGAAGAGGCCAATGCACGCATTAAAGCGGAATTGAAGGAGATACACAAGGAAACGGATCTGCTGATTCAGCATAGGGAGCTCTGTAAGGCGATAAAAGAAAGGATAGTCTTGATTGTCTTAGGAACCTAAAATCCTGGTCTGAAGAATGAACCCATATGCAGACAAGAACTACCTGCATGCAAAGATTCACGCCTTGCGCAGCCAGCTGTTAAGGCGCAATGATTTTATCGAAATAATCAACGCGCAAAGACCCCATCTTGCCTTCCCCACCCTCATATCAGAAAATGACTCAGAAGACCTCAGTAAAGTAAAGGAAATAATTTTCCGCAATCAAATAAAAAAAGTCCTGCTCTTTATAGAATCAAGTAACTATTACAGGGCTCTTTTTGAAGCCTTCTTGCGTTTTTTTGAGACAGGTAATGTTAAGCTGCTGCTGGCAAAGGCTTTTGGCAGAACAGTGGGTATCGAGCAGTGGAATGACATAAGCCCCTATAATGTATTTGAGAGGGGTTTGTTAGGGAGAGATATATCACTGGGTGAGTTTAAGCCCTTACTTGGCAACACCTATCTCAAAAATGTGATCGCAGATGATTTCCCTTCCAGGTATGAAGAGCTTGAGAGCAGGATCGATTTTTGTACTGTCAGATATTTCCTTAGTTTTTCGAAAGAGATTTTGCTCAATCAGAGGAGCATCTTTCAGGAGGTTATGCTCAGGAAGATTGTTTTGCTTAGGATTGTCTGGGGCTTTCGCCTCAGGCAGAACTACGGGTGGGATAATGATAAGATTTCGAGCCATCTGTCTTCTCTTTATGATCTTATCGATGAATTCAATGGTAAGGATGAACTAGTCCTCAAGACAGAAAGACAGATAAATAGAGAACTTAACCAATCCTCAGGCCGCATCCCTGAAGTTTCAGATATTGAAAATGAACTGGAGCGGCATTTTAGATCCTATATTTGGAAATTTTTCTCGAGGGATTTCCATTCCATATACTGTGTTATTTCATATCTCTGGCTGCTCTATTATCAGATACAAAATCTATTTCGGATAATTGAAGGTTTTCGATTCAATGTTTCCCCAGACATAATTTCTAAGAAAATTATATGTGAGCTTTGACATGTTCTCCAAGGCTGACATCAGAAAGGTTAGTATAGGGCTTCAAAGGCAGCTGTACGATGAATTGATCTATGAGTTGGGAAAAGAGGAACTGATTCATCTGACTAAACAGGATTTTGAAGAAATGTCGTCTGATGCAGAAATGGAGGCTGAACTGAACAAAGAGGAGACAAAGGTAAGAGAAATAATCACGGTGGCCAAATCACTCCTGTCAGCCCTGAACATCGAACGTGATGACAGAAGCGATATTCCTGATGGAGCTGTTTTTCGGGTAGCTAACAAGGGTGACATAGCTAGTGATGAGACCTATCTGAGTTCTGTCAGAAAAAAGATTCAGCAGTTTGAAAAATTACATAGTGAGCTTTTACACAACATTGAACAGACAAACGAGCTGATTTCAATCCTTGAAGAGTTAATCTCGATTGGTATCAATGCAAATGTGATCAAAAGAATGAAGCTGTGCAGCTTTGTTTTTGGGAAAGTACTTACCGATTTTCATGAAGAGCTGTCAGATGCACATGATCCATATATTATAAGACAACACGGCAGACATATTATCGGCATTACACTTTCGGGGAAAGAAAAAGAGATGCTGGAATTTTTGGAAAGATACGGTTTCGAAGATGAAACCGAGAAGATCAACTCGAGGGAGCTGTGGGCTGCATCAACCAGCCATCTGCGCCAGAGGATTCACATACTGAAGGGCCGCCTGAAAAGGATTGAAGACTCTTTCAACAGGTTGAAGGATAAATGGATAACAAAATTATCAGGGCTTTATGCTGGTTACCTGGAACGAGAGACCATCATTGATGCAGAGAAGATGTTTCTCTTTTCCCGTGAAGCCATGTTTCTAAGCGGCTGGATGGATAAAAGAAACACCGAAAGACTGGCTTCAGTTTTACGGAGGGTATGTGGAGATAGCTTTTTTCTTGTAGTCTCAACCAAAGCCGAAAGGAATGCACCGGTAGTTCTGAAAAACAATCGCCTGTTCAAACCCTTTGAACTTCTGGTGAAAAACGCAGGGCTGCCTGGAAATACGGAACTGGATCCCACACCATTCGCAGCCGTCACCTATGTCCTTATGTTTGGAGTAATGTTCGGGGACGTTGGGCAGGGGCTTATACTTGCTCTTGTGGGGCTTGGTATGAAACTGGTTGCCAGAAGGAGAAAGAAGGGAGAAAGCTTTATTGCTGATGCAGGCAGTATCCTGCAACTTTGCGGAGTTTCTGCTGCCATTTTTGGGTTTTTCTATGGAAGCGTCTTCAGCAATGAACACATACTGCCTGCGCTGTGGTTTCATCCTATGGAAAACATACTGTCTCTGTTTTTTGCTGTGATAATGATGGGAGCGGTCTTTATAGCTGTAGGTATTCTTTTAAATGTCATAAACGGTCTCCTGATGAGAGACTATAGCGATGCCCTTTTTGGAGCACGGGGACTGGTCGGACTTATGATCTATGCAGGGTTAGTATTTCTGTTTGTTCGTTATGTTGAAACGGGGGTATACCCTGTAACGTCAGAGCTGATTGCCTTTATCATTGTTCCACTATGCATCTTTTCGATGAGAAATATGCTGGGATTCTTTTTTCTGGGTAATAAGCAGCCTTTCCCCCACGGGGTCTTAGAATACGTTGTAGAAACGCTTATAGAGATAATGGAGATGTTTTCAGGTTTTCTTGGAAATACCATTTCATTTATCAGGGCTGGTGCTTTTGCACTCAGTCATGCGGGGCTCAGTATCGCAATCTATACACTTGCACGTATTATAAATCCCGATATCACAACAATGGCCGCGTTGATAGTACTTATAGTGGGGAATATATTTATTATTTTACTTGAAGGACTTATCTGTGGGATCCAGTCGATGAGACTGGAGTACTATGAATTTTTTGGGAAGTTCTTTAAGGGTGACGGTTATGCCTTTACCCCCTTTTCACTAAGAAAATAGCAGGTCTATAATGGAGGAGTATCATGATTAAAAAAATAACATCATCCGGGGTATTGTTTTTTATTGTGGGTCTTACAGCAGCCTTTTTCATGCTTTCACAGGCTGAGTTGCAGGCTGAAGACAGGCCGTCAACGGCAGAGAAAGAAAAAATTACCTCCGAGGCGGTGTTAAGCGGGGATGGCTTGGCATTCGCCTTTATTGCGGCAATGGGAGCTGTTGGTTTATCCTGTTTGGCGAGTAGTTATGCACTTGGAAGGATCGGTTCCGCAGCTCTTGGCGCTATGAGCGAAAAACCGGAGCTCGGAGGCAGGGCCCTGATCTTTCTCGGGCTGGCTGAAGGAATAGCCATTTATGGGCTGATTGTTGCAATTATGGTGCTGACCAAGATCTAACGTTTGTGGAAAAAATATATATATTGGGAGATACTCATACGGTAACCGCCCTTCGGCTTGCCGGGGTCGAAGGAAGAGTTGCAGACAAAAAAAGTGTAGATATACACTTTAATGAACTTCTGGAAAGAGGAGATGCAGGGGTAATAGTCATTACCCGGGAGCTGGCTGAAGAAATACCAGAAAGAATCTACAATGTCAATTTAAACTCGGTCACACCGGTGATCATTGAAATACCAGGTATTGATGATCCAAGGGGTTTTAGAACATCAATACTTGATTATATTACTGAAGCATTGGGAATATCCATTTGAGTAACTGGAAAATGGAAGACAATACTTTGAGAACAAATAGAGATGAGACAGGACTGATAAACTCACTCAGAGAGAATTCTGCCAGCAAAATAGATGTTATCAAACAGCAGTCAGATTGTGAAATCGATGAACTAAACGAGAGATATGTCTCGGATATAGAAAAGTTACGAAAGAAGATGAATGATGAGACCAGCAGTAAAATTGATCAAGAGCTTTCAAAGATTAGAAACAGGGCACTCATTGAGAAAAAGAAGCTGCGGTTACAAATTATAGAAGATTTTATTGCTACGATGATTGAAGAGGCGATCGGTGAACTGAGAAGTACTGGGAAAGATAGATATAAAGGATTTTTACTGGATGCAGTGGATGAATCGCTTTCACAGATCAAGGGAGGGAAGGCTCTGGTTTACATCTCAGAGGAGGATATGGGACTGGAGGGCATAAATATTAAAGAGACTATAATGCAGAAAGCGGGACATTCGCCGGATATCAGCATAGCTGTAGACAGAGGGATAACTCAAGGGGGGGCTATTGTTGTTGATAAAGAAAGAGGTCTCCATTACAACAGCACCATTGAGAGAATTGTGTATAGAAAATACGATGAGATACGGAAAGAAGTTTTTAACATTCTTTCTGAAAGGAACATTATCAGTAACCAACTAACCAAGTGAAATTGGAAGCCCAATAATTTAGGGGACAGGAAAGTGTGAACAAGATTCTATTATATACCGCTTAATAAGTTAAGGGGCAAAGGTGAAAGAGGCAGCTATAACAGGGATAGTCAAAAGTGTTAATGGTCCTATTGTTAAGGCTGGGGGTTTGGCGGAAATCAGCATGTTTGACATCGCAGAGGTTGGACCGGACAGACTTATTGGGGAGGTAATAAGGCTTGAGGAGGATCTCGCCATTATACAGGTGTATGAGGATAATACAGGTCTGAAGCCAGGAGACGAGGTACGGTCCTATGGCAGACCACTATCTGTTCTGTTGGGGCCTGGGCTGATTGCAAACATTTATGATGGCATCCAGCGCCCCCTCATGGGGATTGCACAGCGCTGTGAAAACCACACCCTGATGGGGATTGGGGACACCTGCTATATCAAAAAGGGGATAAAGATAGATCCCCTGGATCCTGACAAGAAATGGGATTTTAAACCTACCGTCAAGGAGGGGGATGTCGTAAAGGCAGGATGTGTAATTGGAGAGCTGCAGGAAACTGAATTAGTTCTTCATAAAACAATTGTGCCACCGGGAATCGCAGGAAAGGTTGAGTTTATTGCTGAGGCCGGAGGATATTCAATAGAAGATTCTATCTATACGGTTGTTCAGGGCAAAAAGATCTATAATGGAAGACTTGCCGATTACTGGCCTGTTCGAAAGCCGCGCCCATTTAAGAACAAAAAAAACCCAGTGACACCTCTCATTACCGGGCAAAGGATACTTGATACCTTTTTCCCTATTGCCAGAGGCGGGACCGCTGCAATCCCCGGGGGGTTCGGAACCGGTAAAACCATGATTCAGCAAGCTCTTGCAAAGTGGTGCAACGCAGATATTATTGTTTATATTGGATGCGGTGAGAGAGGCAACGAGATGACAGAGGTATTAACCGATTTTCCGAAGCTTGTTGATGAGCGAACCGGAAGGCCGCTCATAGAAAGAACGGTCATGATTGGCAATACATCGAATATGCCTGTTCCTGCACGAGAGGTAAGTATTTATACCGGCGTTACTATTGCAGAGTATTACAGAGATATGGGTTATAGCGTAGCGGTCATGGCGGATTCTACCTCACGCTGGGCTGAAGCGCTTCGAGAGCTGTCAAGCAGATTAGGAGATATGCCCGCAGAAGAGGGATTCCCACCGTATCTTGCAACCAGGCTTGCAGAATTCTATGAAAGGGCCGGTCTGGTAGAGACACTATCGAATGAGGAAGGGAGTATAACCATTATCGGAGCTGTGTCTCCACCTGGTGGTGATTTCTCTGAACCTGTTACACAGCACACCACCAGATTTATACGATGTTTCTGGGCTCTTGACAAGATTCTTGCAGATGCACGGCACTATCCTTCAATAAGCTGGATCGAGAGCTATACAGAATATCTTAATGATATTCAAGAATGGTGGAGTGAGCTTGAAAGTGAGTGGAGGATCCTGCGAAACGATGCGATGAATATATTGCTGGAGGACAACAGACTTCAACAGATAGTTAAGCTTGTTGGTCCGGATGCATTGCCTGCGGGTCAGCGATTCATCCTTTTCTGCGCTGAGATCATTAAGAATGGATTCCTTCAGCAGAATTCTTTTGATCCCAAGGATATGTATTGCAGTCCTGACAAGCAGATAAAGCTTCTGAAAGCGATTATGTGTTTTTTTAGAAAGGGCAAGGAGCTTCTATCAGGTGGTCTTGAGCTAAGTAGACTGCTGTCCCTTGATGCTGTGTCGGAAATGGTCAGGTTAAAATCAGAGATAGGTAACGATGAAATTGAGAAGATTGATGCTTTTATCCAAAGGCTTGAATACAGCCTTACTTCACTAAAGGAAGAGGTTAATATCCCCCACACACCTGATTTTTCAAAGGGGAAATCTGCAAACAAAGACATATGAATATGAAATCTGAACTGGAATACACTAACCTGTCAGGCATCAGCGGGCCGCTCATCTTTGTGCAGGGAGTGAAAGGTGTCGGCTACGGCGATTTAGTTGAGATAAGGAACGGTTCGGGAGAGGTAAGGACCGGGCAGACCTTGGAAGTAGACGAGGAGATAGCAGTTGTACAGGTTTTTGAAGGAACCACCGGACTTTCCATTAAAGGTACCAGAGCTACATTTATCGGAAAGTCTCTCGAAATACCTACGCATCGTGAGATGCTGGGGCGGGTTTTTGATGGGTTGGGCAGACCAATAGATGGAGCTCCGCAGGTCATATCTGATTTGATGATGAATATAAACGGTCTTCCTATAAACCCCTATACCAGGGAATATCCGAGAGATTTCATTCAGACTGGGATTTCTGCTATTGATGGTATGAATACGCTTATACGCGGACAGAAGCTTCCAATATTTTCCGGAAGTGGAATGCCGCATAACCGAATTGCTGCACAGATAGCGCGGCAGGCCCGACTCCTTACTGCCCATGAGGAATTTACCGTCATTTTTGTTGCAATGGGTGTAAAGTTTGATATAGCTAGATTTTTTATAGATTCGCTTGAGGAAAGCGGTGTTCTTCCTAACTCTGCCATTTTTCTCAGTCTTGCTGATGCACCATCCATTGAACGCCTGATAACCCCGAGGGTCGCATTAACCCTCGCAGAATATCTTGCCTTCACTGAGGGGATGCATGTCCTGGTTATTCTCACAGATATGACCAACTATTGCGAATCTCTCAGGGAACTCTCAAGTTCGAGAGGTGAAATCCCTTCAAGAAAGGGATATCCCGGATATCTTTACAGTGATCTCGCCTCCATATATGAACGTGCCGGTCGCATTCAAGGAAAGAAGGGGTCCATCACCCAGATTCCCATTCTCACAATGCCCAGTGATGATATCTCTCATCCGGTTCCGGATCTTACCGGATACATAACGGAGGGACAGATAGTGCTGGAGCGAGATTTGTTCAACAAGGGAGTGTATCCTCCTATTGCCGGCCTGCCCTCTCTTTCACGATTGATGAAGGACGGCATTGGTGAGGGCCGAACACGGAAAGACCATGCTCAAGTGGCTGCCCAGCTGTTTGCCTCGTATGCAAAGGTGAAACGCATCAGAGCACTTGCTGCAATAGTGGGAGAGGAAGAGCTGTCAGATCTGGATAAAATATATTTGCGGTTTGGAAATGTCTTTGAAGAAAGGTTTTTGAGCCAGGGATACAATGAGAACAGGTCAATAGCGACAACCCTTGACATTGGCTGGGAGATGTTATCAATACTGCCCGAGGAAGAGCTCTACAGGATTTCAAAGGAGGATATTCAAAGATATTATATACCCCAAAAGGGGAATGGGTAAAGAATGCCGAGAATAGACGTTCCGCCCACTAAATCGAGTTTGAGAAAAATAAAAGAGGACCTGTCCTTTGGCTATGAAGGTTTTGACCTTTTAAATCAGAAAAGAGAGATCCTTGTGATGGAAATAGTGAAAAACATAAACGCTATAAGAAAGATTGAGGAACAGTTCCAGGGGGCACTGGATGATCTGTACAGCGACTACAAGGTTGCTGCAATTGAGATGGGGTCAGATATGCTTTCCTTGAAGAGCTGTTCCGAAAAACGAAGCTATTTCATGTCTGTGGATTTTTCGAAACTGATGGGGCTGAGAATGCCGGTCCTCATTCTTAAGCCCAAGAAGATGAAGAAGTTGTCAGGTTTCTTAGGAACCACCAGCAGCTATGACACTGCAAAGAAAACATGCATCAACACGCTTACACTGCTTGCCAACTATGCCACTGTCACAAAATCTATCTTTATGCTCTCACGAGAACTAAAAAAGGTACAGCGCCGGGTTAATGCTCTTGAGAAGATCTTTATTCCTCAGAATGAGGAGGCCAGAAAATATATCACCGACCGATTGGAAGAAATGGAGAGAGAAGAAGTTTTTGTAAAAAAGCTTATTAAGCAGAGGGTGGGGTGAGGGGTTTTGTAAGAGCTATCCGTGAAAGGTTTACCGGGCTGAATCAAAACCAAAGGATAATCCTTCTTGCAACGGTCTTTTTGATAGTGCTCAATTTTATCATACTGAGCCTGAGCATGAAAATTCTTTCAAGAGTGTTGGAAAGGTTCGGCTAGGTCAGGGGCCGATAGAAAAGTCAATGGGGACGCCCTTAAATTTCTAAAAATCTATTCCCACCAATCGATAACCGTTGTCACGGCCAAACCCCTCCTCCCGCCGGTCAAAGATTCCGCGCTGATCCCCATGATGTAGGGGACGCTGCCAAAAAAGTAAGAAAATTATTTGATCAATTTACACCCATTTCTTTGTGCAATAGCCTCGCCCCTTTTTACCCCCAGAGAGACACCCCGTTCACATGCTCCTAGACCTTAGTCTATTCCTATCTTATACCCACCTCACCTAGAATTTCTTTCTTACACAATCGGCGCGTTTCTGAGACAATGTCTCAATTCAGAGATTAATTACACTACAAGTCGAGATTTGATTGAAGGTAAGCATTAATGGATTCATGTCCTCTGTCAAGATATTTTGCTTTTGACGGTTCACC
>Ga0307379_10012029_pt1 | contig 11302 bp, 7 predicted proteins | sample UN2MG_FD_202237 | JGI IMG/M metagenome (GOLD analysis project Ga0307379, IMG submission 202237) | Soil microbial communities from Risofladan, Vaasa, Finland - UN-2 | ecosystem: Environmental > Terrestrial > Soil > Coastal area > Acid sulfate soil | place: Finland: Risofladan, Vaasa | collected... | reverse complement strand
GTTAGCTCGTCCGGTAGCCCCGGTATTACTATGTTCAAGAATTTATTCTACCCCTCCGGGGTGAAATGTAAAGGAAAATCGTAGGGTATGGCACTTGGCGGGTTATGGATGGGAGAGGGCAAAAAAAATTTGTAAAGTTATTGAATCTCTTAATACGATTAGATATAATAAAAAGTTTATGTAAATATTGATAACAAGTGTAGCATATTTGGCCTTTGATAAGATGCTTCTAACACAAATATTGCAGCCAAGTTGCGTCATAGTTCCACTGGAAGGTAAAGACAAGGAATCCGTAATAACTGAGCTGGTGGAGGTGCTGGAGTCAAACGGATTACTGCTCGACAAAAAGGTTGCTTTAGACGCGGTTTTTACACGTGAACAAACCCGAAGCACAGGTATCGGCTCCGGAATTGCCATTCCACACGGCAAATGTAAAGCGGTCAAAGAACTCGTTATGGCCTTCGGGGTTGCAGGCGAACCAATCGATTTTGCAAGCGTCGACGGCAAACCGGTAACAATTATTATCTTGCTGGTCTCGCCGGCCGACCAAACCGGCCCTCACATTCAGGCCCTTGCCAGAATAAGCAGACTTATGCTCGACGAACAATTCAGACAATCGCTTGAGACGGCAACTTCGGCTGACGAGGTGTATGAGCTTCTGTACAACAAAGAGAATGAATAAATCGATTCTCGATACTTAATGCTCGTATTGCGTATCACGCATTGACCTTTGCAGGTGTTGTTTCCCAGAGGATGAGGCCGAGGTCATAGGGGTTAACGAGGTCAGCGTTTCTTGGCAAGACCCGCACAGCAAGGCCCTGCCGACCGGATTTTCTACAAGGCATTGAGCCAACAAACCAATGTTCTCCATCCTGCTCTGTCGGCTCTTTATGGTCCATTTTCACAACCGAGCCGTCCTTGATTTGCCCCCGAGTATCCACAGGGCCATGATAAAGCTCAACAGAAACGTCATCCGGGCTGACCTTTCCCAGCTTAACCAAGGCCCTGACGTTCAACTCCGAGCCGAGCTTAAGCTGAGGCTGTTTGGAATCGAGCTGCTCGCAATTTTGTCCGTTGTCAATCTGTATCTGGACATCTTTAATGGCCAACTCAGTCCATGCTGTTTTCATATTGGACTTCCACATCGAAAGCGCCCTGGCCCGCGACATGGCCTCTGCGGTCAAATAGCGCCATCTGGCCGCAGCCGGGTTATAAGACATTCGCGTATATTCAGTGAGCATTCTGTGTGTGTTGAATGTTGGTACTATCCACTTGATAGAATTTTTCATCTTGTGTATCCATCCTCGCGGCAAATTATCGGCCGAACGGGTGTAAAACAATGGGACAATCTCGCTTTCCAGCATATTATAAATCGCCTGCGACTCTACAATATCCTGATAATCGGCATCCTCGTAGATTCCGCCGGCACCAATGACCCACCCTACATCGGGTCTATAACCCTCACACCACCAGCCATCTAAAGTGCTAACGTTCAAGGCACCGTTAATTGCGGCTTTCATACCGCTTGTGCTGCTGGCCTCCATCGGTCTACGAGGAGAGCTTAGCCAAATATCAACACCGTGTACCATAACTCTCGCTACATCAATATCATAGTCTTCCAGAAATACTATACGCCGTTTCAGGTCGTACTGGTTGGCAAAGTGAATAATCTGACGTATAATGTCCTTGCCTTCAGCATCTTTCGGGTGAGCCTTACCGGCAAAAATAATCTGAACAGGGCGAGTCGGGTCACTAAGCAGCCTTACAAGCCGCTGCGGGTCCTTCAGCAACAGATTTGCCCTTTTATAGCTGGCAAATCTTCTTGCAAAACCGATGGTCAATGTCTCAGAGTCGAGAACCTCCTCAGCCCGGTTCAATTCGGTATGGTACGTACCTCGCCGCTGCATTTGAGCCTTAAGCCGATTGCGCGCAAAAACAATCAAACGCTCCTTGGAGCGTTGATGGGCCCGCCAGAGTTCTGCGCCGGGAATTTGCTCGATGTTATTCCAAACGGACTTGCCAGTAGTTACATCAGGCCAATTTGGCCCAAGATACCTTTTATATAAACAGTTCATCTCATCAGATATCCAGCTTTGGATGTGTACACCGTTTGTAATGGACCTTATTGGCACTTCATCAACAGGCAGACCAGGCCAAAGACTCGAAAACATCTCACGCGATATTTGCCCATGTAACTTACTTACGCCGTTAACATAGCAGCTCAGATTCAATGCCAAAATTGCCATTTTAAATGACTCAATGTCGTCGTCAGGCAGTATTCTTCCCAAAGCTAAAAACCGCTTTCGATTTATCCCGAGATGGGGGAAGTAAGTGCCAAAATACTTGTCCATCAGGCCCACGGAGAACTCGTCAAGCCCGGCTTTTACACAGGTATGCATCGTAAAAACATTAGCAGACTTTGTAGCTTCGAGAGCCTCATCAAAAGTCATATTTTTTTCGCTTTGCAATTGTCGGATGCGTTCAAGTGTGACAAAAGCAGCGTGGCCTTCGTTCATATGGCAGACAGTAGGCGCAATACCCATAGCAGTCAGGGCCTTTAAGCCGCCGATGCCCAACATAATCTCCTGGCGAATTCGCAGCTCGCTGTCGCCGCCATAAAGACTGGCGGTAATCATACGGTCTGTGGACGAATTAGCAGGTATATTCGTATCCAGCAGATATAATTTTACCCTGCCAATGGAAGCACACCAAACCTGGGCCAACACACCTCTGCCCGGATATTCGACGCTAATGGTTAACGGTCGGCCGCTCTTTTTGCGAACGAGCTCGATAGGCATATTATAGAAATCATTCTCGATATACACCTCCTGCTGCCAACCATCAAGGTTCAAATACTGGCGGAAATATCCTTTTTGATACAGAAGGCCAATCCCAACTATTGGAACGCCGAGGTCTGAAGCACTCTTTAAGTGGTCACCTGCCAGAATTCCCAGGCCACCAGCATAAATAGGCAGGCTTTCATGAACGCCAAACTCGGCGCTAAAATATGCGATAAGCGGCTTCGTATGTTTTGAACAGACTTTCTCAAACCACGTTGGCCCATCAAGGTATAATTTGAGCTTCTCTACGGCTCGGTGCAGTTCACACAAAAAACCTTGATTTTCAGCCACAGCCTCCAGGCACTGCTGCGAGACATTGCCGAGAAATTTGACCGGATTGTGACCACAAGCGGTCCATAAATTACCGTCAATACGTTTGAACAGGTCTATCAATTCGGGATTCCAGGACCAAAACATATTCCCCGCGATAATCTCGAGATCCTTCAAAGAATCCGGCAGTGCCGGTAAAACCATAAAGTTACGCACTTCGAGCATTCTTATCTCTCCAAAAAGCAAGCCTCCTGACCGCAAATAATAAGAAATATCACAAGCAAAAGAAACAATTGTTCATCGGCACTTGTTTAATCGACAAATCTAATCTTGGGCTTAAATCCAAAAAGCAAAGCAAATGGTAAGTACATTATTCGGCGGCACATACGCGGATTTGGGAGAACTTGATAGTCCGATATTCCTCGGTACTATAATGGACTTAAGATGCGCAAAAAGATAAAAGGCCTGCATAAACAGGCCTTTTATTAAATACGAGGCTTTCCTCTGCCGGTGCCGTAAGAAAGTGTCTGAAAAGAACCCTTTACTTCCAAGTGGGTAATCGTTGCTTGTGTCCGAAAGTCCTATCGAAGTAGGCATTTCCGGAACATCAAGGCCTGATTTCCCTGAGTACTGGGTATCGGTTCTTTTAAAGACGCACTCTCTATACGAGCATTGCAGGGGTTAGCCTACAATATTCTTTATACCAAATTTCAGGGCAAAAGTCAATAAAAATCCATCTATCTCCAGGCAGTTAATTAAACTCTTCAGCCTCTCTGTTTATCGGTTTTACTCTCATTTCAACGGCCAGCCGGTCGGGCAGTAGCAGAGCCAGTAATCAACAAAGACCTGCAAATCAAGCCCGTTGACGATATTATGCTCATCTTCGTATAGGTCCGCGGGCAAATCATTTCCGGTTACAAGCCACAATTCGGCAAACCTTGCAAAGTGCTCAAAGTCAACAAAGCATAACGGTCCGCCTGGCCAGAAGCCACCTAACAGTTCATATCGACCGCCTTGTGAGTAGGCCGCATCCGGCTGACCAATTGTGCCGGTGAGTGTATATGCTCCGCCGCTGCTTTGCCCGCCGCCGCCATCTATCGTGTACCAGCTCAACTCATATTGGCCACCGGCAGCAGATATCATCAAGAACATTATCCAAACGGCTGACCGACTTATAGCTGCTCTCGTTTTTCTCTTCTTCATTGTTATCTCCTGATTCTCTTATATTCGGTAAAACTCAGGCCTTACTTATTCATTGCAGATTCCTCACTACTCAAATCTGATACTGCCAAAACGATTCACCTTGATGGTACCATCATAAATACGGACCCCTTTTGTTCTATCACCGTTGCTGAAAAGTATGGTGTTGTCGGTGCTCGTACCTTCGAACCGAATGGAGCCGCCTGTGGTGCTGGTACAGGTTGCCGAAATGTCAGGTAGAAACTGCAGGTTTTGGCCCGCTTCAAAGGTGGCACTGTTGCCCGTAGCATCCACATTAAAATAGCGGTAGGGAAATGACTCTTTAGGATACGTTGGGTTTATAAGAGAACTACCCAAGGACTGGGCTGGATAGATATTCTCCAGCAGGTATTCATCGTCCTTGTCGCCACCACCAGGCTGATGGAGCGCATCCAGGGTATACCAGGTGTTGTCGGAGGTATCCCAGCCGTAATTCATGTGGTACTGTTTAGTAACGCCGACTATCTGCCATCCGTCACATACAATGGAGTGACCTAAAATCCGGTATTGCAAAGGACGATTCACATTGAGATCACCCTGTATGAGCGAGAACCAGTTTGCGGCAGTATAGTCCTTCCGGTCCCTTTTCGCACAGGCCGTCGAGTAGCGATAATGGTCTTCGAATACGCCCTCCATATCGGAAGTGTAAGCACCCGACTGACAGTCATCACCTCCACAATAATCCATGTCAACTGCGATGCCAATCTCGTGGGACAACTCAGCAACTGCGTCGATCTCGGCAGCCGAGGAACCTGCAGTGGCCCTGTCGGGCATATTAGGCCAATCGTAATCGTCGTCATAAGGAGGGTTGAAGCCATAAGGCGGCCAGTTCCAATAACGCATAATCTGTGCGCCGGCTGTTGCCACACACCCCACTACACAGCGTGCTGCGGTACAGTCATCGCCTCCCGGCGGCGCCGGGCAGGTACGGTTGTAGGGGTCTCCCTGGTGCCAGCTTGAGGTTAGTAAGACCTGACCTGACTGGTAGTTCATTGGCTCAACCTCAGAATCCAGCTTTTGTTGGAAAGACATAGCATCAACATTCAGCCCATCCCAGGAACCACGATAGTTGATTTCAAGGATATCCGCCATGACCTTGTCAGGTGATGCATTCATCCTCGTGGCCAATTCGTTAATCCCATTATGGATTCGCTCCATGCAGTCTTTCAGGAGTTCGGCTATACCCACTTCAGACTCTGGGTGCAGGTCGCAGGTTGCTGAGTACGCCTTTACCGGCGCCAACTGCTTGTGGAGGGAGAGAACGATGTGGCCTACCGGCTTGACATTGCAGAAATAACCGAGGGTTCGCTTGCCACGCTTGAATTCCTGTATGTCTTCTACATAAGCAGTATTGGCATCGCCCCAGCCTCCTTTTTTCTGGATAATCAGGTTAATCCAGTTGTTCGCCACGGTCAGTGCCTCATCGATAGACGCCCTCTCAGCCTGAGTTGGCATTGTCAGCCCCACAGCCACGAGCAACGCTATCAGGATTGTATTTTTAAATTTATCCATGTTCGTTACATCCTTATATTACTGTAGGGTTACAAGGACTAATATTTGTCCCTTTTGACCTTTTTGAAGATTTTCCATTGCCTTTCCCAAGATGGCGCCTTGTGCACGTGCATAATCCGCGGCTTTCATAGCATAGCCCGGAGTAGCGCAGGTAGTGAGTAAATCGCCCGGCTCTACGCCTGCTTCTGTCGCATCCACCTTGCAATAGACTCTGCCAGCTAAGGCAACATCGTAGTCAAACTCGCCTGCTCCCAGACGTACACCCGAGCCTACCCCGTTGGCGCCGGCCACGATACCTGCGACCTTTGTGTCGTAGGGCTTATTACTTAGAGCCAATTTGCCGGGGTTATCAGCGTCGATAATGAGCACTGAACCTGCATCAATCCTGGTGGACTCGGAGACATCAAAACCCTCCGCATAGTCAAGGCCGGCACCGAGTTCCAGTACCAGATTGATGCCGTCGAAAACTTTTAAATTTCCATCGACTTTCACATCGCCCTTGAAATATCCCGCATAGCCATACTCACTGCGAGCGTAAATACCGGAGCCGGTGTTATAATTCTGAGCATAGACAGCCGCGTAATTTTCTGCTGTAGCATTACTGTAGGCGCGAATCCCGTCGCCGTTGCCTATGTTATTGAATTTGGCCGCGTAAAAGTCGCTATCTTCGTTGACATTCAAAGCCCCGGTAATGGCGCCGGTTCCGTTGACATTCAAAGTCCCGGTCATGCTGTTGTCGCCGTTTACATTAACGAACGTCGCATCAGATTCGGATTTCGTATAATAAAGCGTGTCGTGGCTGTGACCCAATGTCGCAAAGGAAGAGGAGTGCAAGCCATCCAAATAATCGGCGTTGAGGCCACTGACCACATAGCTGCTGTCCACATAGAAGGGAGGGCTGGAGCCGGAAGTGCCACCGCTGAAAGCGGGCCGGCCTGTCACTGTTTCATTCTGACTCAGTTGGAAGAAGCTGCTTTCGTGGTAGCCGTCCACCTTATCTGCATTCGCAACAATGCCAGCGATAGTACCATAGATACTCCCTGTGGCCCGAATATCACCGGCAACATCCAGCTTGTAGGCCGGGATCGCCGTCCCGATGCCGACATTGCCTAAGGGTATTGAATACATATCATTCAAAACGAGCCACCAGTCGTTGTCGGGGGCGGAGGCCTTTGCATAAATCGCGTATGGCGTGGGGGTCAACTCCTGCCGTGGAATCAAGGCGGCAAAATCATTGGCGTCAATACTGGCACCCGGCCGAACGGCAATTTCCAGCCAGCGGGCTTCGCCGTTGAATACGCTGCCGAAATCCAATTCCACTGCAAAATAGCCATCGATTACGTCAAGGTCGTTTACATCAATCGTACTTCCCTGCTGGGTTCCCACACAGGGGTCATCAAAGAGCTTATACTCGAAGTCATACAGACCGTCTGCTGCGTCATCGGTGTCCAGGAGCCGCCCCTGGTAGGTAAAGGCCGAGCCCATCGTAGCTGCCCTGGCGAGTTCACCCGGGCAGACCATCAGGCCTAAAGCCAAAACGAAAATTGTCAAAATTACTATCCTTTTCATTTTTTCCCCTTACAAAAAACGCTGATTTTTGAACATGCAATCCGTGTGCACCAATTCCATCATAAAAATTTCTCTGGAAAGTCATGCCTGATAGAACTGCATATTACCTCCCCTTAAACAAAATGTTAATATTTTGAGGTGCGTCCTATGCGCACTATTATCACCTTAAAACATCGCTGAGCCAGGCGAATGGAAATGTATTTCATCACCACCCCCCTGCCTCCAGTATAACCGATTCAGATACTATGATTATACACTTTTTTGGGCTTAAAGTCAATAGAATTTGAGGCAATATTGATAGGAATGAACAGCGGACTCCACAGCCGGCCCAATATCGGACAATACGAATTATACAGTTCGGAGCTCCGCCCCGACTGACTTATTCAGGTTCTCGACAATATCGGCCTGAAAGCGGTCAACCGTCTCATGGGTCAATGTTCCATCTGCATCTCTAAACCGCACTGAAAGCGTAATACTCTTTTTACCGGACGGGATGCCCTCGCCACGGTATATCCCGACAAATTGAATATTTTCAAGTTCGGCGGAGGCCTTTTTTTTGACGGTGTCAATAATATCAGCCCAACTTATTTTTTCGTTCACAATAATGGATAGGTCTCGCTGTATTGCAGGAAATCTTGGTATGGGTTTTACTTTTACGGTACCGCGCTGCAAAGCTAAAAGCTGCTCAAAATCCAGCTCCGCGGCGGCGGGCGAAAGCTCTTTGAAGTCAAATTGTTGTTTCACCGCCTCTGAAACAATTCCTGCCGTACCGATTACCTCGCCGTTTGTGATTACCTGCGCACCGGTTTGCGTCCAGACCAGGCCCGCAGGAGTAAACACCGTTTGGGCATCTCTATCGACGCTTTTTATGAGGCCTTCAATCACGCCCCGCAGGTCTCTGAAGTTACTGTCACAAACCAGGGCCACTTTAGTTTTTTCAATCGGCAGATTACTCTCTTTGTCCCGCTGTGGTCGGGGAACAAAGGTATCAGCAATTTCAAATATCCTGCAGGGTGAGTTCCTGGCATTGATGTTTGTCTTGAGGACACCTAACAACGAGCCTATGAGTGTCTGGCGAAGCATATTCGCGCTTTTCCTGGATACATCATTTACAGCCAAATGTTTTCGAATGTCCCGGTCAGTAAAAAGCTCAGCAACAGAGCCGTCAACAAAGCCCACACTAATCGTTTCATAAAAGCCACATCCGTTAAGATATGTTCCAATCGATTCAGCCAATTTCTGACGAGCATCGACAGGCACCACTTCGATTTTAATCTGCTGCTCTGTCGGTATCTTATTGTAGCCGTAGACGCGTGCGACCTCTTCGATTAAGTCGACCTCGCGATAAATGTCACTTCGCCACGAAGGCACCGAACAAACTACCAAATCCTGGCTGGCTTGCGGGTGGAAACTTAACGCTGACAAAATTCGTACGACTTCATCAGAGGGTATTTCAATGCCAAGCATCTTGCTCAAACGCGAAAGCCGCAGTGTCAGTTCCTTCTGTGTTGGCTTTTTAGGATAAATATCGACGACACCTCCGGCCACTTTGCCACCTGCCGCCTGCGCAATCAATTGTGCAGTGCGCTTCGAGGCCCAGTCTACCATCTCGATGTCTACTGTTCGCTCGAATCTATAGGCTGCATCCGAAGGCAGGCCAAGTTTACGCGACGTTGTGCGGACACTGACCGGGTCAAAGTACGCATCCTCCAAAAGAATCGTTGTTGTCGCCTCGTTGACCTCGGTATCCAGCCCGCCCATAACGCCGGCTATGGCCACAGCACCTCGTGCATCAGCAATAATCAGCATGTTAGTATCCAGCTCACACGTTGTGCCGTCGATACTGACAATGCGTTCGCCGGCAATAGCTTTTCTGATTAGTATTTTTCCGTCAGCGATTCTGGCATAATCGAAGGCGTGCGGCGGCTGACCCGTCTCCATCATTGCGTAGTTGGTTGCGTCAACCACATTATTGACGCTGCGCAAGCCAACGGCTTCGATGCGATTCCTGAGCCAATCCGGCGACGGTCCAATTTTGACCCCTTCAATAATCCGGGCGGTATACCGGCCACACAATTCCGGCTCTGCTATCTCAACGCCGGCAAATTCTGTAACGTCTTTGTCTGATTCGTCGAGTTCAACTTTCGGCATCTTTAATTCTTTGCCCGTTGCAGCAGCTAATTCACGGGCGATACCAAGTAAGCTGAGACAATCGCCGCGGTTACTGGTTACCTCAACATCAATTACGGCATCGTCACCGAGATGCTTAATCTCCTCACAAGGCAGTCCTAAATCGCTCAGAACCTCAGTTATCTTCTCTACAGGAAGCCCAGTTTCGATATAATCACTTAACCAATTTAAAGAAATTTTCATAATATCAGCACCGCAAAAAGGCAAAATATCAAATTTGACAATAACTTAATCATCAGAGATACCGCTGTCAATAGTTTTGAGTTACAAATGCTGGTTTTTCGAACAAGACAAGTGGGATTCGGCTTAGATTAACAAAATCAAGCGTGTTATATTTGATTTATACCTGATATGCTGATATACTTAATTTCCGAAAGGCGCCAGATGTAGGTAATACAAATAGGAGAATGAACAATGAATAGCAATCGACGTGATTTCCTTAAAGCTGTTGCTGTGTTGGGGGCAACGTCAAGTCAGTTACTAAAGCCGGAAAAAGGCCGAGCCCAGAGTCGCAGCAGGTTAAAAAGCGGGCACAAGGTAACAGGTATGAAGAGAGGCCTGAAAATTAAGAGTATCGAGACCTTCACCCGCGGTAATGTAAGCATTGTTCGCCTTCGCACCGATGATGGCGCAGAGGGCTACGGCCAGATTTCCACTTACGATGCCGACATCTCTGCAATGGTCATGCACCGTAAGATTGCTCCACACGCGCTTGGCAAGGACCCGGCCGACATCGATGCTATCGTGGACCGGTGTATCGAGGCGAATTACAAGTATCCCTGGTCGTTTGTATGCCGGGCCCTGGCGGGGCTGGATACGGCATTGTGGGACCTTCACGGCAAGCGCGAAGAAAAAAGTGTTTGTGAGCTGCTCGGCGGCAAGCCCCGTCCCATACGTGCATACGGCTCAAGTATGAGGCGGGACATCAAGCCGGCAGATGAAGCCAAGAGGTTGGTTCGTCTCAGGGATACCAAAGGCTACCGTGCATTCAAGATTCGCATCGGCAAAGTATGCGGGCACGACCAGGACCAGTGGCCGGGGCGAACGGAGTCGCTTGTTCCGGCTGTCCGCAAGGCCATCGGTGATGATGTGTCGCTATTGGTAGACGCCAACAGTTGCTATACGCCGGCCAAGGCGATTGAGGTCGGAAAGATACTGGAAGATAACAATGTCTGTCACTTAGAGGAGCCGTGCCCGTATTGGGAGCTGGAATGGACGGCCAAGGTAACGGCAGCGTTGAAGGTTCCGGTGGCCGGGGGTGAGCAGGACAACGACTTAGCTCAGTGGCGGCGGATGATTCGTATGCGCGCTGTCGATATTGTGCAGCCGGACATCTGCTACGTCGGCGGGTTGACGCGTGCCCTGCGACTCGCCGCGATGGCCGCGAAAGCGAACATGTCCTGTGTACCCCATTCGGCCAACTTAGCGATGGTTACCGTTTTCACGCTGCATATGCTCGGGGCGATACCTAACGCCGGGCCTCATCTGGAGTTCTCTATCGAGCCGGCTGGCTGGACTAAGGACATATATTACCCTGGACTGGAGGTGCGAGACGGGCGGGTCGCTATTCCGGACGGCCCCGGCTGGGGCATTACGGTCAACCCGAAATGGCTGGCTGCGGCAAAACGACAAATAAGCGAACGCTAATTACGACCACTTGTGGTCATAAAAATCGGCGACGG
>Ga0307379_10012026_pt1 | contig 11304 bp, 6 predicted proteins | sample UN2MG_FD_202237 | JGI IMG/M metagenome (GOLD analysis project Ga0307379, IMG submission 202237) | Soil microbial communities from Risofladan, Vaasa, Finland - UN-2 | ecosystem: Environmental > Terrestrial > Soil > Coastal area > Acid sulfate soil | place: Finland: Risofladan, Vaasa | collected... | reverse complement strand
TCCGCATCGGAATTTTCCACCCAGCAGAATCGGGAATTGGCCGCGGTAGACGGGGAACCGGCGGTACCCTGTTACCGGCAATCCGCCATAGCCGGGTTGAATTCCCTTCCGAGGCTGTGGTGCTTCGGTATCTGTCGTGGTAAGCGGCATTGACGGGTCGTCTCCTACGCAATGGGACGGTGTGAACCGGTGTCAGGGTCGGAAGACAGCAGCCCTAAGCACACGCTCCCATGTGCAGTAGACCAAGGCGACCCTAGTTGGCTGCCACAGCGTGAGCCGGAGTATCCTGACGGAGAAGGGTCCGCGGCCTTCTTCTTCAGTTATCCGGTTCTTCAGTTGCCCAGTTTTCGAGTTGGCAATGCTGGCCGCAACCGGGCAACAGGCTAACTGGGTAACTGCAGGAACTGGATAACTGAATTGGCTTATATCGTTCTCGCGAGAAGATACCGCCCGCAGACGTTCGACGACGTGATCGGCCAGGAGAGTGCGGCTCAGACGCTGAAGAACGCGGTGAAGGCCGATCGCGTGGCGCACGCCTATCTGTTTGCCGGGCCGCGCGGCGTCGGCAAAACCTCCATGGCCCGCATCCTCGCCAAGGCCCTCAACTGCCAGCACGGCCCGACCCCCGAACCCGACAACACCTGCGACATCTGCAAGAGCATCACCCGCGGCGACGACGTCGACGTGATCGAGATCGACGCCGCGTCCAACCGCAAGATCGAGGACGTCCGCACCCTGCGCGAGAACGTCAAGTACATGCCCACCCGCGGCAAGTTCAAGATCTACATTATCGACGAGGTGCACCAGCTCACCGCCGATGCCTTCGATGCATTGCTCAAGACGCTGGAGGAGCCGCCTCCCCACGTGCGCTTCATCCTCGCCACCACGGCACCGAGCAAGCTGCCCGACACGATTCGCTCGCGCTGCCAGCGGCTCGACTTCAAGCGCATCCCGACGCCGAAGATCATCGAGACCCTCAAGCTCATCTGCAAGGCGGAGAAGGTGGAGATCGACGCCGCCGCGCTGCACGCGATTGCCCGCAACGCACGCGGCGGAATGCGCGACTCCGAGTCACTCCTCGAGCAGCTCATCTCCTTCACCGGCACGAAAATCACCGAAGAAGCCGTCTACGAGGCCATCGGGGCACTGTCCCGCGACGGCCTCTTCTCCCTTGTCGACCTCATCAACGCCGGCAACGTGCCCGAAGCGCTCAACATCCTCAACCAGGCCGACCTCAAGGGCATCGAGCACGAGACGTTCCTCGACGAGCTGATCGGCCACTGCCGCGAACTGCTCCTGATGAAGCTCTGCGGCAAGGACTCGCCGCTGATCGACGAGAACGACGAAGACGCCGCCCGGCTCCACGCCCAGGAAGCGACCATGAGCGCCGACACGATCCTGTATGCGATCCAGGTGCTCAGCGACGCGAAGGCGAAGATCAAGGGCACCGTCGAGAGCCGCATCCCGGTGGAGATGGCGCTGATCCGGCTGGCGAGGCTGGAGAAAATGATCTCGCTCGACGAGCTCGCCCGCCGCCTGGAGGCCCTGGAGAAGGGGCGACCGATGGGCGAGCGGCCGGCGTCCGGAGGCGGTTCATCCACTTCCGGCCAGCCGCGGCCGAGCAACCCCGACCAGGTGCAGGAGCAGGCTTCACCCTACGCGCCCGCCGCCGCAGCCCCGCCCGATGATTCCCCCTGGGGCAGGATCGTGGCCGAGGTGTTGAAGGGCAGCCGAATGACCGCCATGGCGCTCATCGGCATGGAGCAGAACGACACCACCGTCGTGATCACCCATCACAAGTCGTTCAGCTTCAAGCCGGAGATCGTGGAGGCGGCGGTGAAAAAGGTGCTGAACACGAAGGTGCGGGTGGTCTGCAGGGAAGGTTCCGGTGGCGCCACGCTGAACGGTTCGGGCCAGGCGCTCGCCGCTGCCATGGCGCCGCCCGGGCCGCCGTCCGCCGGCGCCGCACCTGCCGACGATCAGTTCGCACAATACAATTCCGATCCCGCCGTGAAAAACGTGGTCAGGAGCTTCCAGGGCAGGGTTGTGGGAGTGAAAGGGGCGAAGAAATGGCAAAAGGACTAGGCGATCTTTCCGGGTTCATCAAGCATGCCCAGGAAATGCAGAAAAAAATGTCCGACGTGCAGGAGAGCCTCAAGCACCGCGTGGTCGAAGGCTCCTCAGGCGGCGGAATGGTCGCCGCTTACGTCAATGGCCAGCAGGAGCTGGTGAAGATCAAGATCGATCCGAAGGCGGTCGATCCCGACGACGTTGAAATGCTCGAGGACCTCATCCTGGCGGCAACGGCCGCGGCGATGAAGAAATCCCGCGAGCTGTCCCGTGAGGAAATGGCAAAGGTTACCGGCGGCCTGAGCATCCCGGGGATGATGTGAGAAGGGGAGTTGGGCAGTTGATCAGTTGACCATTTGAAGAGTTGAAGAATTGAAGAACTGGGCAGGTTGCGGCAGACTGAGCAATCGGACAAGTGAGCAACCGGACAATTGGCCAATCGGCAAGCTCCCGACAAACTCAGAAACTCCCTGCCGGATATTCCGATAAATACATGCGCGGCACAATAAAAAGCTTTCCGGATTCGCTGAACCGGCTGGTCGATGAACTCGAGAAACTGCCGGGGATCGGCAGCAAGACGGCGGAGCGCCTTGCCTTCCACATTCTGAAGGCGCCGGTCGACGAAGCGATGCGGCTGGCCTACGCGATCCGCGATCTGAAGAAGAACACGCGGCTGTGCTCGCGGTGCTGCAACATCGACGATTCCGACCCATGCTGGATCTGCTCCGACGGCTCGCGCGACGCCACCCTGATCTGCGTGGTCGAGCAGACCCGTGATCTCCTCGCTCTCGAACGAAGCGGCAGCTACCGCGGCCTCTACCACGTGCTCGGCGGCCATATTTCTCCCCTGGAAGGAATCAACCCGGAAAACTTGACTATCGGGAAACTTCTTGATAGAATAGGGGGCGACGTGAAGGAGGTGATCCTGGCAACCAACCCGAACATGGAAGGCGATGTGACCGCCAACCACATCGCCGGGTTGCTCCGCCCGCGAGGCGTGAAGATCACCCGCCCCGCACGCGGGCTGCCGCCGGGAGCCACCGTCGAATGCGTCAGCCGGGCTATCATCACCGATGCCATCCGCGGACGGCAGGTGGTGGAGTGAAGAGGAGAGAGTGGGGAATGAAATGGGCACTGCCCACTTCGTCCACTGTGTCCGCCAATGCAGTTGAGCAGGCCTGAAGCGCAGAGCCTGACGTTTTCTGGTCTTTTGAAGGGCGCTCAATGGCACTCAGAATGGAAATGGGGTTGCAGCAGAAGCTCGAGCTGAGAATGACGCTCGCGCCCCAGATCATACAGTCGATTGAAATCCTCCAGTTGCCCCTGCTCGTCCTCGAGCAGCGGATCCGGCAGGAGCTCGTCGAAAACCCCGTTCTCGAAGAACTCGACGAGATGCGGCAAGGCCCGGCCGGCGAAGTCATCACCACCGACTCCGATGTCACTCCGCAGGCGCAGAAGGCCACCAACGACCTGATGAACCTCGATAGGATGGGGCACGACTACCCAGAAGGTGCCCGCCCCGCCGTCGTTCACGGCGAAAAAGACAAAAAGCACGAAGCCATGCAGAACACCGCCGCTCGTGCGATGTCCCTGCAAGACTTCCTCTTCAACCAGTTCAATCTGCTCGACATCACCCCGGAGCAGCGGCTGATCAGCGAGAACATCATCTACAACATCGACGATAGCGGCTACCTGCAGAGCTCGATAGAGGAGATTGCGGCGGCGTCCAACGCACCCAAGCCCGAAGAGGTGGAGGCCGTGCTGGCGCTGGTGCAGACGCTCGATCCGCCCGGCGTGGGGGCGCGGGACCTCCGCGAATGCTTGCTCCTCCAGCTCAGCGACGCCGCCGCCCATCCACTCGAAAAGCAGCTCATCGAGAACCACCTCGAAGACATCCACATGAACCGTTTCCCGAAAATCATGAAGGAAACGAGCCGCTCGGCCGAGCAGATCCGGGACGCGATCCATTACATCCGCACGCATCTGAACCCGCGCCCCGGCAACCTCTTCGGCGACGAAACCCCGCAATACATCATCCCCGACATCATGGTCGAGCAGAACGCAATGGGCGAGTACGAGGTGCGCGTGGAAGACGGCCAGCTCCCGCAGCTCTACATCAGCCCGCTGTACCAGAAGATGCTCGCCGATGCGTCGACCCCCGAGAACGCCAAGGAGTTCATCAAGCGCAAGATCCAGGGGGCACGCTGGCTGATCGAGGCCATCGAGCAGCGCCGCGGCACGCTGAAGGGGATCGCTCAGGAGATCGTGAAGATCCAGCGCGAGTTCTTCGAGCGCGGCATCACCGAGCTCAGGCCCCTCAAGATGCGAACCATCGCCGAATCCACCGGCGTTCACGTGTCGACTGTCAGCCGGGCCATCGCCGACAAATACGTCCAGACGCCCCGCGGCATCTTCCCCCTCAAATACTTCTTCACCGGCGGCACCCGCAACTTCGAAGGAACCATGACCTCCCGCAAGAGCGTCAAGCAACTGCTGCTCGACGTGGTCAGCGGCGAGGACCGCAACAATCCGCTCAGCGACGGCGGCATCGCCGGCAAGCTGCGCTCGCAGGGGATCGATATCGCCCGCCGCACCGTGACCAAGTACCGCAAGGCCCTGAAGATCCCGTCGTCGCGGCGCCGGAAGTCATATCTGCCCACGTAGAGCTGCAGGGGCCCAAGAAAGGCTTTGGGCTTTGGGCGATGGGCTTTTGGCTTGAGAAAGCGGCACACGCGTCCATTGAGCCGATTGAGTCCATTCAGTCCATTCAGTCCATTCAGTCCATTACGCCCATCGACTACCATCTCTTGCGCAACAAACGAGTCCAAGGAACACGAAGCGGAATCGGGATGAGGCCGCCGCAGGCCTCAAGCCACACGCCGCAAGTTACACCTCCTGGCAATTTCACCGTATCATTTTTCATCAGCAGTGCCGCCCTGATCTGCCTGGTGCTGTTCTCGTATGGCTTGAGCGCCGCGGAGACAGCGGCTTCCATGGAAGCCACGGCCGGCTTTGCCGGGTTCTTCCGGCCCGGCCGGTTCATGCCGATTGCGGTGAAGGTGCAGACGGGATCGGAATCGGTCGACGGCACGCTGATTGTCACGTCCGACACGCTGGTGGTTTCGCAGGCAGTGAAGCTGTCGGCCCCGGCAACTCGCGACCTGGGCGTACTGCTGGTGCCGCAGGCGCTGCATCCCGCGATCGAGGTGCAGTTGATCTCGCGCGGCAAGCCGGCCGCCTTGGCGAAACCGGAGCACGTGCGGGCGATGCCGGCTGACGCGTCGCTTGCCGCCCTCGTGGGCGGAACGCCCGCCGGTTTCTCGGCCCTGCTCAACAAGCTGCCCCCCGGCTCCCAACTGGCGCCGGTTGCACCGGCCACGCTGCCCGCCGATTTCCGCGGCTACGAGGCGCTCGACCTGCTCGTCGTCGGCGATCTCAGGTCCGAGCCGACGGCCGCACAGCGCCAGGCCATGGCCGACTGGCTGGCCCGCGGCGGCCGAATGCTCGTCATCCAGCCTGTCGCCCGCGGGTCGGGCCGGGCAGGCGACATCAGCTCGTTCTGGCGGCGGTTCCTCCCTCGCGGCAAGTTTGCCGGCGATGGCGCCCAGCGAGGCGCCGCACTCGCACAATCGCTGCGGGCGGCCGGCATGGACGTGTTCACCGATGAGAACCACCAGGGTCTCGTGGGATTCGCCGTGGGGCTGGGCAGGGTGCTCCTGGCCGATTACGCCGGCGAGCCCGCCGCCGCAACGGCCGAAGGGCGCGACGCACTTGCCCGGGCGATCATCGGTCTGCTCGATCTGCCATGCACGGAGGCCCCGTCGTCCCACGGCGCAGCGTCCCTGCTGGCACCCGACATCTATGAACTGTTCCCCGCGGCGAGTTGGCCCTCGGCCACCAGGCGGCTGCTCACGTTTTCCGCGGCAGGCTACGCGATCGTGATGATGCTTGCCCTGCGAGTGCTGCGTTCGGAGAAGATGGCGGTCGTCATCGGCGTGCTGGCCGGGTTCAGCCTGCTGCTGACGGCGATTGTGGGGGCCGCGGTGCTGCCGCATTCGACGGTCGTGCTCAATACGATGTCGATCGCACAAACGCGGGCCGGAGCGTCGGCGCTGGCGGTCACCCGATACGCGGCGTTCGCGTCGCCTGTCGAATGCGATTTCACGGTGGGGCTTGACGCTCCGGCGAAGCCGCTGTTCTATTCCGATGTCATGCTGGCGCGGGGACCCGTTCACGTGGACCGGCAGGCTGGCCTGCAGGGGAACGGCGAGATGCCGTCGTACGAACTCGCGGCGGGGAAGGGCACGCCCACGGTGCTGGAGCAGCCGGCCCTGGGGCGGATCGAGGGGGCGATCATCGCGGACGAGCGCGGGGAGCGCGCGTGGTCGATCACCAATCGAGCCGCCAGCCTTGCGACCGGCGAGCCGGTCGTATTTTCCGATATCATCCTCACCGACGGTGCCGATGCCCTGTCGCTGACGGAGCTGCCGCCGGGCAAGCCGGTACAGGCGGACCTCGCGGCGCCCGGGCGCGTGCCGGCCGAGCGGCTGGTCTGGGATCGCTTCGCCCGGCAGGCGCCGATGAAGTACCGCGTGCTGCGCCGCTGGCTCCACGAGCATCCCCCGGGAAGCGGCGTTTACCTGCTGTGCTGGAGCGAGCCGCAGTTCATGCCCGACGTGCATGCCGGGTTCCTCGCCGAGAATCACGCCGATACACTGTGGGAAGTCAAGCTGCGGTGAAGCTGGCCGTGGACCAAGTGGACCCCGTGGACATTGCCGCAGGACCGTACGCCGCCATTCGTCGCGAGGGCTCCGGCACACTGGCAGCGGAAGCTAGGTGTCAGGCACTTAGCTCGGTTCGTCAGAACTGCCATTTCAAAGCTGTACAATGCATCTGTCGGAGATGGTTGGCACTTTGCTGTGCGCACAGCCGTCATTTTCCGCCCCCCAAACCAGGAGCGTGCGAGCTCGCGTGCCTGCTTTCCCTGTTGCGAACAACGCCGACTGCCGGCCTACTGGCTGCCGAAAGCGGCGGCCAAAGGCAGCCGCGTCGGCCGCCGAAAATAGCGATAGGCGGCGTAGGGGCGAACCTTGTGTTCGCCCTGGATGGACTGCCGTCTTCGAATTCGGGAAAGGGCGAACACAAGGTTCGCCCCTACACCCGCACCAATCTGGTGCGGCGGGCGGAGCATCCAGATACCTTCAGGCAATCCAATCAAGGCTTGTACGGGCTGTCTCGCGGTAAGGCTCGAAGCACTATCGCTATTCCTGGGCGGCCGCATTCCCGTTGAAAGTATCATCCCGATTTTGTATGATTCCCCGGGTGCAGGTATCGTGGCTTGCGCCTGGAACTCTGAATCCTGCATTGAGGCTGCTGATGGCGCTTCTGGGGCCGCAAGCCTCAAGCCCCAAGCCCCGAGCCGCACACCCTGTTCGTGTGCGGTGAGAGCAGCCGGCTGCCACGATTGTCAAAGCAAGGAGTATGAGCCATGCAGCGAGTGAGCGATCCTGTGCGAATTGCCGCGATCGGGCTGAACTTCGGCGCGCACGCCGCGGCGGAAATCCACGCTCACCCGAAGATGAGCCTCGACGTGGTGTGCGACCTCGATGAGGAGAAGGCCCGCCGCGTCTCCGAGAAACTTGGCGGCGTGCGATACACGGCGTCGTACGAATCGATCCTTGCCGATCCGAAGATCGAGGCGGTGGCACTGTTCACGCCGCCGCACGTGCACGGCCTGCACATCACGATGGCCGCACGGGCAGGCAAGCACGTGGTGGTCACCAAGCCCTTCGAGATATCGTCGGCCAAGGCGGAAGCCGCCATCAAGGCGGCCGAAGCGGCCGGCATCGTGCTGATGTCCAATTCGCCGCCTCCCCGCTACATCGGCCACTACGGCATGATCAAGCGGGCGCTCGACACAGGGACGATCGGCCGGATCGTTCACATTGCCACCTGCACGTGGGCGCTGTACGACAATATGGATCCCGATGGCACGTGGTACGATGATCCCGATGCCTGCCCGGGCGGGCCCCTCTACCGGCTGGGCATCTATGCTATGAACCTGGCAAACGTGTTTCTCGGCGAGCCGGTTGAAGTGTACGCCCAGCAGAGCTGGATACGGTCGCGCCGACCCACGCCCGACCATTCCAGCATGATCGTGAAATACCACGACGGCTCCCAGACGAGCATCACCGTGTCGCTGTCGGTGGGCGGGGCCGTGTATCCCGACACGGCGGTTGTGGCGGGCACGGGCGGGCTGCTGGTGCTGAACCCGACGTTTGCCTCGAGCGACAATCCGAAAAAAGACGTGCTCCTCGTGCAGGGGCGGCAGCAGCAGATGCTCGACTGGCAGGTGGGGCTGGGTGGCTACGACTACGACGGCCTGTATCAATTCCTGCGGGAGGGCACGCGCCCCGAGATCAGCATCCGCGCGGCGATGAACGGGGTGAAGATTGTGGAAGCGGCGAGAGTGTCGCTGAAGGAAAAGCGCGCGGTTCCCGTGTAAGCATCGTCGTGCCGCGCGCATTTGCGCGTGCGACCGTGTTGCACATGGCCAGTTGCCCGTGAACGAGTTCTGGAAACGGAATGCAGCTTGAGGACAAGTGCCGTTTCCATTGCTCCTGCCGCGGTGCAACTGGCCTTGTCATGAAGACCATGGAAAAGGGGCGGGCAATTGCGGACGCGTCCGCCGCCCGCCCCTTCGTTCATCCTTCATCGTTCATCATCCATCATTTCCTCACGGGCACTGCGTATTCAGCTTGTTGCGCACGAAGATCAGGTCGAGGATGTTGATCCTGTTATCTTCGTTCACGTCGGCCATCCAGTTGTCGCCCGTGCCAGCATCCTGGTTGAGCTTGTTCCTGATGAAGATCAGGTCGAGGATGTTCACGCGGCAATCCATGTTGGCATCACCGTCGATCGGCCACGGGGAGGGCCAGAAGTATGCCGGGCTGGCGATCACTTCGTTGTTGACCAGCACGATCTTGTAGTTGGTGCCGTGCGGATCTCCGGGATCCGCCGCGATGCCATCGATGGTCACGCTGTGGGACGTGCCGAGCGCGTTCTCGGGCGCGCTGTCGGGTGTGGTGCCGGTCATCGATACCGGCCCGTAGTTGACGCTACCCTCGGCGGGGATGTCGGTATCCCACGTCACGACGGCCGTGCCGGGCCCGCCGGCGGTGATGACGACGTTCGACACCACAGGCGTCGCCGTGCTGAACAGTATGCCGGCGGTCAGCGGACCGCCGATGTTGTCGGATTCGTCCTTCGCCCAGCCGTAGAGCGTCACGTCGCCTTCGCCGCCCATGATCGTGTAGGTGGCGATCGACACGGTCCAGCCGGGATCGTCGGCCGCGGGGGGCGCGTCGGTCTCGGTCACAAGGTACATGGGCGTCTGGCCGCCAGGCAAGTCGGCCGCGATGGTCACGTTCACCGTGTCGGAGTTGGTGACGAGGCTGCTGCCGGAGGTCTGGTCTGCCACGGCAAACTCGGTGAGTGCGACGGCCTGGCCGCCGCCCGTAAGGCTGATGTCGTCGAAGTCCATCCACGTCTGGTAGATGGAATAGGCGATCAGGCCGCTGACCTCGCAGCCGCCGATGCCCTTGTCGGTCAGGCCGGTGAGGAACGTGAACGTGCCGTCGACCGGCGTGCCGTTCACCGCAACGGTGAAGGTGTCGTTGTCCATGTCGAGGGTGCAGGTGATGCGGTACGGCGCTCGCCTGTCGAGGCCGGAGATCATTGTTTCGCCGCCCTGGTGATCGAGGAAGATGCCGAGGTTGGCCCCGCCCTGCTTGGACGGCCGCACGCGCAGCAGCGTCTGGATGGTGTTATCGGCGCCGGGGTTGGTGAGCAGCCGCATGCCGAAGTTCGGATACGTCGCGTTCAGCGTGTCGTTGTTGGGCAACTCGTCAACGCTCATCAGGAATGAGAAGACGTACGGCCTGCCCGGGGTGTTCACGTTGGTGGTGCCCAGCGGCTCGGTCACGCCTGCGGGCGGGGCGAGCGTCACGATGCCCATCTCCGTTTGGTGAATGAACAGCCTGACGGTCTTGCCGGCGAGGCCGCGATCGCCGTGGTCCCAGATGTGGGCGCCGCGGGGGTACGTGTTGCGCGTCACGGCCGTCGGCTTGAGCATCCCACCTTCGAGCGAATAGCTGCCCGTGGTGATCAACGGCATCGTGTCGTTGTCGAATTCCAGCGTAAACAGCCCCGGATCCCTCGAATTGGTCGACATGATCGCCGAGCTGGAGCCGTTGCTGAATACCTGGAAGTCGTAGGCCGTCTTCGGCTGCAGGCCCGTGAGCACGGCGCTGTGCGTGGTGTCCGACATTTCCTCGCACGGCGTGGTCATGCCCAGCGGGCGGTTGCCCTTGCCGTCATACTTGACGAATCCGATGGCCGGTGTGCTGGTCTGCCACGTTATGCGGACGCTGTAGAGGCCGACGTCCACCACCTGGATGTTCGAGATGTCGGTGGGATCGGTGAGGTGGTTGAAGGTGAGGTCGCCGCTGGCGACGCCATTGCTTTCCACCTGGAAATGGTAGACGCTGCCGGGCAGCAGGCCGGTGATCGTGACGCTGTGGCCGAGGCCGGTGCCGTCTTCGTAGGCGATGCTGTCGTACGGCGGGCCGTCGAGGTCAAACCGAAGCAGGCCGCCGGCGGGGCTTGTGGTGTTCCACGAGATCGTGGCCTGGCGTTCGCCCGGCAGTGCTTGGATACCGCTGATGCCGGGATCGGCGGTGGCAAACATGATGGTGGCCGAGGCGCTGGCGATGCCGTTGGCCGCGTCGAGCAGCCAGAGGTTGGCGGGCACCACGGCATTCTCGGCGGGGGTGCCGAGGCTGAGCGTTGCAGGCACGGTGCCGGCCGTCCAGCGCGGATCGGTCTCGTCGGCCGGAGCCGGGGCGGTGCCCGCGGCCAGGATGCAGCGCGTATAGCCGGGGCCTTGCACCGCGAAGTTCACGTTCACGGTCGTCTCGTCGGTCGTCGTCGTGCTGCCGGTGGTCGGGTCGGCCAGGCTGAACGTGATGACGTTGTCGGCACGCGCGGGAGCGAGGACGATGTTGTCGAACCCGGCGGAGTACTCGTTGTATTCCCATTCATCGCTGCCGGCTGCGGCCTTGAATCCGCCCACGCCCTTGGCCGTCGGGCCGCACATGAAGCCGAACACGCCTTCGACCGGGACGCCGTCCGCGAACGCATGGATCGTGTCGGCTTCCATATCGAGGATGAAAT
>Ga0307379_10012024_pt1 | contig 11305 bp, 13 predicted proteins | sample UN2MG_FD_202237 | JGI IMG/M metagenome (GOLD analysis project Ga0307379, IMG submission 202237) | Soil microbial communities from Risofladan, Vaasa, Finland - UN-2 | ecosystem: Environmental > Terrestrial > Soil > Coastal area > Acid sulfate soil | place: Finland: Risofladan, Vaasa | collected... | reverse complement strand
CGAGGAACTGACAGAAGCTCCGGAAGACGGGCTCGACATGCAGGACGATCCTGAAATCGAGATTGACATTGGCGACGATATAGACGGACCTACAGATGCTTCCTCTGATATTGAAGCTGGTATTGCAGACGACCCTGGTCAGTTCATTGATATCGATAGTGATGGCGTCCAGCAGAAACAAGCAGATACTTTCTCTCTTCCTGGAGAAGAACTAACCGGTCGTAACGCAGCACTATCAACTTTCGAGAAGATAGAAAAAAACATTGTTGACGTTTACGGTGGACTAGCGAACGAAGAAGATAAGACTCTTTTCTATGATTATCTTCTCACTAATCTCAAACTCTATTTTGACAAGTTTGAAGATGAACTACAGCCAGCTTTGGAAGAACCTTCTACTGAAGAATACGAAGATGAGAAAGAAGTAGGTGTTGGAAGTGAAGAAGATCCTGTTGGAAGTGAAGACCTCGCGGCTTTAGCTGAAGGCATTATGGATAGAATGAGTTCAGCTATTAAAGGTAGCGATACAAAAGCAGGCAATAAAGATATCGTGAGAGCACAAAAAAGAATGAATGAACTAATGGCAGATTTAGGTCTTGCGTATAACACTTATCTAGCTGCCAAGCTTAACCCAGAGATTACTGCCGCACTGAAAAATGTCTGGAGAGCAATAAAAGAACAAGAAGCAGACCTAGCTGCCATCGCAGCTCAAATCAAATAATCTCGTCTACCATCCCAAGCTCAAGACATTTTTTGGCAGGAAAAAAGAGGTCATGCTTCAAGACTTCCTTTAGTTCTTTGCGAGAAATGCTGCAATGACTCTCATAGAACTGATAAATCATATTCATTTCCATATCAGCATTTTCTTTATCGTCTTTCATGTTTTCGTAGGTTCCGATAGCCCATGAAGAGAGTTGATGAATGAGCATGCTGCTATGTTGACGCATAAATCTTTTTGCTCCAGCCATAGAGATTATAGTAGCTCCAGAACAGGCTACACCTTCAATAACGGTGTGAACCGGGACTTTTGACGCCTTAATCATATCGGCAATTGCAAAACTATCGTAGAGGCTTCCACCGTATGAATTGATGTATAGTTGAATTGGAATTTCTACCAATCCGTCGTATTTGGATTGAGCACAAAGGAGAGAAGCAGATGCTTTTCGTAATTGTCTGCTAAGGCGATTAGCTACTTTTCTTCCAATTTCGTCATAGAGATAAATCCTATTGCCATCAGTACTATCTTCCCAATCATCGGTGGAATCACTCTCGTCTTCGTCTTCATCATCGTGTAAATCGTTATCAGCTTCTTTTTCGTGCTTTCTTGGTGGTTTACAGCCCCAAAACCGTTGTTTTTTCATTGAAACTCCTGTTGATAGTTAGATAGTATCACTTCTTTTTATTGTTGTCAAGTAGTTTCTTTTTTTTTCGTTTCATCTGAAGTCTACTCCACCAGCCAGCATAGTACAGCTTATAATTCCAAAAGCGATCAGCTTTATATTTTTTAAGCATTTCTGGGACACCATTAAGATTTTTAACCCCTAAATAATCAGCCATTTCTTTTTTGGTGTTAGACGCTGATGCAAAAAATCTTACTACAGCTGTCTCTGCTATTAATGGCATCTTCTTGAATAGAGGCATGTTAATGTTTTTTTCTCTACTGCCTGTGGAAAAAAAGGCAAGCTCAAGTTTTAAAGAAAGCAGGTCTTCTATTGTTAGTTTATCAAGCATTATTTCAAATGCCTCATTAGAAAGTCCAAGCTCACGAAGTCTCTTTGATACAGAGAACTTCTTATAAACGCCACCGCTTTTTAGTTTTGTGTCTTTCCAAACCTTATACATGTTTAGACTATAGCAGAAGTTGAAGGATTTGTCAAGCTATTGGATGGAAAGAATTAAAGAAGCTCGATTTTTGAGGTTAGTTTTTAAAAAGTTCATGATTGATTTATTTGAAGGACCAACAGAAATATTGCGAGCCGACAAATAGATGTGAGAAATTAATCCAACTAGCTGTCCGGAGGTATTGATTATTGGTCCACCAGACGAGCCTGGACTTGAAAATAGAGTATAGAAATTAAGTCCTAATTTGGTACCATAATATCGACCTTCTTCTACTGGAACTACTTTATCGGTAGCTAAGCCACCAGCGTTGCTGATGCCAAAGATTTTTTCGCCATATTTTAGATTCTTCCAGACAATGGAAACTGGTCGTTTATCAATACGTTTTGTTTCTATTATACAAATATCTAATTTAGTGTCTATTGGCTGAATGACATTAAACTGATATTTTTTGCCATCAATAGTAGTCACCATTTTACTGTCTTCTACACTTTCTACCCAGCCAATTGGCGTTGGAGTTTTAAGTTCGTATTTACAAACGTGAGCGACAGTCAAAATAATGGTTGTGTCTTTTTTATTATCGTGAGCAATGATAACTCCAGATCCTTGTCTTGTGCCTTTTCTTTCTGGAGAGCAAGTTGGAGTTTCTTTTTCAGGACCAAAACAATATTTTTGAGTTACCCTAGACGTGATAGTCACAAAGCTTTGTCGAGCCATTTCCAGCATTGAATTATAATCTTTAAACTCGGTAGAAACGCTTGTTTTGAGGGTACAACAAGAAATTACAGAAAAGGATGCAATAACAATTAAAAACAGTTTGCAAATAAGACCCATATAATAACTATGAATGAAAAGTTCTTTTCACTTGACTTATTTGTTGAAATAGGTTATCATATAATGGACTACTTATAGTAGAGGTATTTATGAAGAAAATTTATGTACTCGATACGAGTGCTTGCCTAACAGACTACAATGTTGTTTATTCTTACGACAAAAACGACATTATCATCCCCTTCAAAGTTCTGGAAGAAGTAGACGTACACAAAAAGCGTCAAGATTCCGTTGGTACCAATGCACGTGCATTTATTCGCTTCATGGATAACCTCCGTAAGAAGGGTAGCCTTCAAGCTGGGGTAAGGATATCCAAGGGTATGGGTGTACTACACGTGAAGGGATATAAAAAGCCGTTTGTGCCGTTGTTAGATGCACTTCCCTTCGAACTAGACACTGAAATACCAGACAATGAGATTATTGCTGTTGCAATAGAAGCCGCTGCTCCTAAATGCGAAGTTATTCTTGTTTCTCGTGATATCAACATGAGAGTAAAGGCAGATGCAGTAGGAATAAAAACTGAAGATTATCACGCTAACAAGGTGGTTGAAAAGAAGGAACATTTATATACTGGACATAAAATTCATCTTGTTTCTGATGAGGTTATTGACGATTTCTATGCTGGAGAACAAATTTGTCTGATGGAAGAAGAAATAAAGGCATATCCAAATCAATTTATCATGCTTCAATCGCAGACCATCGAAAATCATACTGCACTAACAAGATTTGCAGATTATGGTGCTCCATTAAAATCTGTATACAAAGGAAATATCCCTATCTGGGGAATTAGCCCTAAAAACAGAGAACAAGTATACGCATTAGACCTATTGATGAACCCAGATATTCCTATTGTCACTCTAATCGGAAAATCAGGCTCTGGAAAGACACTTTGTGCTCTAGCTGCGGGATTACATCAAACACTTGAGCCAGGAAGAGGAACAAATGAGTTGAGATATAGAAAAGTAATAGTCTCAAGACCTATTCAGCCGCTTGGTAAAGACATTGGTTACTTACCAGGAACATTAGAAGAGAAGATGGCTCCATGGCTAGCACCTATTCAAGACAATCTTCAGTTTCTTCTAGGTGATGATGCAGTTATGTTAGATGAGTATAGGCTGAAGCACAAGATAGAGATTGAAGCACTCACTTATATACGAGGTCGATCTATTGCTAATGCCTTCATCATCATAGATGAAGCACAGAATCTTACGCTTCACGAAATCAAAACGATTGCGACGAGAGTAGGAGAAGGAACAAAGATAGTCTTCACTGGAGACATCGAACAGATTGACAACGTTTTCATCAATGAAATAACCAACGGCTTGACTAACGCTGTCGAAAAATACAAACCACACTCTCTTGCCGGTCATGTGACTTTATTGAAAGGCGAACGTTCTGCTGTCGCAACACTTTCATCAGAAATCTTGTAAAACAAAAAAATAAGTATTGACTTATCATAATATATATGATATAATAAAAACTATATTAGAAAGAAATAAATGAAAGGATAGTAAGAATGAATAAGAAAAATGAACTAAAAGCAGTACCAGTAAAAGAATTTGAAGAAAAGGTTCTTAAAGCTAAAGTAGAAAGTGACACATTTCTTAAAAGATGGTTAATACAATATGTAGGAGAAAAATGTAATCCTAAAGATGATATTGTTACTGTTGAAATGGTTGTAAAAGTTTTTGCAGATGAATTTCCACAAGCTCTTATAGCAGTAGCAGAAGAAAATTATCTTCGTGGTTACAAACAAGCAATAGTAGATTTTGATAGAGAAGAAATGGTAGAAGCTTTCAAAGAGAAGTCTTTCAGTCTGGGTTATAACACAGCAGTTTTAGAGATGGGAAAAGAAAGACAACGCCGTTATGAAGAGATTGTAGAACAGCAAAAAAAGGTAAGCAAGCATGCCAATCAATCTAAAAAATCTAAGAAATCAAAAGAATCCAAATAGAAAAGAATGGACGCTTTTTAATACTATTCCAGTTTGGCAGCTTCATCCACTTTCAATTGATATTGAGATAGTATTAAAAACAATAGAAGCAAATTTTGATAGACATTTATTCAACAATGTCGATGAAATATTAATAGGTAAATTTAATCAACTAGAAGATAGAGAAGTAGACGCTCTACTATTAAATGGTGCTATCTATATTACAAACGAACAAGAATCTTCAGAAAGTATGATTGATGATATAATTCACGAACTAGGACATTCTTTAGAAGAGACATATTTATATGAAATCTACTTTGATCACGAATTAGAAGAAGAATTCCTTGACAAACGATCTAGATTGTATTATACTATACCTAGTAGTTTGCAATCAGAGAAAGTGAAAGAGTTGTTTTTCGATCCAGAATTTAGAAAAGAAATGGATGAGTTTTTATACAAAACATTAGGTTATGAAAAACTAGCAACTCTCAGCAGAGATTTATTTATTAGTCCATATGGAGCAACATCACTTCGCGAGTATTTCGCAAATGGCTTCAACCACGCTTTATTTCACAAACAAGAACAAGAAATAAAGAGTATGTGTCCAGCTTTGTATAGAAAGATTAAATTAGTACTAGAGTTTTCAGCAGGACTTTATGACAGAAAGGATAATAACAATGAAGAGGAATTTTAAAACGACGCTTGACAAGAAGACGCAGGAAGTTACCGTTACTGCAAAACTAGAATTAATTTCTGGTGGTGTTGGATCGCTAGATTCAATCAACACTACAGAAGTGATTACTTATTTAGAAGAAGTAGAAAAGTTTAAAGTAACCCAAAATGTAAAGATTGATACAGCCGTCAATAACCGAGCAGGCTTCAACGAAGGAGTCTGGATTTTCAAAGTTGCTCTTCCAAAGTCTCTGGAGAAAAAGGTGAAGCCAGCGGAGAAAAAGGTGAAGCCAGCGGAGAAAAAGAAAGAAAAGAAGGTTGTAAATCATCAAGTTGCTGCTGATTTAAAGCATTTTCATAATTCAGAAATTGTTGATGAGGTTCTCAATGCGGTGGAGGATGAGTAAAGAAAAACTTCCAAAGATAAGTTATAGCGAAGTCACTATTCTAGAGGATTGTGTCTATAGGCACAAGCTTCAATACATCGACCAAATCCCAGGCTCAGGAGACAATGAGTTTTCTGTTTTTGGGACAGCCATCCACGACAATGCCGAAAAGCAAATGCTCGTAGAGGCACTCCCTCAAAAAGAAAAAGACATGTTCAACGAAAAGCATGATTGGGATGACATGTTTGTAGAAAGGTTTAGAGATGGACTAAAGCAAATGCGTGCTGATGGAAAATCGATTGATAAAAAGTTATGTCTTGACATGAAGCAACAAGGACTTAACTTATTACCTGATATTCTTCCTGCTCTCAAAGAAATTCCCGAGTTCAAGGGATATAAACTTATCGAGACAGAAGAAAAACTATATGAAAAAATCAAAGACTTCAAAACAGATTATTGGTTCAAGGGTTATATTGATCTGGTACTCAAAGTAGGAGACAAATATTACATCATCGATTGGAAGACAACCACGTGGGGTTGGGATGCCAGAACAAAATCAAGTCCCAGAAAAACCTACCAGCTTACTCTATACAAACATTTTTGGTGTCAAAAACATGATGTTGACCCAAAGAACGTGGAAACTTATTTTGCTCTCCTTAAACGAACAGCAAAAAAGGACCGCGTAGAAATCTTTAGAGTCACTTCTGGTCCAAAAAAGAGGGCAAATGCTATAGCTTGGGTAGAAAAAATGATGAAGCGGATTCCAATAAAGCTGAAAATCAAAAACCGGAGCAACTGCCGCTGGTGCCCGTATTATAAACGACAGTGCAAGTAATGTTCATCTTGGGCTCAGGACTTAAAATTTTTGAAGCAGTAGCTATTGCGGCATTATCTGCTCTATTCGTTAAAACAATAGAAGTTGCTGCTGAAGAAGTTAAAGAAAAACGCAAAAAGAATAAAGAACAACGAGAAAATAAAAGCAAAAAAGAGGTGCAAAATGGCAGAATCAGATAAAAAGATTAAGGTGCTTGTCTTAGGTGATCACCCGCTCAGCTTTTCAGGTGTTGGAACCCAGCTTCGCTACATATGCGAGGCACTGGTCCGCTCAGGAAAGTTTCAGGTGGTTAATCTTGGAGGAGCAATCAAGCACGAAAATTATTCTCCTGTCAAGTTTGAGGAATTCGAGCAAGACTGGCGTATCTTTCCAGTAGACGGTTATGGAAACGATGAAATTATTCGTTCTACAATCCGCACTGAACGCCCTGATATAATGCTTATCATGACAGACCCACGATTTTGGGGTTGGCTATGGAAGATAGAACAAGAGATTCGCTCGCTATTGCCTATTGTTTATTACCATGTATGGGATAACTTTCCAGCCCCGACTTTCAACCGTCCATATTATTTATCTAACGATTTGATTGTGACTATTTCAAAAGTTACAGATAAAATCGTAAAGGAAGTATCTCCTGAAGTTTCTAGTGTTTATTTGCCTCACGCAGTTGATCTTGGAGTATTCAAAAAGAAAAATGCAGACGAGGTAAAGAAGTTCCGCAAGGAATCTTTCGAAACAAGTGGAATTGAAGATGACGGAAAAATGTTATTCTTTTGGAATAATCGTAATGCTAAAAGAAAGCAAAGCGGCACTTTAATTTGGTGGTTCAAAGAGTTTCTTGAGAAGGTTGGCGACGATAAAGCCATGCTCGTCATGCATACAGACCCATACGACGAGAACGGACAAGACCTCCAAGCAATCATCGAACATCTCAAAATGGATAACGGACAAGTTTTATTTTCCAAAGAAAAGATGCCACCAGAGTATCTGTCTTTGATTTATAACATGGCAGATTGCACTATCAATATTTCTGACGCAGAAGGATTCGGTTTAGGCACATTAGAATCACTTGCCTGTGAAACTCCAGTGATTGTATCTATGACTGGTGGACTCCAGGAACAAGTTGTAGATGATGATAAAAATTGGTTTGGTTATGGAATTCCTCCAGTATCAAAAGCAATTATTGGTTCGCAAGATGTTCCTTGGATTTACGAAGACAGAATTTCAAAAGAAGATTTTTTGGATTCAATGATAAAGTTTTATAACTTGAAGAAAAAAGATCGCGAAGAAATTGGAGCTGCTGGTCGTGCTCACGTAGAAAAGAATTATGGATTTGCAGAGTATAAACATAAATGGGTTGAACTCTTACTCAAGACTCACAAGGATTTCGGTTCTTGGGAGACAAGAAAAGATTATAAGCCATGGCATCAAACAGATTTTTCAGGAGACAAGAAATGAAAAAGATTATCGTAAGAGGTCCAGCATTAACTCGCTCAGGTTATGGCAGCCAAACTAGGTTTGCACTTCGTTCTCTCCGTAAACATCAAGATGAGTTCGATATTTATTTGACAACTACAAACTGGGGTCAAACTGGGTGGATTTGGGAAGACGATGAAGAGCGACGCTGGCTTGATGGTCTTTTAGCAAAAACGATTGAATATAAACGAGCAGGCGGAACGTTTGATATGTCACTCCAGGTGACTATTCCAAATGAATTTGAAAATATAGCTGATGTTAATATTGGTTATACTGCTGGTATCGAATCAACTAAAATTGCTCCGCAGTGGATTGAAAAATGCAACATGATGGATAGAGTTATTGTTGTTTCTAATCATGCCAAGTATGGGTTTGACAACTCGTCATATACAGCAAAAAATAATCAAACGGGTGAAGAAATAGTAGATTATAAAGTTTATAAGCCAGTTATCCCTGTCAACTATCCGGTTCTTGAATTTGAGCCAGCCAAAATTGAATTAGACCTCCCAAACAACTTTAACTTTCTAGTTGTAGCACAGTGGAGTCCAAGAAAGAATGTAGCTGATACAATTAAGTGGTGGGTTGAAGAGTTCATTGATAAGAATGTTGGACTAGTTCTAAAACTCAACATCAGAGATAATTGTACTATGGATAGATTTTTGACAGAAAAGAAATTAAAAGATTTACTAGATAATTATCCAAAGCGAAAGTGCTCCGTTCATTTATTGCATGGAGACATGACCGATGAAGAGATGACAGCGTTGTATCAACATCCAAAGATTAAGTGCATTATTTCTTTGGCACACGGTGAAGGATTTGGTCTTCCGTTGTTTGAAGCAGCTTGTAATGGTCTTCCTATTCTTGCTCCACTATGGAGCGGATACTGCGACTTTTCTTATATCCCGAAGAAAGAAAAAAATGGTGGCAAGATTAAGAATCGCCCAGCTATTTGTAAAGTAGATTACGAGATTAGACAAATCCAAGATGCTGCTGTGTGGGATGGCGTGCTAGTCAAGGATTCTATGTGGTGTTATCCAAAACAGGGCGACTATAAAATGAAGCTTCGCGAGATGGTAAACGAGTATGCTCGCTTTGCTAGTCAAGCAAAAAAATTACAGAAGCACGTGTTGAAGAAGTTTGGTGGTGATGTTCAATATAAAGCTTTTGCAGATGCTGTCTTCGGTCAGCCAATAGTCAAGATTGAAGCAGGAGACTTGCCACGGGTTTCTTTGATTACTTCAGTATTCAAGGGCAAAGAACATTTGGAAGAGTTCTTTACGGACCTCACCAACCAAACTATTTGGGAAAACTGCGAACTATTGATGGTTCATCCCAAAACTTCCCCGGATTATGCAGAGGAAAAGAAAATAATAGACAAGTATAAAAACAAGTATGATAATATCAAATATAAGGCTCTCAAAGAAGATCCAGGTGTTTATGGTTGTTGGAATATCGCACTCAAGATGGCTACAGGAACTCTCCTGACTAACTGTAATCTTGATGATAGAAGGGCTCCAGATTGCTTAGAACAGCAAGCCAAGTTTTTGGTTAGAGATGCTTCTGTGGATTTGGTATATGTCGATAGTTTGATTACAGACAAGGCACATGAGACATTTGCATACAACTCCAGCGAAGGACGGAGATACAACTTTGACAAGTTCTCAATTGAGTCAATGTTGAGAGGTAATCTTCCTCACAATAATCCAATGTGGAGATCAACTCTTCACGAGGAGTTCGGAGAGTTTTCCGAGGATTATTTCTCTTGCTCGGATTGGGATTTCTGGCTTCGTTGTTGCTTTGGCGGTAAGAAGTTTGCAAAGTTAGATGAAGTGCTCGGGCTCTATTACATGAACCCAGATGGTTTATCTACAAACAAGGATACAGAACAAATGAAGGTCAAGCAAGAAATGGAAGTATTCAAAACGTATCAAAAAAGGTTTATGGTAGGGGATTATGTCCGCGCCGAAGTATAAAATAGGACAACTGATAAAGTGGAAGAGTAAGTGGCATCAAATGTGGGTGGATACTAGTCTTAGCGGAAGTTGCCATTCTTCTGTGTCATGGGACGGCAGTTGGTCTGTTGGACTAATTTTGAAAGAGCAAAAGGGCGACCCCAATGTTTGGGGACTTTCAATGTGTGGCAGTGGCTCGGCGCTGCACCATGACTCCGGGCCTTCTTGGGAAAATGATGATACACCTGGTTTTATGGTTCGCGATTTCAAAAACAAATCAAACACTTTTATGGAACTAACCAACAAAAATACATACAAGGTCAAGATAATAAAATGAAAGTCTTCACGACACTCTCGGATTTCACCTTCCTCGCCCAAGGACTAGCCCTCTTGCGGTCCCTTCGCCAATCTGATAACCAGTTTATCGTTCATTACCTCTGTCTGGACGAGCAGATTTATGAGGTTCTAAAGGATGAGCCTAACGTCAATGCGATGCTACTAAAAGACTTGGAGAAGGAAGATAAACAACTTCAAGAGGCTTATATAACCTCTCCCAGCTATGAAGCAGCATTAGTAGCTAAAAGGACAGGAGGCGACCCGCTGTGGATTCAACACTGCTGGCGACTTGCTTCTTATTGGACTTTTTACGTGCTAGACAAATATTCTCCGGATGACATCGTTTATTTAGACAGCGATTTGTTCTTTTTTGGCCCTTGGCGGAATATTCATGCTTCCACAGGAGATAAAAGTATTGGTTTGGTAAAAAACCATGGAGATAATGACGCTGCTAATGGTCGTTACAATGTCTCGTGTATTTATTTCAAGAATGATCTAACTGGAAACCAGGCTCTCTTTTCGTGGAGAAACTGGCTATTAGACCCAACAAACGAGTATAATGAGGAATACGGACAGTGTGGAGATCAAAAGTATCTTGAACTTTTCCCAAAGTTATTTGGCGAGGAGAATATTCAAGTTCTTGACGACGCAGGTTTAAAACAATACGCTCCGTGGACGATGAAAAACATTGAGAAAGACTTAACATTTTTTCACTTTAGCAACTTTCAAGCCGATTATAAAGAAGAACAGTTTTATATCCCAGCCGCTAGACACGGAATCTACAATAAATTAGACCTTGACAAGACCTCTAAACTATTGTATACTGTATATTATGATGTTTCGAAAGAGGAACTAAATCGTGTCTCAAAAACTCTCAAATAAAGACAAATATATCATTCCTGCTATTCTCCTTTGGATGCTTGTATTCACGGCAACCGCTTGGTTCGGTGGTAGGTACGTAGGTTATCAAGACCAGCGAGAGACGGAGAATAAAGAGTTTGTAGAATATCGTGTGATGTATGACTACCTAAACAACCAATACGAGGCA
>Ga0307379_10012021_pt1 | contig 11306 bp, 11 predicted proteins | sample UN2MG_FD_202237 | JGI IMG/M metagenome (GOLD analysis project Ga0307379, IMG submission 202237) | Soil microbial communities from Risofladan, Vaasa, Finland - UN-2 | ecosystem: Environmental > Terrestrial > Soil > Coastal area > Acid sulfate soil | place: Finland: Risofladan, Vaasa | collected... | reverse complement strand
ATTTAGAACATCCATTATTGTTTCCATTAAATCATTCTGTAAATCCTCATTAAATGTAGACCATGGGAGACTACTTATAATTCGGTCACATCCTTTCTCACCATGAATCTCGAGATACTTTTTAGCAGCACATGCTGATGAAAGATAGACGGTTGCATCCGGGCATCTTTTCTTTGTAGCTTCAACAAGAGTTTCATTAATTTCCATAGCAAAAAAGGTTGTATCTTTAGATATTTTATTTAGGATTTTCTCAGTGATTACACCAGTTCCGGGCCCAAACTCTATAACGCTTGATATTGTGGACAGTTCTGCCATTTCAGTTATCAAATCGCATAGCTTATCGTTAGACGGAGCAATAGCTCCTATTTTCGTTGGGTGGATTAAGAATTGAGTTAAAAACTTGATATTAACTTCAAGCTGATTCTCAGCACTAGCATTCTGTCTTCTCATAAAACTACTACTCGCTATCTACAAACAACCTTTGTAATTGGAGATTCATTTCGACCCAGTCAGTTGTTCTGGTTTATCATTTTATACATCTATCTGCACTAAAAGTCAATCATTGAAGATTTTTAGATACAACAATTCTAGACTCTGTCCGCCCCTTTTTGACAAATTGATCCACTCTAATTAGAATCGATAGGAATCTAATACTTAGGATTCAAATTTTAAAGGATGTGTTATTGAATGTCTGAAGAAATAATAGGAATTAATAACGTCTACAAAGCCTTCGATACAAAAGAAGTGCATACTGGAGTTAATCTCTCTATTAAACGCGGTGAAAATATTACTGTGCTTGGTGGTAGTGGATCGGGGAAAAGCGTTTTACTCAAAGAAATAACCGGTCTCCTAAAACCTGACCAAGGCGATGTTATTGTAGAAGGTGAGAACATTGTTCCTATGAATGAAACAGAGCTTGTAAATGTCAGAAAAAAGATGGGCATGCTCTTTCAGGGGGCAGCGCTATTTGATTCTCTTACAGTTGAGGAAAATATAGCTTATCCACTTAGAGAAAACGCAAATTTCCCCGAAAATGAAATTAAGGAAATAGTTGCAAGAAATCTTGAGATGGTCGGCCTTCCGGATATTGAGGACAAAATGCCCTCAGATCTAAGCGGCGGTATGAAAAAGCGTGTAGGACTGGCAAGGGCAATGGCTATGAATCCGAAGATTCTTTTATATGATGAGCCTACTACAGGGCTTGATCCCCCCAACATTACAAGAATTAATAATTTGATAAGAAATATGCAGGAAAAGTTCGGTATTACAGGAGTTATTATTACTCACGACGTGCAAAGTGCATTTGAAATTTCCGACAGGATTGCATTTCTCTATCACGGCAAAATTGTTTTTACAGGCACAGTTGAAGAAGCTAAGAATACAGATGTTGAGATACTAAGCGATTTTATAAATGCAAAAATGGAAGGGGGGGATGAGTAATCTTTATTTTACTTGATTCCTTCTACGCTTAAGATTTTCCATCCGCCTAGCATTACACTCTCAAATACCATATGGACATTTTTAGGATTCTGCTCTGTCCCGATTAATTTATATGTAGTTCCTGACTTTATACCCCTTATCCATATATCGAGGCTTGCTACGGTTTGAGTATCCCCACGCTCGTCTACAATAGTAGATACAATGAGATTTGAATAACCACCTTCCATAGACTCAAACCTATCAAGGGCCTTTTGAACGATCTTTTTAATGACAAGACGCGTTCTTGCAGAGCTGTCTTTGTAATCAGGTGAAAAATATTCCATGAATACATTTACATCTTTTCTTTCTCCTGAGCTTATTATGTGATTTAGAACAACTTCAATTTTGCTCGATGCATCCTCATCATTACTTGCGGGTAGGAAAAAATAAAATAGCAGGACGGCAATTACAACTAAGGGGATAAGATATTTCATGGCTGTTAGTTTAATGTAAATCTAATTCCTTTTCACTAGTAAAAGATCTCACTTCTAATTTTTTGCCATCGGAAGTTATTGTTACGGTTCCGTCTTTATCAGTTTCTAGAATTGCAATTTCTTCATTAAGTGACGGCAAATTTTCTCTTAACTGCTCAGAAGTCATTTTAGTATTTCCTGTAATTAATATCTTTGGAGATACATATTCTATGAAGTTAGCAAAAGATTCTTCTATATTTACATTGGGAATATTTGGCATATATAAGACTGTGCTAACAATCTCTCGTCCATACTGATCGATCATTTCCATTTGAACAGAGGCTCTATTCAGCAAGTTGCCTATAAGAAAGCTATCTTCCCCAAATTTTATTTTAAAAGCTATAGGGTCAGGTATTGATGAATCCTCTACAAGAAAACCTTTTTCGGGCCTTAGAATCTTAAACTTAACATGTCCTGCGGATAATAGTTCTTCAGCATTGGATAAGTTATCCCATTTTATATTTTTATTATTAATGCGCTCCCACAAGGTGCCGCTTAATTTGTCGCCATTAGTAAGTAAAGTTGTCACCTCGAATTTCTCTATGAGATGAACGGCCCCGCTTAGTGTGTCTTTGTCAGTGGAGCTAAGAATTAAGAGGTCTATTTTTTTAATTCCCTTCTTTAATAGATATTTTGTAATTACAGTTTGTTCTAAATACCCGTTCCTATCATTTTTTGAGTACCCTCCATCTATAACGATGTTTTTATTGTCTGGAAGCTTTACTAAGACAAGACTCTTTGTTTCTCCGACATCAAGGAAGCTAATATCTAATAGTCCATTTGTGGATTTCCCTGCATATGGATTAACAAGAGAAAGCCCTAAGCCTAAAACGACAACTGGAATGATAAATTTAATTTTTGGATAGACCGAGTTTAGAATTAAAGTTATTACCAACAAAAAGAATAGTGCCCAGCTCGCTGTATTCATAGGCGGTATAGTAAGTGAGGAAAATGGAATCTTAAGCACTGCTTCAAATCCAAACGTAAGCATTTCGATAAAGAATATGTTTACTGATATCAAAATCTCAGCAAGATCAGGAGATAGCAGAAATCCAATGAATGATAATAAGCTTATTGGGACAATTATAAATTCGACTAGAGGTACCGATATTAAGTTAGCGGGTATAGACACTAGAGGTAAAACTCCAAAAGAATTTGCTACCAGTGGGAATGTTACAAGCGTTGCTGCAACTGTAGTTTTTAACAAGCTATAGAATTTGTCTTTTAGGGTATTGAACTTAAACGGATAAAATTTGTGAGCTATTAATATTCCAAATACCGCAGCGAAAGATAGTTGGAATGATACTTCAAAAAGTGACCATGGATGCCATATAAGGATTACTAATGCTGCAGCGCTAAGAGTATTAACCCTGTACTCTTTTTTCCCAATTACAATTGAAAGCAAATAAAGGCCGATCATTATAAACGCCCTTACTGTAGAAGTTGAAAAACCGGCAACGGCCGTATATAGAAATATCGGCAATATGGTCATACCTGCTGCTAGCCGGGGTACCTGAAATCTTAACAATAGGTATTCAGAGCGTTTTAGAAGCCACTTAATCAGGAAAAAGAATGCTATTGCAACCGCGCCTACGTGCAGGCCCGATATGGCCAGGATATGCGCCACACCGGCCTTAGAAAACTCGGTTCTAGTTTGCTGTGGTATCCCAGCCTTGTCTCCTACGGTAATGGCATTCAAAATTGCATTTTCGGGGCTAGGAAATCCTGCTCTTACAAAGTTGCCAAATTTTATTCTGACTATATCTATATAATGTAAAACCGGGCTGTAAGATCTATCACGCCCAAAGGAAATGATGGATTCTTGGCCCTCAACAAACCCTCTGGCATAAATGCCTTGTCTTTCATAAAACTTTCTTAGATTAAATCCCCCTGGGTTTTTAAAATTCTCAATAGGTCGAAGTTTTATATCCACAAGACGTACTCTATCACCATAAGCCAGCAATTGACTATCGTCAGCTGAGTATATAATCACTCTTCCCGAAGCAGGCTCTTTCACTCCACTTATAAATACCGTATCTGTTTGAAGATATAGCCTTGATCCTGACTCTCTAGTTTCAGGAGATCTATACAACACCCCCTCCAAATCTATTTTCTCCCCAGCAAAATTCAAAATGTTATCAGCTGATATTAATTGTGAATTTGCAGAGAATACTAAACCTAGAGGTATAAATAATAGGAATCTTAAATTTCTGAAATAGAGGGCAATAATCCCACCGAATAGCCCTGTGATTCCGGCTAATACCCAAGGACTTCGGAGGTATTCATTTAGAAGGATTCCCAAGATGAAACTAATCACAATCAGAACTATTTTGTGATTGTTTAAGAGACTATAAATTGATTTATTTGTTGACTTCATTTTCGCCGGAACTGAGTGCCGAGTTATTTTTTACAGTATAGTTGAAATGAGGGGATTAATAAAAGTGTTCTTTAAATAAAGACTCGATTTGTCGAATCAAAGTTTTGTGAAGGTTCAAACTGCTTAGGTTGAAACTCTGTAAATTTAGTAAATTCCGAGGGTTAGTTTGCGGTTTTTATTAATGCTACTGCATGTACTGCAATGCCCTCTCCTCTACCGGTAAATCCCATTTGGTCTGTAGTTGTAGCTTTGATTCCAAGAGATTTGGCGGATACTCCCAGGACTTGAGAGAGAGTTTCTTTTATTTGTTCAATATGTGGGGCGATTTTTGGTTTTTCACATACTATAACACTGTCCAGATTCTCAATTTCAAACCCATTTTCGTTAAGTAATTTTACGGTTTTCTCAAGAAATACTAAACTGGACATACCTTTATATTTTGGATCGGAGTCCGGGAAGTAACTTCCGATATCACCCTCTCCGAGTGCTCCCAATAGTGCGTCACATAGTGCATGACTCAGCACATCAGCGTCAGAATGCCCCTTAAGCCCTAATTCAAAAGGGACCTCTACTCCGCCTATGATGAGCTTGCTATCGTTAGAGAATCTATGTGCGTCAAAACCGTATCCTATCTTATACATGTTTACTCTTCTTTAATGATTATCTATTCCTGAAGCTAAGATTAGCTCTGCTAATTTTATATCTTCAGGAGTTGTAATTTTAATATTGTTTTTAGAGCCTAAAACAAGTTTTACCTCTCTTCCAAGCCTTTCTACAAGCTCTGCTTCGTCAGTACCTAAATAACCGTCTTCTGAAGCTTTTTCAAATGCTTCTTTGAGAATTTCATATTTAAATGCCTGTGGGGTTTGTGCAAACCAGATCTTATTTCTTGGTACCGTATTCTCTATGATGTGTTCAGGGGATGATTGTTTTATAGTGTCAGTTACGGGGATGGCTGCAATTGCTCCCCCTGAGTTTACTGCTTCAGTTATTACTTCATCGATTATATCGAGTGTGACAAAAGGTCTCACACCGTCGTGAACAGCTACTATTTCAGGTTTCGTTGAAAGTGAGTTAAGCCCATTTCTAACGGATTCTTGCCTTTCAGCCCCACCTGCAATAACTTTTGATACCTTTTTGATATTAAATTTATCAACAATCTCAGCCTGGGTGTATTCAACCCATTTATCAGGAACTACAAGTACAATCTCTGAAATAAATTTTGATCTTTCGAAGCTCTGGATTGAGTAAACGATAAGAGGCTTTGTGGAAAGGGGGATAAATTGTTTTGGTAACAATTCCGCCCCTTCCCCCACAAATCTTTTTCCTAATCCGCCTGCAGTGATAATAACAGCAGCTTTCATATCAGCCATTTGATGCAGATCGTCTATTGTCGTCTTTTACTTTAGAAAATATCATTCTACCTGTAGGTGTCTGAAGCACGCTTGTTACAGAAACGTCAATTTTATTGCCAAGATGTCTCTTCGCTTCATCAACCACAACCATAGTTCCGTCCTCAAGATACCCAATACCCTGGTTATCTTCTTTACCTTCTTTTACAACATGTATATTCATTGTTTCACCAGGCAACACTACTGGTTTTAGTGCATTTGAAAGCTGGTTGAGGTTCAATATCTTAACGTTTTGAAGACCTGCTACCTTGTTTAAGTTGTAGTCGTTGGTGATAATAAGCCCTTTAATTTTAGCAGCCAACTCTACTAACTTTAAATCTGCTTCCCTAACTTCCGGGAAATCTTGACTGGTAATTCTAATAGAGACATTTGGGATATCCTTTTGCAATCTCTTGAGCACATCAAGACCCCTTCTTCCCCTTACTCTCTTTATGGGCTCTGAGGAGTCAGCAATATGCTGAAGCTCTTTAATTATGAATTTAGGTACTATAAGCGGCCCGTTAATAAACCCTACCTCTGCCACGTCAGCAATTCTGCCGTCAATAATCACACTGGTATCCAGAATCTTTGCCTCCCCTCCACCTTTGGATGAATACTTGTGGTTGGAATCTTCAGATTCTCTTCCTTTGTTTACTCCAACTGTTATTCCAATGTGAAATAGTAAGAGAAAAAAGGCTATAGAAACATAGGGGAAGATGTTAGATGGAATAGATAAGATCCCAAGTACCTCTGTTAGGGCGAAGAATGATAGAGCCGCAGCTCCCATCCCAAGTGCTCCCCCGAATATAGATCTTGGGCTATAAGATCTGATGACAAATTCTGATCCCCAAACAATACCTACTGTAACGATACCAAATAAAACTCCAACAACTACTGATGTAGGAATTTCATTATTTGGATATGCAATTCCAAAACCAGCTAATGCGCCTAAAATAAAAAATAGAATCTTAAGTTTCATTTCTTCCTCACCTCGATCCCTACCCCAGCTTGCTTGGATTAAATAGAACTAAGTATAAGTAAATATGGATATTGAACTAGGTAGTTAAAGTGCTCTAACGCTTATAATATATGTATTTAATATCTGCGCCGTAGCCTCATATCCGGTTTAACTTAGCCTATTGTAAATTGAATCAGCAAGTGCGGCAGAGAGTATTTTAATATAAATAGTTAAGACTAAGATTGCCCACTATTTACTACTTCAACTACGTTGACTATTTCGTCAACTACTCTGGTGTACTTACTTCTTCCGGTACCCGGGCTCTTTGCTCTGCCGTCAATACCTACATCGGCTAGAATTTCCCCCGTGGTAGCGTCAATCAGCGTAACCCAAACCTGGACAGACATTTTACCCTTGTCCTTGAGTCCTCGAAAAGCATATTCACAGTACTTACAGCCTCTGACATAACCACTGACAGTACCTCTGACCAGTAGTGCTCTCTGCTGGCCATTACCCTCATAGGTTGAAGAACGGCTAACAACTTCAACATTGTTTTTCGTTCTTAGTTCTTCGGCTACCATATCTGCGATTTCAACGCCCGAATCATATGGGACCCACTCTAAATCTGTTTTCCTAAAATCAGGTATTAGAATGACTTCGTAACTCTCATATGTGCTCTTAGGAGCTTGGTAAACGTTAACATTGGTTGGCGTACAACCAATTAATATGAGGAATGATAGGATTACGCAACTATAAATAAATTTATTTACCACTCCGATCCTCCGTTTATTTAATTACTATATTGTATCCAAGTTTAAGATTTCTGAAAGGGTAATCTGTAATATCGTCTGACCCCCAACTCCAAAATTGGATGAATAAGTTGCCTCAGATCTTTTAATAATTAGAAGAAATATCGTATAATTTCGTCTCAGCTGAAACAAATTTCTTATTATTTATAAATGAAGGAGATGTGATGGATATCTACAACCTCGTGAGCTTTGTCGGGATATTTATATTACTTGGGCTTGCGTGGCTATTATCCACAAACAGAAAAAACGTTAATTATAGGGTAATCATATGGGCTCTGGTTTTACAGTTTATATTTGCGGCGTTTATTTTTCTGATACCCGCTGGAACCAAAGTTTTTCTATATTTAAACGACATAGTAGTGCAGGTCTTAGGCTCGGCCTCTGCCGGGGCTGAGTTTCTTTTCGGAAGACTCGCTCTTCCGCCCGGTACACAAAACGAATATGGAGAGGACTCTCTGGGATTTTTCCTGGCTTTCCAGGCCCTTCCAACCATCATCTTTTTCTCAGCTCTAATGTCGATTCTCTACTATTACAATATTATGCAGAGGGTTATTAAGGCTTTCTCCAATACATTTACCAAGCTTATGAGGATATCGGGGGCAGAGTCACTGAGCGCAGCAAGTAATATATTTGTAGGAATAGAGTCGTCCCTAACCATAAAGCCTTATCTAAATGATATGACCCGCTCTGAGCTGTGCACCGTTTTAACAGCGGGGATGGCTACCGTGTCCTCAAACATATTAGCTCTATATGTTTTTAGCCTGCAGAATCAGTTTCCCACCATTGCAGGACATCTAATTTCCGCCTCCATTCTTTCAGCCCCTGCCGCGGTTGTAATGTCTAAATTACTGGTACCGGAGGACGGAGCGCCAAAAACGCTTGGTACCAATGTCGACCCCTACTATGACAAAGAAGGCAGTTTATTTGAAGCAATAATAAACGGCGCTGAAAACGGGGTAAAGCTCATTATCGGTATTGTTGCTCTACTTATCGCTATTTTGGGTTTAGTGGCGCTCCTTGATTTAATAGTCGGCGGAGTAGGAGTTCATATCAATAGTTTTATTGGTATAGACATCGACTGGTCGCTAAAAGGTTTTATGGGTTATTTGTTTTATCCTCTCACGCTAATAATCGGAGTTCCATACACTGATGCTTATACGATTTCAAAAATTATAGGCGAGAGAACCATAGTTACTGAAGTTGTTTCGTATAATGATCTTGCCTATGCAATTGAAAATGGGTTACTTAAACACCCCAGGTCTTCAATAATTACAGCATACGCACTTTGTGGGTTTGCTCACATTGCCTCTATGGCTATTTTTGTCGGCGGCGTTGCAGCGCTTGCCCCCTCTAGAAAGAAAGATATAGCGGCTATGGGCTTTCGTGCCCTAGTTGCCGCTACCCTTGCCTGTCTCATGACCGCATGTATTGCGGGAGTGTTCTTTTCTGAAAAATCCATCTTGCTTTAATCCATTTTGCTTTAAACGAACGTACTATCTTTTAAGAAGCCATATTATTGTCTAACAAACAATATTTCAGCCTATATACGGCTATGGCTAACTGTGTAGTAAGCACTCAGATATTAGGAACGTTTGTATGTATTGCTTTTATGGACGGCGTTCCCATAGGAGACACACAATGACGGAACCGAACACAAAAGAGCGTATCTTAGACTCAGCAGAATATTTGTTTGCAAACAAAGGATTAAAAGACACCTCGGTTCGAGATATCACAAGACAGGCTGATGTTCACTTGGCAGCTGTCAATTACCATTTTGATTCCAAAGACGGTCTCGTTAGAGCGATAATGGAGCGAAGAATCGCACTTCTTAACAGGCAGAGATTAGAGCTCCTGAACACATTTGAACACCAATTCGGAAGCGATCCTGTTCCAATTGAGTATGCGTTGTATGCCCTCCTTTACCCGGGAATAAAGATGTGTTTTGAAAGGCCTCATTTTCTTAAGATTGCAGGTCAAATAGTTTCCCATCCCGATGAGGAAACATACAAAATTTTCGTTTCACATTTCGAAGACGTGTTTTCCAGATTTAAAGAAGTTTTTATTGTTTCTTTGCCGCACGTGCCCGAGGAAGAACTCTTGTGGAGAATCCATTTTCTCATAGGTTCAATGATTCATACATGGACAAATCATTCCTGGCTAAAGACCTTCTCCGGCGGAGTTTGCGAGCTAAGAGAACAAGAGGAAATTGTTAATATGTTAATAGCTTTTTGTGCTGCAGGTTTAAGGGCAGATGTATATAGTCACCCAAAAGAATGAGATGAGTAAGTTTAGCAAAGTAAAAAAAATCATAATCAATGGAGTAAGAAGAATTATGAAAGCTACATCTTTTGAGACCTCTGTAGACAATTATAAGGCCGATAATTTTAGTTTGATGGATGGGGAAATGCTAGACACGGACTCTGTAAGAGAAGATTTTATGGAGAGCGAAGTTGATTATGAGATTAAGCCTAAAAAGAATGAAAAAAAAGAAAACAATTACAAATTCAATCATGAGTTAAGGCTTGTGAATGCCTATTTTAAGGAAGTAGGGTCTGAGACTCTTTTGAAAGCTAAAGACGAAATTAATATTGCAGCAAAAATTAAAGAGTGTGAATTACAAGCAAAAATTGTAATTAAGGTAATTAAACTAAGCTCTGGTAGGACAATTAAAGGATCTATAGAAGAAGTTGCCCAGGAATACCGGAATTTGTTAAATGATCCTTCTTTTAAAAAGCAGATTGGTTGTGAAGATTACAAAAGACTTCAGAAACATTTGATGGTTCTCGAAGCATATGTGAAAAACGCCAATAAGTTAAAAAATTTCTTTGTTAGAGCAAATTTGAGGCTTGTTGCAAGCATGGCTAAAAAATATGTTGGAAGAGGCGTCCCATTTCTTGATCTTATCCAGGAAGGCAACTTAGGCCTTATAAAAGCAGTAGAAAGGTTTGATCATACAAAAGGTTACAGGTTTTCAACATATGCGTGCTGGTGGATAAATCAGGCTATGAATAGGGGTGTTTTTAACCAGACGCGAACAGTGAAAATCCCGGCATATGTTTTAGAAAAGGCTGGAAAGGTCTGGAGTGAGCGGGCCAAATTCATTGAAGAAACAGGACAGGAGCCGCATCCTCGGGAGATAGCTTCAAAGGTTGATATGAGCGTTGAAAATGTAAGGCAGGTTCTTGAGTCTAATAACGGTAACAACATGGTTCGCCTCGATTCTCCTGTATGGAATGGAGAAAAAGCTACTTACATGGATTACATGGAAGATTCTCAATCCCGCCGGTAGATACCCTAATTGCTGAGGGCTCGATTCCCTCAAGCGTTGAGCATGCTCTTGATATGTTAGATGAAAGAGAGCGGGATGTAGTAAAGATGCGCTTTGGTGTGGGATATAATCAGTCGTTTACGTTGGATGAAATCGGTAAAAGTTTTGGTCTTACTAGGGAAAGAATTAGGCAGATAGAGAAAAAGGCTCTACAAAAGATGAGAGATTCGTCCTCTGCCCCAGCACTTAGAAGTTTAATTGAGAAAAACTAATGTTTTCAAATTAAAGCATTTCGCTTGAGGTTGAAGGAGGGGACGCCTCAAGCGGGGGCTTTTGAGAAGTCACCCATGATAATTAGAACGTCAAATTATTCTTTAATCCTTATATATCATTAAAACTGCAATTCCAAAAAATTCAAATTTTTCTAAAAGAAGACTTGACATATTTTTTTTAAGTGATATTATTTGACCAACTAGTCAACTATAAGGTAAAAAAATGGGAAGAACAAGCACAGCAAAAGAAAAATTAATAACAAGCGCAATCGAGCTTAT
>Ga0307379_10012020_pt1 | contig 11306 bp, 10 predicted proteins | sample UN2MG_FD_202237 | JGI IMG/M metagenome (GOLD analysis project Ga0307379, IMG submission 202237) | Soil microbial communities from Risofladan, Vaasa, Finland - UN-2 | ecosystem: Environmental > Terrestrial > Soil > Coastal area > Acid sulfate soil | place: Finland: Risofladan, Vaasa | collected... | reverse complement strand
CTGCACGCGCAGGCCCGGCGTATTCAGGCCGCCCGAGGCAACGGCAAGGCCGCCCGCAAATCGGACTCCTCACCCGACGACCCGGGGGAATAGACGCCCGGCTGGAGCCCTGGTAGAATGGGTCGGTTGGTAGGTCAGGGCTTGCCCTGACAAGACTTGGTAGTTTTTGGGCCACCACCGGGCTTGTCCCGAATGGCAGGTGGTTTGCTCGATTTCGTCAGGGCAAGCCCTGACCTACGTGATTGATGACACCGCGGGAACGGTGCGGATGGAGTTATTTCGCTTTATTTGGGACAACGTGTTCGTAATGGACACGTTTCACGCCTGCCTGGCGTTGGGCCCGGTGGCCGTTTACCTGTTATTGCTCGGCGCGATCAACCTCTCGCGGCGGCCGTTTCTGGTATCCGGCACCCGCGACGCGACGGCATTGGGGCTGGCCGTTTCGGGTTTCATGATCGTCGGCCCGATGAAGCTCTTCTTTCCCGACGCGGCCGCGGCCCATTTCGGGCCGTTCGTGTGGCTGTTGCTGCTGGCGTTCTACGGGCTGTGCCTGGTGCTGGTGTTGTTGCTGTTGCGGCCGCGGCTGGTCATCTACAACATCTCGGCCGACCAGTTGCGTCCCATCCTGGCCGAACTGGTCGATCAGCTCGACCCCAACGCCCGGTGGGCCGGCGACATGCTGCTGCTGCCGGGCCTGGGCGTGCAGTTGCACGTCAACGAGCTGGCTTGGATGCGCAACGTATCGCTTTCTTCGGTGGGCGGAGATCAGAACTACCTCGGCTGGCGGCGTTTGGAGTTGGCGCTTGGGGCCGCGCTGCGCCGCGTGGAATTCGGCCGCAATCCCCGCGGCATCAGCCTCGTCGCGGCCGGAACGCTGATCGCCGCGGCTCTGGTCTGGGCCGTCGCCCGCGATCCCCAGGCGGTGGCCGACGCGCTGTTCGACATCGGCGAAGCCGTCTGCAACATGTTCCGGCGGGAGTAGTTGCCGGGGAATGGCGGGTTCATTCTTGGACTGCCCCTCACTTTTTCTGCTCGTCCGGCGGAAGCACGTGGAAAACGATCCGGAACGCACGATGGCCGGCCGCGAGTTGGTCCGGATAAAGCCGGGCGACTTCCGCTCGCAACTCGTCGGCCGAGTCGAAGCCGTCGGGCCGGGCGTCTTCGTCCGCCAGCGCGTCGAGTTCCACCTCGTCGACCGCCGCGATTCGGATGTACCCCGCACCCGGGATGTAACTCCGCTGGCCGGCACGCATCTTCCGGTACTTCCACAGGCGGATCGTTTGCGTCTTCTGACCGCAGCGGATGGCGGGAAGGAACTTTTTCTTGAACAACAACATGGCCAAAGCGTAACTGCCACGGGGCCTTGGGGTCAAGCCGCCGGAGGTCGGATCGGGGCCGCGCGTGGGGTCCGGGTTTTGCCGGTCGGGAAAGCCGGAAGGGTGGGGACGATTTTGCGGACCCGTAAAGCGATCGGCCAACCGCCGGGAATTCTCGCCGCACACGGGCGGCTGAGACGGCCTGTGACGGCTGTTCTGGCTGCCCGACATCGTAGACCGCTCAGACGCCCGATTTCCCTCATTACCGTCCGAATAACCGGTCGATCTGCCAAAATGGGAAGTGCCATATTGGAATCGGGCACCGTGACTGGTTGACGGAACGGATCACGGAAGCATGATGGATCGTCTGGGAAACGTTCTGCCTCGATGGCAGGTACTACTGCCGCTCGGGCTGGTGTTGGTCGGCCTTCCATGGCTGCTGGGCCAGCGGAATCCACCCCCGCGTGACGAAGCCCCCTTCACGGCGCCCAACTTTTTTCCCGACGGAACCTCCTTGACGGCGCTTCCTCCGCCCACGCCCGCGGAGCCGGCCCGGCGCGACGCTCGAGAAGGCCCGCAGCTCTTCTCGCCGCAAGGTACCCTTTCCTTTCCGCAGCCGGCTGAACAGCTTGTGCCCAGGGTGGTTGCGGTGAACCTGGCCAACGTGTTGCCGGCCGAGGCGAACGCCGATCTGACGCTGCCGGAGCAAGGCGATGGCCCGACGCTGCCGGAACCGGACAACGATCTGACGCCGCCGGAGCCGGATATCCCGCCGGATCTCACACCGCCCGACGCTCCAATCGTCGACGAACAAGCGCCGGCGTGGGAGTCTCTCGGAACGGACGAGGGGCGTCCGCAGGAAATGCCGCCGCCGAGCATGTCGCGATTGCCGTCGCCGCCGGCGGTCCCGCGTTCCGAGCCATTGGAGCAGATCGCCCGACAGGCGGACAAGAAGGTCCGCGACGGTTTCGAATTGGCTGGGCGGAGGGCCTATTTTGCGGCCCGGGCGGAGTTCGTCGGGGCGCTGCGGCTGATCGCGCAGGGATTGGATGCCCAGCGCCGGACGAATGCGCACAGCGGGGCGCTGGCCGCCGGATTGACGGCGCTAAGGGAGGCCGAAGACTTCTTCCCCGCCGGCTCGCGACTGGAAGCGGACCTCGACCTTTCGAGCATCATCGGCGGCCACCGCACGCCCGTGTTGAGAGACACCCGGACGGAAGATCTCACGCCGATGCTGGCCTTGAGGAGCTATTTCACGTTCGCCCAGGAGCAGCTCGCCGCTTCCGCCGGGCACGAGGTGGCCGGTTCGATGGCCTTGCACGCGTTGGGAAAGCTGCACGCCACGGTGGCCACCCGGGGCAACTGCGGCGTGCAGGCCGCCGAGTCCAAGGCGATGACGTTCTACCAGGCGGCCCTGCTGGTCCATCCGCCAAACTACATGGCCTCCAACGACCTCGGTGTCCTGCTGGCCCGTTGCGGAAACTATCGCGAAGCGGCGACCGCCATGCAGCACAGCCTCTCGATTCACCAGCAGCCGACCGGCTGGCAGAACCTGGCCACCGTGTACGAGCAACTCGGCCAGACCGAACTGGCCCGGCAGGCGCGGCTGCAATCGACCACGGCAAGTCGCGCGGAAACCTCGAACGGCCAGACGCTTAGGCAGTCGTTGCAGGGCGACGTCGTTTGGGTCGATCCGGCCACCTTTTCGCAAACCAGCCGAGGATTGATACCCGTTCCCCAGCGGACGCCGGGTCTCTCGGACCCGACTCCGACGGGCGGGCCCAACCCACCGGAGCAAGCGGCCGAGAACCCCGCCGCGACGACCGGAGGCCCGCTGACCGGATGGCGAATCCCGTGGGAACTGTTTTCGGGGAGGAAGTGACGTGTCGCGCACAACCGACGCACCGTTGCCCGGCGAGCACCAATGCCCCGGCGAGCACCAATGCCGCGGCGAGCACCGTCGACGTCTTCGGACCGGCGGGATCGTGCTGATGGTTTGCGTTGCGGGCGTTTGTGCCTTCGTGGCGATGAGGGCGCCGTCGGACGCCGCGCCGACGTGCCCCGAAGAACCCGACAAGATCCGGCTTTGTCAAGCGCTCGGGCCGGCCGCCCCCTGCAACATCTGCGCGGTGGACGGCTCGACGTGCGACCCCGGCCGCGGATGGGAATCGGCCCGGATGATCGCCTGGCAGGCCTACGCCCAAGGGGAATACGTCGGCCATCACCGTCTGGCCCACGTGCCGCAATATCGGCTCCGCGTGGACGACCAGTTGGACCTGGTCTACCGCCTGACGCGCGTCGAGACTTCCACGCCGTACAAGCTGAACGTGGGCGACGAAATTCGGGTGGAGTCGTTCACCGACCCGGCTTTGAACCGCGACCTGTTGATTCAGCCCGACGGCACGGTCACGCTGCGTCTGCTGGGCCAGGTCCACGCGACCAGCCGTACCGTTTCGCAACTCCGCGACACGATCGAGCAACTCTACGAGAAGTACTACAAGGTGCCGGCGATCACGGTCACGCCGCTGAGGGTCAACACCAAGCTGGAAGACCTTCGCGCCACGGTCGACAGCCGGATGGGCGCGGGCGGCCAACAGCGCCTGGCGACCGTCACGCCCGAGGGCACCGTCTCGCTGCCGGCCATCGGATCGGTCTACGCCCAGGGCTTGACGCTGAACGAATTGCAGGAAGAAATCAACGAGCGATACCGCGAAGCGGCGGGCATCGAAGGGATCGAAGTCATCCCCGTGCTCGTACAACGGGCGCCGCGGTTCGTCTACGTGCTGGGCGAAGTCGCGGTCTCGGGACGTTTCGAGCTGACCGGTCCGACCACGGTCCTTCAGGCGCTGGCGATGGCCGGAAGCTGGAACGTAGGGGCAAACCTCGAACAGGTCGTCATCTTCCGCCGCGGGGACGATTGGCGGCTGATGGCCACGATGGTCGACCTTCACGCCGCGTTGCACGGCAAACAGCCCTGCCCGCCGGGCGAGATCTGGCTGAACGACTCCGACGTCATCATCGTGCCGAAGAGCCGCATCGAAGTCACGGGCGATTTCATCGAACAGGTCTTCACGCGCGGGATCTACGGCGTGTTTCCCTTCAGCAGCTCGGTCAACTTCGCGAAGCTCGGTTCGCTCTGAGCGCCGGAACGGTTGGAGAAGGAAGCGAGTTGGTCGAGTTGGTCATTCGAACCCCTTGAGAAAATCATCCAGTGCCTCATCTTCCACCGGTGCGCTTTCGTCCGTGGCAGGGATGATGGGGGACGGAAAGCCGGTTGGGGCGTCTGATTTCTCCGGCGACGGCTTTCCTTTCACCATTGTCTCGTCCGCCGGCGGTTCGGCGGCGGTACTCTCGGCCGCCGGTTGCTCGGCGGTTGGCGAGGAAGGTGGGGGCGGCGTGGGCTCCGGTTCCTCTTCCTCTTCTTCAACGTCGCCCCCGAAACCGGCCGTCCACGGACCGATCGGCTCGTTCTCGGGGTCCGACCAGGCGGACGACTCCGGCAACGACTCGTCGGTCGCTTCCTCGGCGGTCTGGGGATGATACGGCGTGACCCCATCCAGCGCGTTGGAATCGAAGAACACGGGCGTGGAGTGCGGGGCCACCGGCTCGACCGTCTTCTCCGCCAGCACCGCGTCGAGATCGCCGTCGTACTGATAGTCGGCGCGGAACGTAACCGGTCCGACGGTGAACCGTTCCTCGGGCGGGAGCGGCGCCTCTTCAACCTTCCGACCGCCGACGACCGTCCCATTGAGCGACCCCAGATCACGAATCATCAACAGCCCGTCGCTCTCGAACAACTCGCAGTGCTTGCGACTGATCATCGGATGGGCCACCGTCAGATCCACCCGCTTGCTGCGGCCGATGACGGTGGGCAATTTCAATCGGATCGCCCGGTTGTCGGCCCTGCCGCCGACGACAATCAGTTTTGCGTCCATGGGGGTTCTTGGTTCCGGCTGGCGAGCAATCTGCCGTGGTCGCCGGCAGCCTGGCGGCGGGATGTAAGGGAGGAACGACCGCAAGTGATCAGAATTCATAATAGTCAAAGAAGGGGCCCATCGCAATAGGCGAGCGCAATAGGAAAGAAGGGTTGCCCTGGAGAATTTGGTGATATGGGGTAGAGCGGTAATATCTACGGCGACTCCGCGGGCCTTCCTGGCACCGCTACAAACCGGCATTCCACTCGAAAGTGGGGCTGTTGGCCTCGAAACACCGACCCACTTGACCGTTCTGCGGCCAATTGGCCTTGAAAGTGGTGCTTGCGGACCTATAATTCGGTGTTTTGGTCCTGCCGGAGTTGCGCAAGTTCGTACGACGCCGAAAGGGGCCGGTGCCGCCTGTCCGAACGTAGCGGCGGTTGACGTGCGGGTGTAGCTCAGTTGGTAGAGCACGACGTTGCCAACGTCGTTGTCGTGGGTTCGAATCCCATCACCCGCTCTTCGACGGTTTCCGCGCAAGTGACATCGTGCCGGCAGTCTTTTCCGGCAACGAGGTGGGACCGGGGAACGGAAGTTGCAGATTTCACGCGGTGGCAAGAAAAATGACCGACATGGAAAACCTTGATTCTGACGACGCGTTGGAGACTCCCGGGCAAACGGCCGACGAGCAAGACCCCGGCGAAATCGACGAGACGGTTGGCGTCGACGAGACGGCGGAAGCGGATGCCGTCGAAGAGGAGGAGCAAGCCGAGCGGCTGGACCTGGACGTTCAGATCGAGAAGCGCAGTGCGTGCGAGCGTCACATCATGGTGACGGTTCCTCGCGACGACGTCGACCGCTACTTCGACAAGCAGTTCAGCGAGTTGATGCCGGAGGCGCAGGTTCCCGGTTTTCGGCCGGGCCACGCCCCGCGAAAGCTGATCGAGCGGCGGTTCCGCAAGGACGTAACGGAGAAGATCAAGGGCGAACTGTTGATGGACAGCCTGGCGCAGCTCAGCGAGGACAAAGACCTTTCGGCAATCAGCGAGCCGGAGATCGAGCTGGATTCGGTCGAGATCCCCGACGAGGGACCGTTCACCTTCGAGTTCGACCTCGAGGTGCGTCCCGAGTTCGATTTGCCCAAGTGGAAGGGTCTGATGATCGAGAAGCCGATTCGCGAGATCAGCCCCGAGGACGTGGACCGAGGTCTGGAACGAGTGTTGGCCAATCGCGGTCGGCTGGTACCCCACGACGGTCCGGCCGAAGCGGGCGATTACATCACGGCCAACCTGACCTTCAAGCACGGCGACGAGGTGCTCGCCAGCGCCGAGGAGGAAGTCATTCGCATCCGGTCGGTGCTCAGCTTCCGCGACGGCAAGATCGAGGGATTCGACAAGTTGATGGACGGCGTGACGGCGGGCGAAACCCGCGAGGGCCAGGCGGAACTGACCGAGGATACTCCCAACGCGGCGCTTAGGGGTCAGCGGATCACGGCCGCGTTCGAAGTCCTGGAAGTGAAAAAACTCGAATTGCCGGAGCTGGACGAGGACTTCCTCGACGAGTTGGGCGGCTTCGAACTCGAGGCCGATCTCCGCGACGCGATCAAGGACCAGCTCAAACGCCAATTGGAGTACGAGCAGCACCAGCGTGCCCGGGAGCAGATCACCGCCGCGTTGACCGTGGCCGCCGATTGGGAGTTGCCGCCGGACTTGCTGGAGCGTCAGAGTCACCGCGAGTTGGAGCGGGCAATGATGGAACTGCGTCGCAGCGGCTTCAGCGAGGGCGAGATTCGCGCCCACGAGAACCGGCTCCGCCAGAACAGCCGCGTGTCGACGGCCCGGGCTTTGAAGGAGCATTTCATCCTCGAGCGGATCGCGGAAGAGGAAGAGGTCGAGGCGGACGACGACGATTATCAGAACGAGATCAACCTGATTGCGGCACAGAGCAACGAAGCGCCGCGCCGGGTGCGGGCACGGATGGAGAAGGGCGGCATGATGGACGTGCTGCGGAACCAGATCGTCGAACGCAAGGTGATCGAGTTGATCCTGGCCGAGGCCCGATTCCACGAAGTGCCCTTCGCGTTCGCCACCACCGACGCGGAGGCTCTCGATCACACGGCCGGCGGCCGGACGTCGGATATCCCCCGGGCCCAGCGGGAAAGCGGTCTGCCGGCCGAAGGCGGCAGACCGGCGGAAGCACCGATTAGGGAATAGAGATTTCATGAGCAAAACGCATCGGCCGGAACGATTCGATCCGACGGCGGCTTATCGCGACTATCAGCGGCAGCGTCAAATGACGTTGGGCGATCTGTTGCTGGAAAACAGGATTATCCTCTTGCAGGGAGAGATCCACGACGGCAACGCCAACGAGTTGGTGATGAAGCTGCTGTACCTGCAGAGCGAGAACCGGCGCAAGGACATCCACTTCTACATCAATTCGCCCGGCGGCAGCGTCACGGCCACCATGGCCATTTACGACACCGTGCAGATCCTCAGTTGTCCGGTGGCCACGTACTGCGTGGGCCTGGCCGCCAGCGGCGGCGCCGTACTCCTGGCCGGCGGAACCAAGGGAAAACGCATGGCACTGCCGCACGCGAAGGTGATGATCCACCAGCCTTACGGGCACATCGGCGGCCAGATCTCCGACATCGAAATCCAGGCCAACGAGATCGTCAAGACCCGCGAAGTGCTCAACGTGATCCTCGCCGAACACACCGGGCAGCCCATCGAACGCATCGCCAAAGACACCGACCGCGATTTCTATATGAACGCCGAAGAGGCCAAAGCGTATGGCGTGGTCGACGGTATCCTCACTCGCCAACTCCGCGAGAAAGAGGAAAAAGAGGAGGACTAGGCCGGATGACATTGATTCCCTACGTGATCTCGAAGAGTGGCCGCGAAGAGCGGGCGATGGACATCTACAGTCGCCTGCTGAAGGATCGGATCGTCTTCCTCGGCTCGCAGGTCAATGACGACGCGGCCAACGCGGTCGTCGCCCAACTGCTCTTCCTCCAGTCGGAAGACGCCAAGAAGGACGTCCACCTGTACATCAATTCGCCCGGCGGCAGCATCACCGCCGGACTGGCCATCTACGACACCATGCAGTTCATCAACTGCGACGTGGCCACCTACTGCGTCGGCCAGTGCGCTTCGATGGGCGCCGTGTTGCTGACCGCCGGAACGAAAGGGAAACGCAAGGCCCTGCCCAACTCCCGCATCATGATCCATCAGCCCTTGGCCGGCATGGAAGGCTCGGCCGAAGACATCATGATCCACGCCAAGGAATTCACCAAAGTCAAGGAACGGCTCAACAAGATCCTCATCAAGCACACCGGACATCCCCTGGAGAAAATCGAAAAGGACACCGACCGCGACCGGTTCATGACGGCCGAGGAAGCGCTCGATTACGGACTGATCGACGAGGTGATCGAACACGTGCCGGAGAGCGAGTAGGAATCGCCGGCCGTAGCGACTTTTCGTATTTCTCTTTGGTCTTTTCGCTTCGTACTTGTCATCGCTTGTCATCGCTTGTCATCGCTTGTCACCGCTTGTCATCGCTTGTCAACGGCGGGAGAGGGAACTTTCTTCCCCGCCGCTGTAACCTTGCGCGAGGTCCAAATGAAAACGTGGCAATTGCTCATCCCCGCAACGGTGTGCGTGATCGTTGCCGGGTGTCGTGCCGATCCGGGAATCGCTCAACTGGAACGGGCGAATCTCCTGCTCGAAGACGAGATCTATCGGCTTCGGTGGGAGCTGGAAGACTGCCAGACGGCCAACGGATCAAGCGTCTCGCGCGACGAGACCTGGTCCTTGCCGTCGGAACCGGCCGACGAGGCGGCACCCGACGACGGCGATGCTTGGAGCGAATCGCCACGCTATTCGGCGCCGCCGTTGCGACTCGAAGGATCGCTCGAGGAGGTCTCGCCCGGCGAGGCCCTCGACTACCTCCGCGGCCGCCGCGCGACGGAACCGCCCGTGCCGACCCCCCACGAGTCGTTCGACGGTCCCGATCTGCCCGGTCCCCACAGCGCGCCCGACGACTCCGGCGGCTGGGAAACGGCGCCGCCGAAACCGGCGATCCTCGGCGACAGCCGGCAGGTCGCCCAAATCGTTCTGGATCAGGAACGGATCCGAGGCTACGGCGCGCCCGGACAGTTGCGGGACGAGGGAATGATCGTCGTCGTCGAACCTTTCGACGCTACGGGTCTGCCGCTGGACGTGCCGGGCGACGTTTCCGTGGTCGTGCTCGATCCGGCGCTGGAAGGCGAGGCCGCGCGAGTTGCCCGGTGGGAGTTCTCCGCCACCGAGACGGCCGACTGGATCCGCCGCGGCAAGCCGGGAATCGAACTGACCTTGCCCTGGCCCGACGGCTCGCCGACACACGCCGATCTGCACCTGTTCGTTCGCTACGTCACCGCGGACGGACGGAAGTTGGAGATCGACTCACCAATCCGCGTGGCCTCGTTCCTCCCCGGCGTGCCGAGCCGTCACTATGCGGAGTCCCCTCAGCCCCCCGCCGAACAGCCACCCCGCATCGCCCGGCCCACCTGGACGCCCGACCGACGACGATGAGGGCTCCCGGCGAGCCGAACGCCGTCCACGATGACCGGTAACTGAAGACTGACAACTGACAACTGACAACTAACAACTGACAACTGACAACTGTTGACTCATGCCAGCGCCTTGTCCGAAATATCCTTGCGGCACCAGGCGCCCTTCCAGCGGATGCACTTCACGGCCCGGTAGGCGTTGAACTTGGCGTTGGCGATGTTGTTGCCCAGGGCGGTGACGTTGAGCACGCGCCCGCCGGCGGTGACTACTTGTCCCTCGGATGTCTTCGTGCCGGCGTGGAAGACCTTCACGTCGGCGAGTTTCGCGGCGTCGTCGAGGCCACGGATCGGATGGCCCTTGGTGTAGCTGCCGGGATAGCCTTCGCTGGCCATCACCACGCAGACGGCAGGCCGCGGGTCCCACTCCAGCGGATCGAGTTGATCGAGCCGCCCGTCGATGGCCGCCTCGATCACGTCGACCAGATCGGTCTTCAGTCGCATCAGCAGCGGTTGACACTCCGGATCGCCGAACCGCACGTTGTACTCCAGCACCTTGGGCCCCTGGTTGGTGATCATCAGCCCGGCGTAGAGCACGCCGTTGAACGGCCGCCCGGCGTGTTTCATGCCGTGGATGGTGGGCACCAGCACGTGCCGTTCGATCCAATGGAGCATTTCGTCGTCGACCAGCGGGGCGGGACAGTAGGCGCCCATGCCGCCGGTGTTCGGGCCGGTGTCGCCGTCGTAAGCCGGCTTGTGGTCTTGAGCCGGCTGGAGCGTTACGAGCGTTCGCCCGTCGGTGATCGCCAGCACGCTGGCTTCCTGGCCGTCGAGCCGTTCCTCGATCACCATCCGGTCGCCCGCCGCGCCGAAGGCCCGCCGGCGAGCGATCATCTCGACCGCCGCCAGCGCTTCGTCCCGTTTTCGGCAGACGATCACGCCCTTGCCGGCGGCCAGCCCGTCCGCCTTGACGACCACCGGCACGTCCTCGCGGTCCTTGAGGAACTTGACGGCGTGGTCGGGGTCGTCGAAGACCTGGTAATCGGCCGTGGGCACGTCGGTGTCGCGCAACAGGTTCTTGCAGAAGACCTTGCTGGCTTCCAACTCGGCGGCCGCCTTGTCGGGTCCGAAAACCCGCAGTCCGGCGTCCCGAAAGGCGTCGACGATGCCCGCGGCAAGAGGGGCCTCGGGCCCGATGACCGACAACGCGATACCGTTTTCCTTGGCGAACTTGATCAGGGCGGGGAAATTCTCGGCCGATATCTCGACGTTCTCGGCGTCGGCGGCCGTGCCGGCGTTGCCCGGGGCCACGAAGACCCGCTCGACCTTGGGGCTTTGCGAGATTTTCCAGGCCAGGGCGTGTTCCCGCCCCCCGTTGCCCACGATCAAGACGTTCATGCCGAGGGTCCTTGTCCCAGGTGAAGAAAAACCATCAAGTCGGTCCGGATTCTAGTGCATACCGCTGCCGCGCGGAAGGGGTGGGGTGGGAATGATGAATGAGGGATTGGGGTTGGGGATGATGAATTGGGG
>Ga0307379_10012018_pt1 | contig 11309 bp, 11 predicted proteins | sample UN2MG_FD_202237 | JGI IMG/M metagenome (GOLD analysis project Ga0307379, IMG submission 202237) | Soil microbial communities from Risofladan, Vaasa, Finland - UN-2 | ecosystem: Environmental > Terrestrial > Soil > Coastal area > Acid sulfate soil | place: Finland: Risofladan, Vaasa | collected... | reverse complement strand
GCTCTTTTACACTCACATTAACCCGTATGGGACATTCCATTTAGACATGAACACCCGCTTAGATATTGATTCTACACAGCCCTAATCCTTATTGCGGTTGGTGTCACGAATGTTGGGTTTAGGCCTAAATAGATTGATAATTGGCAGATCCTCAACCTTAAATCCTTCCTCAGTAACAAGCTTCATTGCCTGCTTTTTGCCAGGATCATTTCTTAATGGGAAACAACCGGCCAGTGCTTTAAAGAGTTGATTAAAATGGGCATTAACGTACTCGCTCGGCTCTCTTTTCCCTCTGAGAATAGCTTTTACCCACTTGTAGCGAATGCTGTTGAAAATTCTCTCTATTTCCATCACGGGTAAGACCAAATGTTGCAAGATTTCTGATGGATCTTCTAACCCAAGATACTTGATGCCTAACTCCTGGAGGCTCATTACACCGACTGCAATCCTCTCAACCCTTTTGGTAATGCTCACCTGATAGACTGTTAACCGATCATTTTGGGAGAGCTCAATCTCGATGAAATTTCCATTGCAATAGAGCTTTTCCCTTTTGTGATCCAGTAATAGGAGCTTTTCTGATGTGTACTCCGGCGATTTAAGATCGATATTCATTCCTCACTCTCCTCTGATTCTGATTCAGTTCTGCCAAGGATATAATCCACCGACTTCTGGGCTTGACCAGCAGCGATAATCACTAACTTCTTGTCGTTCTTGAGCTTGGTAAGCCAATTTCCAATATATGCGGCACTGTTGTCGATTGTCTTATTTTCGATCCCTGTATGAGCACAAAGGAGGGCGCATCCAGTCTCAGCGATAAGTTCCTCCCTGCTATAATTTGTGCTTCCGAAGGGGCAGATATCAACAATACTCTGACGGGCAAGACGGCTTTCATGCCCACAACTATGGACGCTTTCATGGAACAGGGTCGCGTAATAATCCTCACCGCTTTCAAACAGCTCTCGATTGACCATTCGTATCGTGTCAAGCGAGGGAACGTAGCAATTTTTGTTGTGTCCATAAGAGATAACCGGCGGGTTCTTCATGCCCTTGATCACCTCTTCACACTTTTCAATCGGGTCCCATTCAAAGGTAGGAGTCTCTTCTTTAGGGGCTTCTATGCCTTCACACTGGGCAAGATTGAAGACTGTGTAGTACCGCACAAGGGGGATAGTTTTCCCGATAACCTCACTCTCACCCTCATCATCTTCTTTTATATTCAGCCACTTCCAAAAGACTACAGGAGTGCCCTTTTCGCCTTTTTTGATATGGCCACTACGATCCTTCGCCTGCCGGTATGTGAGCCAGAACGGACTGGCATAGCCTGCCATAGACAGGATAAAAAAATTGCACCCACGATATTCTCTTTTATTGACCAGGTTCTTCGGGATTCCTGCTGGAGAGGACCAGGGCCTATGCCAAGGCACCACTCCCTCTTCAAGCTTACGCAGGATTTGATTTGTGATGACCTCAAAGGCGGCTACATTGCTTTTCATGGTGATAAGACCTCCTCTGTTCACCCTGCCAACCGGATTGACCGGATCTCCTCTTTTGTTCTCTCTGGATACCAGCTTAAGACAATGGCAGAGAGGTAATCTAATGGCGTAGGATATTCCATTGCTCGCTCGACATTTAAAGTGAGGCCAAACTCATCCTCGCTGCCATCGGCCCAAACTACATGACCGTGATCGAATCGTTTATTTCTCTGGATAAAAAATTCTGCGGCCACCCGATTCATCACATTACCTCCTGTTATCGAATAATATTATTTCTTGATAATAAATATCATCTATTATAATTATGCCAAAGAGTGGTCATTTTGTCAAGTGAAGTATAAGTTTTTATTATATTTTTACTTGATACAATAATAAATAATGAATGAATTCAAGGGATATGGGATGAAAAAAATATTTAGATTTTGCCCTTAAGTCCATAAAAGACTTGTCATAAAGGCTAAAAAATGCTTATACTTGTGGGTGGCAGGTATAACTTTGAGGGCTTTTACTATACTTAATCGATTCTTAAATGGAGGGTAACATCTGAAAACAGTTCATGTCTATCTTGCCAGTAGATACTTAGGATGCATTACAAAACAACTTGGTCAATTTTGTAGACCATTCATTGCTTTTACTTTAAATAAACAGCATGTTATAAGTTGGTAAATGTTCATGTTATTACGTAACGCCTCCTTAGAGATTCCGTAAATGTAAAAAACGATAAGGGTTCAAATAGATACAGAGTATAAAAATAAAGTTTTACTGTAGGGGAGATTTAAAAATGATAAGGTTAAAACAGATTACAACATTTTCTGTAGTAATAGGTATTCTGGCAATTTCCATTTGCGCCCTGGCAGGACCCATACCTGACACAGGGCAGACCCAGTCTTACACGGATACTTTTGGCGAGGACTCGGACTATACTATCAACCCCCCTTCCTATACCAAACTGAATGCACAGGGGAATGCCTTGCCAGATTCGGCTTCATCATGGAGCATGGTGAAGGATAATGTCACCGGCCTTATCTGGGAGAATAAGACCGATGATGGTTCCATTCATGACAAGAATAATAAGTACAATTGGGACGATGCGCAGAGCGTGTTTATTAAGGAATTGAATGATAAGAATTTCGGCGGCTTTTCCGACTGGCGTTTGCCAACGGTTAAGGAGTTGTCGTTTATTGTAAACAGTGGAACCTATGACCCTGCTATTGATACAAACTATTTTCCCAATCTCATGTCGTTCAGTGATTGGCCGTTAGAGTACTGGTCATCTATTACCAACGACTACTATAGCGATTGTGGTATCGCTGGTGCGTGGTACGTGGGCTTTGTCGATGGCGACGTCTACGCCATCCTTAAGTCGTACGTTTGTGCCGTGCGTGCGGTGCGTGGCGGACAATCTGGGTCATTGGATGATTTGGTTATTAATGGTGATGGCACGGTTACAGACACCTCCACCGGACTTATATGGCAGCAGCAGACAGCAGGAGAAATGACATGGGAGGAGGCCATCAAATATTGTGAGGGACTTTCTCTCGGTGGATATAATGATTGGCGTCTCCCCAACAGGAATGAGCTACAATCTCTAGTGGATTATACACGATGGCATCCTGCAATAGATACTACCGCCTTTCCGTGTGACATGTCGTCCATGTCGTCCTATTACTACTGGTCGTCTACTAACCTCGCCTACTATACCGGCGGCGCGTGGTGCGTGTCATTCGGCTATGGCAACATCTACGGCGGCAATAAGTCGAGCAGTTATGATGTGCGTGCGGTACGTTCAGTGCCTGGTGGCCGGTTTACCCTATGGCCTGGACTAAATCTTTTACCTCTTCCTGTAGACGATCTAGAATCCTATCCTACAGTCTCATCCTTATGGGATTACATTGTAAGTCAAGATGTGCAGCTAGCAAAAATTCAGACCGTTTACCCCTCTTCTCAGTGGCTAACCTTTTGGAAATCGTCCTCAAAAACGTCTCATGGTGAAGATTTTTCAGTTTCACCTTACACAGTTTGGCTCGTATACACGAATCAAACTAAGGCTAAGGAGATAAATCTTGATCTTTTGCCCACTTCTTTTACTTCATCAAGCTTCAAGCCCTCTCTCTCTTTAGGACTTAACTTAGTAAATTTGTGTTCTGTTCCAGACCAAAATTGGCTAGAAAATCTTTTTGAAATGTTTAACCAAGAAGATAAAGATTTAACCTGCATTGTAGACTATGATTCTCTTAAGGGCAAATGGCAAGCAAATTACCGTCTCTTTGGCCAGGTAGCTGGATCAGAGTATGTGATGAAAAAAGGGGGACATCTCCTCTATGTGCAGGAGGCGGATAAAAATAATAGAAAATAGGGTTCAATGTGGCTACCTCCAAAGAGGACTTGGCTGATATCATGCTCTTCTATGTGGAGATGGGTGTTAAGTTTACCAATGCCTACGGGGATATCGATGAAGCATTCTATTGCAGCATGGAGAGCATGTATGAGCAGGCTATAAAGTACATCTGTGAACAGGGACTCCAGGAGCAATTCATAAGTCGATGTGCAAAGATAGTTGAAGATACCGATGGTATCGGCTGGGGATTCAATGACACACTATATGCGCTATATAATGAGTACCTTGGTCAATATGATAACGGCGGGGATAAACCTTTTGAACTCCAATACGTAGTACCTATGAAAACCTCAAAAATCCGCACATAGACCCCTCTCATAAGCCGGTAGAAGATAGAAATAAGCACTATTTTTAGCAGAAAAACGGATTCCCCTATACGAAGTACCTTTGGATTACATAGGGGATGTCCGAAATTATAAAAATTACCGGAAGTTGCTCACACCTTCTTATCTAAAAAAGAAGTAGGGGTACCAGATCATCTCCAGTACCCCTATACACATCAATTACCAATTACATCGCTATTGCTGGCTGTGTTTATCTCCGGTATGCTGGCCATTGTCCTGGTGGTCGTTCCCTTGGCCATTATGGATACCGTCCCGATCCTGCTCTCGATTCCGGTTTTGATTCCCGTTACCGCCTCCCTTGCCATCTTCCAGGATGATTACGCTACTCCCTCTGAATCTCATTCCATCGATCAGCTTTCCCCTGACGTTGAGGGTTATGGCTGGCTGGCACTGCACGGCTAACTCATTTACCCCATTGCCATCATTGTCTTCGATCTGGGCTGTCGCTGGATCAGGGGGCACATTGATGGTAATCTCTACGGTCGGCACATCGATCTGTTCTGGGATAAAGCCGATGGGCAATTCAATAAGGAACTTGGCATCTCCAGATGTGAAGCATGTTGTCCGGTCAAGGTCGATCTTGGCGTCTAGGATGACCTCTTTTGAATTGTAGATCGTTACTCCGTCAATATCAGAACCAGCAAAGGGAGCACCTCTTTCCCCTAATCCCCCATCTTCCAATTTTATGGCATTGACTTCACCGTTAAGAGCCGGATACTTGGCTAGGTCGAATGCTGCATACCCCTTCCTACCCCATGAGATCCCCATAGGAACCCAGGTTTGCCCATAATCGTTACTGCCATAGATGTTGCATTTTTCTGCTGTACCTACCTCTGTCATCTGAAAATCTGTACCAGGGCCATCAACGATAACACGCTTAAAAAATCCCAAGGTCAAAGATCCGTTTATTCCTAAAGAAACGAAAGTCGCTCGACCATCCGGCAGGGGAGTAGAGTAATTCTCAGGAACTCCCAGGGCCTCACTGGGATTCATGTAAGGATCGGAGACGTTATCACCTGGAACATATTCGATTACTTCATCAGCGTAAAAATTCGCATTGGCAGGGATTTGGTAGGTAAGTGTGAAGATTAAAGCCATCAATACTACTGATGCAACATACAGGATAGATAATTGGGACTTGGTTCTCATGACTGTAAGCTCCTTCTTTTTGGATAAGACTGCTGATTTAAAGGATTAGAGAGAGCTTCTCATGGCTCTCATCCTCAATTCAACTGCCATTTACATCTTTATGGAGCCTACACTTTAACCTTAACTCAGGGCGGGAAAGGAATTATAGTATCGACCACCTCACCTTTTCTATCAAAATATTAGATAATATTGATTCTAATTTAATTATACCGCAAGTTTTATATTTGTCAAGATTAACTTGGCAATACCTTTAATTTATTGATTTTTGCCTTCCTAATCAAACGAGGTATAGGAAGATTCACTCCGAACCCTGCTTACAAATTGAGTCGAAAAATAGAGAGAATACTGATAAGTATTACATATCCATCTAACAACCAAAAGCGTAAAGGAGAGAGGGAAATGGCCCCTGTCAAGAAGAGACACAAACCAAAGAGGAAAAAGAGATTCATCGAAAATAATGACATCTTTCAACAAGACCAATACTTTTCATTCCAATATCAATATCAAAGCATCTGCGTAGGAAGTATCGCCCCCAACCCTGAGCAGCCAAGGCATCAGTTTGATATTGGTAAGCTTAAAGAAAATGTCTCTCAAAGAGGTGTGCTTCAGCCTGTCATTGTTAAGAAAAGCACTGATAATAATGGAAATGGTGAAGAGTACATCCTGATCGATGGGGAGAGACGGTGGAGAGCTGCGAAAGATGCTAACCGAGATGAAATCCCCGCCATTGTTATCTCCTCAGATGTACAACCTGCACAATTGGCTGAATTAGCAATAAATTTAAACATGCAGAGGAAAAACCTGACTGCCCTTGAAGAAGCAGAGAGCCTGAAGAAGCTGCAAGACGATTACGGATTTACTCAGGAAGAATTAGCCAATATTACAGGTAAATCGCGGTCTTATCTAAATGAGATCATCGCCATAACTAAACTTCCTGAACGAATTAAATTTGAAATACGTCGTAATTCCGACATTAAATGTTCCAGGCATTTTTTGTTGAACCTGGTGAAAGAAAAGGCGGAAGATAAAATTCTGGAACTTTGGGAGGAAAAACGAAAGGGTATTCCTAAAGAAGTCAAGAAAGACTCGAAAGAAAGGGAAAAATCTGCACCTCCTTTTGATGGTGAATATAAAGCCCCCTCTCCTGAAAATGACTTCTGCCTGATCCTTCAGTACAAGGAAGATAGGCTAAACTCCTTACAGGAAGGATCACTCAAGGCGGCTTTTGATAAAATCCTTCAAAATTTAGGCATGAATTGCTCAGTTTCATTCACCGAAAATTGATCTAACCTGATCAAAAGAAGCCCGATTGTTACTAACCATAAATAGCAGTCGGGCTTTTTTTGTCTCTTGTTTATGAGCATGTTTTTTCCTCAATTATCTCAAAATAAAACCCTCAATTATCTTCTGATATTTTTAAGATCAATTATGTATTATTATCAACAACTTAAAATCGATAAAAAATAATAATGATAGCTTGACATTTAAAGAACTCACGGTATACTTAAAAATAAAGGGACAGCAACTCTGATAAAAAAATGATTACTTAAAAATGGTTACTTGAGAGGGACGGGATGATAAAAATTCTAGTCCCTTTCTTTTTGGGGAAACATCGAAGAGCTGGAGGGGAACTGGATACCCTGCCAGCGGAGAAAGGAGGGGGGAAACGAAATAATTTGCTTGCTGTGACTGAGGGGCAGACCGGAAAGGAAAAACGTATTGATACTCAATAACCTCAATCGCTAATTTTAAAAGGAGATTACTATTATGACTAAGAAAGCAAAGGATGCCCAAAGCAAAAAAACGAAATCTGCCCCATCTTTACCTGCCATATCTTTAAAATTTAACGGAAATGGAGAAGAGGAGTTTTTTAACCATACAAAGAAACTTTATAGGTCTGCTGAGTCTTCGTTACTCACCAGTTATTGGTGGATCGGGAAGAATATTATCCGTTTCTATAAGAAGGAGTATGGGAAAGAAACGCTTAAGACAATTGCAGAGAAAACGGGGATAGACGGAAATACCCTGAGTAAGGCATGTAAATTTGCCAGGCAGTATAGCAAAGAACAGGTGGAAGAGCTGACCACAGGGGAATTTCCTCTTTCATGGCGTATAATCTCTCACAATCTGACTATTAAGTCAGAAAACGTTATGAAAACATACCGGAAATCAGATTCCCCGAAAACTTTTTGTGCCTCAGTCACAAAATTGAAGCCACGTACTGCCAAAAAGGGTTCATCCGATCAACCAGCAGGGAAGCCGAATTTGAAGGCCGTGAAGCCTGCTAATCAAGATAAGGCACAGGGGAAAGACCTTGGTTTTGATGGTAGATGTGAATATCGTTCTAAAAAGAAGGACCTTATTCTAACACTTGATTTTATAAAGGATAAGGTGAAGTCGATCGATGCAGAATCTGTCAAAACCGCCATTGCTGATATCCTTAAACAGTTGGGTAAAAAATACATAGTTTCAGTTAAGCCAGCCTCGAAACCTGCCCACACTCATAAAAAGAGAGTGAACGAGCGATAGTTTTATACTGACCTAAGCCCTGAACACCCAAGCCCGACTGATTATTCCACCGATCAGTCGGGCTTTTTTATTGAGGTAATTCGTAAAGAGAGTTCGGGCTATCCTCCTGGGGTTTAAAAAAGAATCGGCTTTCCCGAAGTGATAATGGGGGTATTCTGGAATGAAAGGGATAAAGCTCCTCGACCAGATATACCTTAAAGTAACTCAGAGATGCCTCGCTTCTGATAAATACCTGTCTGACGAATACCATTCTGAAAAATACCAAATTTTATCAAATCCAGACTTAATAAAAATTACCCTCTGAAATATCCTTATTATTCAATATATTAGGCCATCAAAAATAGTGCCCCAAATCGACATTTTTCATTTTCAATCATTTTTTCACCTATTTATATATAGGATGAGGATTATCATTGATTTTCCAATTGTTCCATCCTTGTTAGTGTCAGCAGCATTACTCATCTTTGTATCAACCACGGTACATCAATCTCAGGAAGGAGAAATACCCCAATGAAGAACTGTAAAAGGTCTAAAGCCTCAGAAACATTCAAACAGGCCATCAAAGAGTTCTCACAAAAGACAGGCACGCCACATTACCAGATAGCAGCTCAGGCAAAGGTCACGCCCAGTATCATCAGCAATATTTTGAACGATTCACAATTTTTCTACACAGACGACCCACGAATACAAAGAATATCCCGTGTGATCAAGTTTAGGAAGGAATGCTTTGCAGAGTAATTTTATATAACCACTTACAGCGATAGGTGAGGCAGAAATTTTCAGTACTGCCTCACATCAGCTCTCTCAGTAATAAAAAGGAAGTATCAATGAAAACAACTAAAGAACAACGTAAAGATGTAAGCCGGTTTTTTAATCTGATTTCCTCAGATGCCGGTATTGTTGAGGCATTTTTCTTGAAGCCGGACAATTCACATGTAACCCAGTATTACGACAGCAGCGGCAAGGATCAATTCCTAGAGGATGTATTACACTATAATACTGCCGGTTATACCTGCTATGCGGGAATTCAGCCAAGAAATTCTAACCTCTTGGAAGCTACTAAATCATCTACAAATAAAGACATAACTGCTTTACGATTCCTCTACCTTGATATCGATCCCATCCGGCCAAATGGGAAAAATGCAACCAGGAAAGAAAAAAGGCGATGTTCAAAGGTGGCTAAAAAGATCCAGGAAGGTCTCAAAAAGACGGGGTATAACAAGCCCATATTGACTTCATCTGGAAACGGGTACTGGCTCATTATGCCTATCTCTGAGATCAAGATTACGGATGAAAACCGTGATGATATAGACAAGCGACTCAAGGCATGGGGTCGGCAAATGAAGGAGAAATTTGAAACCAAGGGGATTGAAATCGATGCTAAGGTCTTCGATCTCAGACGTATTACCAAGATCATGGGAACTAAAATCTTCAATAAACCCCATACAGCAAAGAGACCGCAGAGGATAAGTAAATTCATATCTGAGAAGTTCCCAAAGCCAGACAAAAAGTTAAAGAAGGATTTCCTTTCTCTGTCGCTTGAAAAGGATAAACCCAAGGCGAAAGGGAACACCCCAAAACCCAGCCCCACGACAAAGAGGCAGGTTACAGGTATCTCGACGAAGCACCTTTATAAACCAGAGAGGATCTTCAAAAAATGCTACCTGATGCAGTTTTTAAAGGAGCGGGGAGACGCAGGGGATAATATTCGCCATGATATCAGATTAGGTTTAAGCTCCCTGTCATCAGCACTGGGGGATATTGAAAATGATCTGGCTTTTATCCGGCAAGTCATCGGAGGGTGCCCCAATTTTGATGAAAATAAGACCCGATACATCCTGGGGCAAAACCAGGGCAAGTGCTTACCCTATGGGTGTGAGAAGTTACGGAAGCTTGTATCAGGGCGTTTCCCGAACTTTGAGGCTGACAAATGTAACTGTAACCTGGAACCATACTTTGATCCATCTATAGGGGATTTACGAAAACCTTCACCGATTCGCTTTGCGTATATGATGGAAACCGACCTTGATAAAAAATTCAAGGGGCTGAAGCCCTCCGGCGATAATTTCAAGGACTATATGCAGCTAAGTAATTTCACCACAAAGTACCTGATTTATTTTAATCATGATGTTGCAGATGCCTTTTTAAAAGGTAAGAAGAAAGAGTGGAAAATAACAGATCATGAGGTCAAGAACCTTTTAGAAAAACGCCAACAAACACTAAGTCTGAAGAGTGAACCAGCGGGGGAGGTTGAGCAAAAGCCGGTTAAATTATCTGAAGAGGATGAGAAAAAAGCCATTGAACTCCTGAAGAAACCTTCTCTGTTGTATGACTACGGGGAGTTTATCAGGAAATTGGGGGTTGTAAAAGAGAAGAAAAATGTGAGAGTGATCCTATTGGCTCTAACATCACGGCTATTCAAGAAGGATCTCATTAGCCTGATAGTTAAAGGGCAGTCGTCGGCTGGGAAGAGCTGGCTGGTGGAAAGATGCCTGGATGTGTACCCTGAAGAATTCTATTATGCATTTACTTCCATGTCCAATAAGTCACTATTCTTTACTGACAAGAACTTTCAGAATAAGTTTATCGTTTTTTATGAATATGATGGCCAAAAGAATCAAGATCTCAACCATACACTAAGAACCTTACAAACTGAAGGCAAATTAAGGTATGAGACCGTAGTGTCAAAAAAGGAAGGAGAGGGGTACAAGACCCAATGCATAGAGAAAGATGGGCCTACAGGGGTTATATCCACAACTACCAATGCCCAGATTTTTGATGAAAACGAGACTCGGCTTTTCTCTCTTTTTATTGATGAATCAGAGGAGCAAACAAAGGCGGTCATGGGGAGAATAGCTGAAAGCTACCAGAATGGTCTGTCAGAACTGCCTGAAGAAGAAATCAGATCCTGGAAAAACATCCAAAGGGCATTGAAGCCATTGAATGTCAAGATCCCCTACGCAAAATGGTTATCAAGGAAAATACCTGGAAATAAGACCAGAATCAGGCGTGACTTTAAACGTATTCTGAGCTTAATTGCATCATGTGCTTTACTCCATCAAAATCAGCGAGAGAAACACAAAAAAGGAGATCAGGAGTATATCATCGCATCACCTATTGACTACTTCATTGTCAGAAAACTCTTACAGGGGATTTTAATTGAGACAGTAAGAGAGACAACTCCCAAGACCGAGAAACTGATCAAGGCTATCAAAAGACTTTATGAATGTAAGAGTGATGATCTTTGCGATAGAAAAGAACGTACTTGGACAAATGTAAAGCCATTAGGAGAGAAAGAAATAGCAGGTGAAGAAATAGATAAATTGGTAACTATGGCAGAGCTGATCCAGGAGACAGGGTATAGCAGGAGGACTATCGACAGGTGGACTGAACCTG
>Ga0307379_10012017_pt1 | contig 11309 bp, 4 predicted proteins | sample UN2MG_FD_202237 | JGI IMG/M metagenome (GOLD analysis project Ga0307379, IMG submission 202237) | Soil microbial communities from Risofladan, Vaasa, Finland - UN-2 | ecosystem: Environmental > Terrestrial > Soil > Coastal area > Acid sulfate soil | place: Finland: Risofladan, Vaasa | collected... | reverse complement strand
ATTGTACGGGAAAGAGGAAACCTGAAAGTTATTGATAAAGTTACGGTCATGCTTAACGAGAAGAAAGATGTTTACGAAGCTGTCTTTTCCAATTTGGGAATAAAGAGAGTCATTGTACCGGAAAACACGGTTAAAAAATATCAGAAATTACTTGCAGGTGGTATTTGGGCTATTATCAATCTATTATATTATTATGAAGAAGGTCAAAAGATTTCGCCATTTATTATTCAGGAATTAAAACCAATTCAAATGCCCAATATGAATATGGAACAACTTTTTGAGGGGCGAAAAGCGTTTAGTGAAAAGCAATGGATTGATGTACTTTTAAGGTCGATGGGAATGGAGCCTTCTGTATTCGAGGAGCGAGTGAAGTGGCATTTTATCGCAAGAATGATTCCTTTTGTCGAAAACAATTATAATGTATGTGAATTAGGACCAAGAGGCACTGGAAAAAGCCATTTGTATAAAGAGATAAGTCCTAACAGTATTCTGATATCCGGAGGGCAGACAACCGTTGCGAATCTCTTTTATAATTTAAGCCGTCGAGTCATTGGGTTGGTTGGGTTATGGGATATAGTTGCTTTTGATGAAGTTGCTGGTATTTCTTTTCAAGATAAAGGCGGTATACAGATTTTGAAAGATTATATGGCATCGGGATCTTTTGCACGTGGAAGAGATCAAATTAATGCTTCAGCCTCAATGGTATTTATTGGTAATATTAATCAATCTGTTGATACTTTAGTTAAAAGGAGCCACTTACTTTCTCCATTTCCTGAACCGATGATAGATTCTGCATTTTTTGACCGTTTTCATGGGTATATACCCGGATGGGAAATACCCATAATGCGCCCAGAATATTTTACAAATAATTATGGTCTGATTGTTGATTATTTAGCAGAATATCTCCGCGAAATGCGAAAATACAATTTCTCAGACGCGATAGATAAATACTTTCGATTAGGAAGAGACCTTAATCAACGGGATACAATTGCTGTTCGCAAAACAGTTTCTGGACTCTTGAAGTTGTTATATCCTCATGCGGAATATGACAAAAAAGCCGTTTCACGATGTCTCCAATATGCTCTAGAAACAAGAAGAAGAGTAAAAGAACAACTAAAAAAGATAGGTGGCATGGAATTTTACGATGTTCATTTTAGTTTTAGTGATATTGAAACAAACGAGGAGAAATATATATCAGTACCAGAGCAGGGTGGTGGCACTATAATACCAGAGGGACCAATGAATCCGGGAATTATACACACAGTTTCAAGAGGAGTAAATGGTCATTTGGGGTTGTATCGCTTAGAAACACAAGTGACTCAAGGTAATGGTTCTGTTCGGTTTTCTGGTGTAGGGACTAGTGCATCCTCAAAGGAATCTTTACGAGTTGCTTTTGATTATTTTAAGGCTAACGCATCACGCATTAGCGTAATTCCCAAAGCCGGAGATCATAACTACCATATACATGTTGTGGAATTACATAATTCTGGTCCATCCGATTCTTTAACTTTAGCAGCTGTTATTGCTCTGGCTTCTGCCTTAATGAAAAAGCATATACAAGCTCAAATCGTTGTATTGGGGAGCATGAGCTTGGGTGGCAATATTATCCCTGCTGAAAATTTGGCGGAATCAATGCGTGTCGCGTTAGATTCGGGAGCAAAACGCATTTTGGTGCCCTCGAGTAGTGTTAGCGATATTCAAACGATTCCAGGAGAGCTATTTGCAAAATTTCAGACCAGTTTTTACGCTGATCCAATAGATGCTGTTTTTAAAGCTATGGGCGTAGAATAATTTTTTGATAAAGGTAATATATTCAGGTTTAATTAAGTGGTATAAGGATATTTTAAATAAGATGGTTATAAAATTTACATTAAATGTTTATAACCGGTTTTAAAGAAGCTAAAAGATGTAAATGCCTAATGAAGGAATTAAAAAATGGTAAATAAATTTGAGTATGATGTGGCTTTAAGTTTTGCTGGTGAAGATAGAGTATATGTAGAAAAAGTAGCTGATTATTTAAAAGAAAAGGGTGTTAAAGTATTTTATGATGATTTTGAAAAAATTGATTTATGGGGTAAAAATTTGTATGAGTACTTAGATTCAGTTTATCGGAAAAAGGCAAGATATTGTATTATGTTCTTTTCGTTTAGTTATGCTAAAAAAATTTGGACCAATCATGAAAGAAAGAGTGCACAGGCAAGAGCAATTCAAGAAAAGGGAGAATATATTTTACTTGCTCGATTTGATAAAACAGAGATACCCGGTATTATACCAACAGTAGGTTATATTGATTTAAGTTCTTTAGAACCTGAAGAATTTGGTAAATTAATAATGGAAAAATTAAAAAAAGGTACTGCTGATATATCTCAAAGTCCAGAAGATTTTCGAAAACCAAAAGTATCTAAAATAAAATCATTCAATCCCTATGAGGAAACACAAAATATTTTAAAGTTTATTTCAAATGAGATCCAGAAAAGATGTAATTCTTTGTCGGAGAAGGGAGTATCTTGTTCGGTTTTTAACCGGGATGGTATAATGTGCATTCGCATATTATTAGATGGTAAAACAAAATATTCTTTGGATATGGGAATTGGGGGTATCGGAGGCGATGACTCTATTGGCTTTTATGGAGTTGAGGGCAAAATGTTATCTTCTTCTTCCGGTTCTTTCAATGCTTGGGCAAATATAGAATGGAGTCAAGAAAAAGACGATGTAATAATGAAATTCAATGATTTTAGTTTATTAAATACATTCGATGCCCGCGAAAAAGAATACACAAAAAAAGAATTTTTGGAAGCATTATGGAATAAAATTTGTGATGTGCTTGAGGAAAAATAAATAATATTTATAGATAGTATAAAGACAGTGTGTAATTCAAGAATTATAGAAAGATTTGTATAAATCGAATACTATTTAATTCAATAAGTATTTAACCCCAGAAGTTAAAACATAAGTTAACTAAGGAGGTTGTTTTGTTCGATAAACCTTTTAATAAAATAACTATTGAAGATATAGAAAATCTTATATTCATAAGGAAAGAACGGGAGAATAATCATTTAGAATATAAAGAAAAGTTAGGGTATTCTGATAGAGATAAAAGAGAATTTTTAAAAGATGTATCGGGTTTTGCAAATGCAAGCGGTGGCTTTCTTATTATTGGAGTAAAAGAACATAAGCCAAGTGGATTACCTGAAAAAATTTGTGGAATAGAGAAAATTATTGGCAATCAAAAAATCGATGAATGGATTAATAATGTATTAATATCTAATCTCGATGAAAGAATTCATTATAATTTAAAGATATTTGAATTTAAAAATAAAGATGATAAGATTGTTCTGCTTTTATATATCCCAGAGAGTCCTAAAAAGCCGCACATGATTACTTTTCAGGGGAAAAACAATTATTATGTTAGACATAATACATCAGTAAATCCCGCTACACAAAGCGAGGTAAAGGAAATGTTTGAATTTTCTAAAAAAAATATTAGTAAATTAGAAGATTTTTTAAGAAGAAGAAACTTATATGACGAACATGATAACAATTTTGGTTTTAATGATAATTCAATAAAATTATATAATGAAATTATTAGCGATAAAAATAATCAACTCCCCTTTGTTTTATATTCATTTATTCCTAAGTATTTAGACGAAAATTGTTTAAATACTACCTCGCAGTATTTTCTTGATTGGCTTGAAATGCACAAGACAGGTTTTGAACCAGCAACAAATAATGATTTATTTTATTTTAATAAATATCAAAAAATAATAAAATTAGATGGGATTACTTTTCCCAACATTTTATCAAAAACAGAAAATCTAAAAAACGAAAGTTATTTAAATTATTTTGAAATTTTAAATAATGGATTTTTCGAAAGTGGAATTTCTAGCGAAATAATATTACCACGTGTGATAAAAGAAAATTCTCCAATAGAAAAGACCTTTGTACATTTAACTCGAACGATTGGATATGCATGGATGTTATTAAGCTTTGCAAAACATTTCTTTGAAAAAGTCGGATATTATGATGAAGTTATTTTTCAGCTAAGCGTTGTAAATGTTAAAAATTTTGTCTTAGCAGGTTTTGCAGAAAAATGGGCAGAGCCATTTAATTTTTTTTATAGTAATCCACCTTCTTGTACTCATGATAAGTTTAAAATAATTGAAAAATTTATGGTAAGTGAAATATCTAAAAAATTAATAAATGAAATTGTTTTAGGTTTGGCTTCTAAATTCTCTCATGCATTTGGGGAATCTCTAACAAAATGTTTTGACAAAGAAGGTAATTTTAATAAAAATTTTGGTTATTGGCATCGAAGCTAATTAAATAAATAGGTCTCATTTTCTACTATGGATTTCAAATTTCAAGTTCTGAGGGAGATAAAAAATTGAATTACTGCGAAACTACTATTGGAGAAATTGTAGAAAATTTAATAATAAATAAAGAAAATGAGTGCAAGACAGCTGTATTATTGGGAGCTGGTATGTCTGTTACTGCTGGCATACCTACAGCTAAAGGTATAATGAAAGATATTGAAAAAAATATGCCAACTACAGTTTCTAACTGTAAAAATAAAACATATCAAAATTATATGCAACTTTTAAGTCCCTCTCAGAGAAAAAAATTAATTGCTCGCTATGTAGATAACGCTAAAATAAATCTTGCACATCTGTATCTCGGAACTTTGATAAAAGAAAATTATATTGATCGTGTTCTTACTACCAATTTTGATAACCTCGTAATAAGAAGTTTAGCTTTATTTAATATATTTCCTGCAACTTATGATCTTGCGGTATCTCAAACATTTATCCCGGAAGAAACAGCTCAACTTTCACTATTTTATTTACACGGACAAAGAAATGGATATAAAATATTAAATACTGAATCTGAATTAAGAGAATCAGGCGAATTAGAACATTATAAAGAATTATTTCTAGATACTGCAAAGAAAAGAAGTTGGATTGTGGTAGGGTATAGCGGAGAAAATGACCCAATTTTTAAAAGATTGGCAGAAATTAATATTTTTAGGAATAAGTTATTTTGGGTTGGTTATAAAGAAGAAGAACCAAAAGAACATATCTTGCAAAGCATTTTGACTCCAAAAGAAAAATATGGATATTATTTAACAGGCTATAACGCTGATGATTTTTTTCTTAATCTTGTAAGGGAGTTAGAATTACCTGAGCCACAAATTCTTTCTAAACCTTTTTCGCATCTAAAAGAAGAAATTGAAAACATTGGTAAATTTTTAGTGAACGGAATAGCATTAAGCCAGAATGGATTAATAAAGCAAAGTATAATAGATCCAACGACTACAGTAAAAAAATGGACAAATATTGCTATTGAAGGATTTGAAAAAGGAAGAGGTTTCCAGGATTTAAAAGGTGCCCAAAAAGAAACAATTAATAGAGAAAAGATAATACATCAAAGTCAGAACATAAAACTTAATTATCGATTCGATATTATCGATTCGCAATTTATTAGAGAAATTAAATCAAGCAAATCCAAAAAAGCAATTAATAATATAGTTCATTCTCTTTCTGATTGGGGTTTGCAATTGGCTAAGACAGCAAGAACTAAAGAAGGAAAAGATGCTGATAATTTAAATAATGAATCTATTAAGAAGTTGAAAATTGCTTTAGAAATTAAACCTGATGATTATGAAGTTATTAATAATTTGGGCACTATTTATGCCGAAATCGCAAAAAAGAAAAAATGTAGTGAAGTTAGAGATTTTAAGACAGCTTTTGATTGCTTTAATGAATCGCTTTTAATAAAACCAAACTATTATAAAGCATTATATAATTGGGGGACAGTTTTAATATATATAACCGCCCAAAAAAAAGAAGGTAAGGGAAAAATTAATTTGCTAACGCAAGCAATTAGTAAGTTTGAATCGATTCCGAAAATGAGACAAAAAGATCCCAAAATATTAAATAATTATACTATTGTCTTATTAGAATTAGCAAGGTTAAAGGATGGGAAAGAAAAAGAAAAGCTTGTAAAACAAGCTATTACAAAAAGCAAGGCGTTACACTTAATAAAAAAGTGTAAATCTGATAAGGCCTTATTAACTTGGGGTATTGGATTACTAGAATTTTCGACAATAAGAGGGACAGATGAGAAAGAAAACTTAATTAAAAAGGCTATAGATAAAATTGAAAAATCAATAAATATAAACAATAGTAACCCTGAGGCAATCAGTAATTTAGGTATTGCTTTATTAGGGTTAGCAAAAATAAAAAAAGGTAGGGGAAAAGAAAGATTACTAAGAAGAGCAATTGATAAATTTTCTCTTATTGAAAATAATCTTCCAGAAAAAGCGTATTATAATAAGGCTTGTGCTTATTCGCTATTAAATGAAAAAGAAAATACAATTGTATGGCTAGAAAAATTTTTAAGTATAAATAAAACACTATTAAAAGAAAATGTTTTAAGCGATGAAGATTTCAATAATATTAAAAATACGGATATTTTTATAAATTTATTAAATAAATATTATTCGAGTTGATAAAAAAGTTCGTGAGAATTAAGGTTAAGTTTTCACATTTGACGTAATTTTTTTTAAAATTATAATATAGTGGAGTCTTCGCGAGTTCATAAAATATAAAAGAGAATGGCTTCATGACCAAATCGAGTATAGAAATTTATGAAAATGTGAAGTCTGACCCCGGATCTTCAATAATCAGTTAACTAGAATTGGAGTAGAAATAGTTATGTCAAATATTGAGACCCCTAGACCCTTATATAAGTAAGATATTTGTATTATGATATTTAAGATTACACATTTGACCAATTTATCAATTACACGGTTAATTAACCAGAATTTTATTCATGAAAATCACTAATCAATAAAATTGAAATCCAATTTGGTAAATGCTATGAATAGTAAGAATTGGTATAAAAAACATTTAGTACAAATTAAGCAGATGGCTGGAGCTAGATACACCCCAGAATTAAATGTTAATCTCCCCATTTCTGAAATATTTGATGGAATTAGCAGAACTGAAAAATTCTATATAACAATAAGAATAAATTATGGTGAGTTACTTCGACAATTTAGACATATATCTACAAAATACGTAAAAGATGAATTACAAAAAAATTATAATCAAATTAAAAAAGAAATTGATACACTATTTAAACTTATTGAGAATATAAAAGTCTATAATACAAACAAGATTCCATGGGGTGAAATTAATAAGGAAACAAAAACACTTTTAGATAATTTAAGGAAATTCGCTAGCAAGTTAAGAGAAGAAAAAGAACAAGTTAAAAATATAAAAACGACTGCAAGAAAAGATGGCAGTTATCAGCAATCACCTTCTGAAAAATTAAACTCTGATATTCATGATATCTATAAAACTCAAGAATCGATCCGCTATTTTGAAGAATTATCATCGAGTACAAAAGCACAACTTTCAAATTATCCATTTCTATTGCTCACTGGATCAGCTGGTACTGGAAAAACTCATTTATTGTGCGATATTGTAGAAAATAGAATAAACAACAAAAGTAATATTCTACCTGCCATTTTATTATTTGGTGAATTTTTTTCGAACGAAAGTGATTTTTGGTCGCAAGCTTGGGAGCAGTTAGGAATAGCAAACACTATAAAAACCAAAGATGATATTCTAAAAAAATTAGATGATTTTGGAAAGAAAGCAAGATGTCGTTCTCTGTTGATAGTAGATGCACTAAACGAAAATATTTCACACGCACCTGATTTCTGGAAAAATAATCTTCACCGTATCATTAAAGAGATTAAAAAATATCCAAACATAGCTTTGATTGTGAGTGTTCGTTCAGGTTTCGAAAATGAGGTATTAACAGAAGAACAAAAAACAATTTTTATCAACGAACAACATAATGGTTTTCGTTTTAAGGAATGGGAAGCAGTAAATAAATTTTTTAAAGCATTTTCTCTGCCTCTTCCAGAAATTCCACTTTTAATGCCAGAGTTTCAAAACCCTTTATTTTTATTGTTGTTCTGCAAAGCTTTTAAAAAGAGAAAAAGTAAGAAGAAAAAGCAAATTTTCAGAGGTCACGAGGGAGCTACATATATTTTTGAGTCTTTTACCCTTAATGCAACTGATAATATTGCAAAAGAATTTAAAATTCGGAAAAATGGATTTAAAAGTACTGCATATCGTTTATGGAACGAAGTTATTAAAGAAATAGCTAGTGAAATGGTGAGTCGAAATAATGATAGAATTACAGAAAAAAAATTATATGAGATTATTCAAAAAACATATCCGCAAGTTGATGTTGGAAAGTTTGTCCAAGCACTTGAAAGCAATATGCTTATTATTAAAGTTCCAAGATATGTAAAAGGGAAAAGAGATAGGGGTTTTGATATCAGATTTTCGTTTCAAAAATTCAGCGACCATTTAATTGGTAGGTATATTTTCAAGAAATATGAAGAGGAGTTTGGAATAGCAAATAAGAATCTAGAGACAGCAAAAAGATTCTTTTCCAAACGAAGAAAGCTCGGTAAATTTCTCTCCAAATCCTGGAATGGAGGGATTATTGAAGCATTATCAATTCAATGTCCCGAACAATTAAAAGGCATTGAGTTTATTGAAATTGCGCCATACCTAATGAAAGAAGATTACATTTCTCAAGTAGTAAAAGAAGCATTTGTGGAGAGTCTTATTTGGAGGAACCCAAAAGCATTTTCAAAAGACGGAAAAAATACTCTCAAAATCATAAATCAAAATGTTATCAGAACAGAATCCGGACACAATCAACTATTAAGTGCTCTTTTAACGGTTGCCCCAATCACAAATCATTCTTTTAATGCGAAATTTCTACACCAACATCTTTTAAATTTTTCAATGCCCAAAAGAGATTCTTGGTGGTCAACATTTTTGCATTATCAATATGGAGAACAAGGAGCCGTTGATAGACTTTTAAAATGGGCATGGTCAGATAAAGATAACTCCCGTTTAAGTGATGAATCAATTTTTCTTACATGTATAGCTTTAGCATGGTTTTTAACTACTCCGAACAGATTCGTCAGAGATAAGGCAACAAAAGGACTGGTTTGTTTACTTCAAGGTAGAATTCATTTAATCCCAAAGCTTCTTGGTGCATTTAAAAACGTTAATGATCTTTATATTCTCGAAAGGCTTTTTGCAGTCGCATATGGATGTATTTTAAGAAACCAAAAAGATCTCGATAATTTAGAACTATTAGCAAAGTGGATATATGAAAACATTTTTCAGGACAATAAACTGCCAATTCATATTTTATTACGTGATTATGCTAGGGGAGTTATAGAAGTTGCTTTAAGTAGAGGAATTAAACTGAAAATAAATGAAGATAATATTACTTCACCATATAAAAGTATATGGCCCGAAGATATACCAAGCAAAGAAGATTTGAAAAAGAAATACTATCCAGAAAATTTTTTCAAAGACAGAACAGAAGATAGAGGCTTTTTAGATATTTGGTCATCAGTAATGCATGACTTTGGTACATTGGGGGATTTTGGGAACTATGTTGTAAAATCTCATTTATATCCTTGGATTGGTAAAAAGATTGGCGAAAATGTGATTAATAGAAAAGAACTTTTTAATAATTTTATTAATAACTTATCAAACAAGCAGAAAAAACTTTGGAAAGAGACAGACCCAACAATCTATGAAGAAAATAGAAATAAGGAGATTGGTAACTTCCAAAATAGAGATAAAGAGACCATTAACTTCCTAGAAACTCTTTTAAGTTTTAAAGTTGCTAAGGGAAGAAAATCAGAAAAAGAATTAAAAGTTTCTCTTCAGGATTTTAAAAATTCTTTGAATTTAGAGCAAAAAAATATTTTTAATAATGAAATTGAACCTTTTTTAAACCACAATCAAAATATATATGATTCTACAAAAAACTTCGACACAAGATTAGCCCAAAGATGGATTTTTAATCGCGTGGTTGAGCTTGGATATAATCCTAAAATTCATGGTAAATTTGATAAATATGTTAATTATAATCGTTTAGATAATTCGTCCCACAAAGCAGAAAGAATTGGGAAAAAATATCAGTGGATTGCTTTTCATGAATTTATGGCATTAGTTTCTGATCATTTTGAATTTAAAGGTGAAAGTTATAATAATGATGAAAAAGGCTATAAAGGTCCGTGGAATCCTTGTATCAGAGATATTGATCCATCTTTTATTTTACAAACAGATGATTCTATAAAGAATTCGATAATATTTTTTAAATGGAAAGAAAGTCATTGGAAATACGACGCTTGGGAAAAGAGCAACTCTGATAAAGATTGGTTGAAAACAAATGATGATCTACCAAATCCGGAAAATATAATTCAAATTATTGATGATAATACAAGAGAATGGCTGACGCTTGAAGGCTTTGTGAAATGGGAAGAAAAAACTCCACCAGAATATAAAAAGTATGATATTCCAATTAGAGAAGTTTGGTATATGATAAAAAGTTATATTATCAAAAAGAAAGATGCAAGAAAATTCTATACATGGGCAAAGAAACAAGACTTTATGGGTGGATGGATGCCGGAATCACATAGTTTTTATAGAATATTTCTTGGTGAATATCCTAATTCATTAGCATTTAAAGGTATAAGAGATGACTACAATATTTGGGTTAGGCCTGGTATAGGAAATGAGGAATTATCTATTCCAGTAGTTGTAACTGATGATTCTTATTTGAATGAGTTCACTTTGGATTGTTCACATAGGGGAAGTATTTCGGTAAAACTTCCATGCAAATGGCTCGTGAATAACATGGGTCTATATCACAAAAATGCAGATGGAAGATTTTTCGATAAACATGAAAATCTTATAACTATTTGCACAAGTATCTTTGAAGAAAATTCCCCTCAGTGTTTATTGATAGATAGGCAAGCGATTTTTGAGTTTTTAATTAAAAATGACTATGTTATCTTTTGGATTTTATTAGGTGAAAAACAATTAATTGGAGGAAGTCATTACAGAGAAGATTTTGTTGGAAGATTAAAAATTAGCGGTGCTTACACTTTAGGTGATAAAGGAAAAATTTATGGTGAAAATCATAGTAAGTTTAAAAAGTAAACTTGAAGGGTACTATAATTTAAAAAATATTTTAAATACGGACCCGTTGTACTAGCTCAATCATTCGGTAACTTTTAGCGGAAGAGCGCCAAGAAGTTTTATATTTCTTGCAGGGTGAAAGTCCCTGTTGGGTAAGGTCTAGCCAACCACCCATATCGAAACACTATGACTTTGTCAAGCATTTTTTACAGCATTTTTTAAATACATAGGGTTTATTGATCGATAATCTTTGATATACCGGGTATTATTCCG
>Ga0307379_10012016_pt1 | contig 11309 bp, 5 predicted proteins | sample UN2MG_FD_202237 | JGI IMG/M metagenome (GOLD analysis project Ga0307379, IMG submission 202237) | Soil microbial communities from Risofladan, Vaasa, Finland - UN-2 | ecosystem: Environmental > Terrestrial > Soil > Coastal area > Acid sulfate soil | place: Finland: Risofladan, Vaasa | collected... | reverse complement strand
GATTTACTTGTAAGTACGGCATATCAAAAGATCTATATGGGTGATAAGGATTACTTGAAGAATGGTAAAAAAATTACAGCCGGGGATATCGCTTTGCGAACGATAAGTCTTAGTAAGAAAAGATGGAGGGAGTGTCGTGAAGGGGGAAGGAGAGCGGTAAAAACAGCGGAGACAAAAGAGGAATTGCGGACTGACGCTTTAGTACGTGCAAAAAATAATAGTGAGTTTTTATTGAGTATGGATTCAGATGGATTCCCCTCTAAGTGGGAATTTCCCTCCACTCCATGATAAATAAAGAATGATGAATATTGCTGATATCGGAAAACTCACTGGTTGTGGCGAAACAGAGCAGGTAAGAGATTTTGAGGAAAATCGGAGAATAAGATATGAGTAAAATCAAAGAGATCGTGAAGCTGAAATCCGGCTATGCGAATTTTGTAGAGCTGAAAAGCGACTTTGAAGAGATCCAGAAGAATGAAGGCCGGATGGCGATGTATCGCCCGACCAAGGCACACCGCGTAGCGTTCGAACGTATTTGTCGCGGACTCTATCAGCCCAACGACAAGAAATTCTATTTGCTAAGCGGCTCTTATGGAACCGGTAAATCGCATTTGTGCCTGATGACGGCAAACGTCCTGAGCCTGTCCAGCGGAGATCCAGGAATCAGCGGATTTTATGATAACTACGGTAATCTCGATTCTGAAAAGGCAAAGCTTCTAAAAAACATCCGCAAAGATGGTCAGTACCTGGTGGCGATCTGTGACTACCACTCCGGCCGGCATTTTGAAGATGTGGTGATGAAGGCTGTCTTTGAGGCATGTGCAGATAAGGGTTTGGACAGTGGTATTGAAACGGAATTCGACGAGGCAGAACGTCAATTGGCCGAATGGGAGAAAAAAGGGGACAAGGGCGGCATCCGTAATTTTTATCAGGACTTTGGCAAAGCGCTGGAGTCGGTCGCGCCAGGGCTTTCCGTTGAGCAGCTCCGCGCTAAGCTCAAGAATTACGACTCGGACATCCTTAACAAATTCCGCGCCTCATTCAAGGAGATGATGGGTGGAGTGGAATTCCAGGCTCAGGCCGGAAACTTGATTCCCATTATAAGAAAGTTGGTCAAAAGCTCTGGCTTCAAGAAGCGATTCAAGGGGCTGGCTATTTTTTTCGATGAGTTCGGCTTTACCTTGGAAAAAGCGGGCTACTCAAAAGATATCCTGCAAGGGTTTATGGAAACCATATGTAAAAACGAACCAAACGTGGTTTTTGTGGGATGTATTCACAAGGACTTCAAATCTTACGCAGACCGATTCAGTAAAGATGACGCTGCGGTCATGAGCGCCCGCATTACCCAAGTGGACCTGCTCAACGAAGGGATTGAGGAAATTATAGGGGCCATCGTGGAAACGGACAAGCAGTGTGAGGCATGGAAAAACGAAATAGCTCCTAAAACAGGCGTGTTTGACCAGTTGGTGCCGCCTTGCAAGTCGCTCAATCTTTTTCCCTGGATTGAGGATGTGAACCGCATTCGCCAGCGGGTGTTGGAAGACATCTACGGTGTACACCCCATGGCCCTGGCATGCCTGCTGAAGCTTTCCTCTGAAATCGGTTCGGATGTACGCAGCACGTTCACCTTTTTTTCAGGTGATGTGGGCGGGGAGAAGGGATCGTATGCGGACTTTATTGAAAATGCCGACACGACGGTGGGTGGCGGTAAGCTGAATTTATATACGGTGGATCAACTGTTCACCTTTTTTCGCAAAGAACTTTCACAAAAAAATCCAGAGTTGCGAGAAAGACAACGGCAGTTTGTCAACGGCTTCTATGCCAGCTTGGATGCCCTTCGGAAGGCTACCGAAGGAGACCTTTTTGGCTTTCAGGAAGACGAGCGCGTTCAGGTACTCAGGGAAATCTTGATCTACCAGCTCTGCCAGATTCCAACGAGCTTCGAAAATCTCCAGTTTGGTCTTTATTGCCTGAGCTCATCCGAGAAAAACCAGATCAAAGGATATTTGAAGGACCTGGTTAAAAAAGGCGCGGTGTTTTTCCGCCAGCAATCAAAAACCTACGAGTTGGCTGCAAGAACCGGCGAAGATCCTTACGATTTAATCGAGCGTTACGTCGCTGACACCAGCCTGCACCCAACAGACACGGTGGCAGCATTTTTGGAAGAAGCCGGTGGGAAGCGTCTTACGGATTTTGCAGAAGCTAAAGGTTACAATATGCCATTTGGCGAAGACAAGCGCTTCCGCATGCGTTTCGTTCGAGCTAAAGACCTTGGAGATGCGCTCTGGGATGAAATTCGCACAGAATATACTGAAAACCAAAGCAAGCCATCGAAAAGCTTTGAAGGAACTCTCGTTTATGCGCTCTGTGAAGATGATGCCGAGGTTAATGTGGCCCGTGAGGCTGCTAAATCCATTTCTGATGCCAACGTGGCCCTATCTGTGCCCAATGCTCCACGACCCTTTACTGAGACCCTTCTAAAGGTAAAAGCGTGCCGCCATTACCTGCCCCCCAACGAAGCGGAAAAAATAAGCGCCCAGACCGAGTCACGTCTGCGCGACATCTTTGAGAATCCTGAAGACGGATACCGGACAAGACTCCAGCGCGTGTTTCGAGACGTTTTGGAAAGCAGCGGAGCATGCTGGTATTGGCAGGGAGGAAAGGTTTTGGTGGACAAACCCATACAGTCACACAACCCTGCGGACATGCTGTGCGATGAATTGTTTACGAAAAGGTGTCGGATAAAGCACCCTGACTTGAATTTCTGCCATGACGAAAAATGGCGCACCGGCAAGAACACCGCGCTGAAACAGGCCGTGGGCGTTTTGTTACAGGCTGAAAAGGTTCTTATTGACAACGGCAACCCAGACAACCATGGAGAAAAGCGATACCTTGAAAAAGTCTTATTGAAAGGTGCCGGAGCCCTAAAGAAAACCGGTTCAGAGGGGGTAGTTTCTTATTTCTCCTGTGAAAACGATCCTGCCAAGATTCACGATGATTTTCCGGTTTTTAAAGAACTCTGTGATCGACTGGCAAACCTTAATCCGGGAGAAACATTCTCGGTTGGAGCTTTTCTTGAGGAGGCCCAGACTGCACCATACGGGGTCGGGGGTACGCCGCTGATGCTGTCGCTGGCTCATGTCATTCGAGCGTATGGCGAACGGCTTATCGTGTATAAAGATTCCACCAGGATGCTGGAGCAGCCTCTTCGGTCCTATGACGATTTGGTCAAGATTGTGTCGGACTCTGCCGCCAAAACAGTGTTTTTGGTGCGGGATATTTCGCAAGCCCAGATCCGCCTTATAGATCTGGTTGCCAAAGCAGTTAGCGCACCGCCGATGAAGCATGGCGAAATCCGATCTCTTAACTCCGCCTTTGAGACGCTCAAACAATGGTGGAGCGGTTTGCCGTCTGTTGCCAAAGTCATCAGCCTGTATGAAATAGGGCGAAAGGCACGTTTGACCAGTCTCAAAAATCTGATGGACGGATTGACCGGCAGCGTGGACCGATTTGATTTCATGCTCGATCAATTGCCTGCGATTTACAGCGTCGGTCCGGTTGGTGATACCCTCACGGAAAAGGATGCCAAGATCATCTGTGATGCCTTTGCCAAGGATGTGACACTTCTCAACTCGGGCGAACAGATTGCACAAGGCCAGGTAGCGCAGGCTGTTTGTGATATCTACGGTGCCAAAGGCGACATGATCGAATGTGAAAAAGTGCTTAGCAAGTGGTACGAAAACTTGAACCCAAGCCAGCGTGATCCATACAAGTGCGACCATGAGGATGCAAAACAGTTCCTTGTGCGCCTGGCCGATCAGTCCGTCAGTTTCAGTACGAAGATTGTTAAGCTTCTGTCAAAAGATTACGGATTTGGTGCGGTTTCAGAATGGACTTCACTTCACATCAAGGATTATGCATCCAAGCTGAAACAGGCCAAGTCAGAGATCGATAAAGCCAAGCCTGTTGTGTTCAAACCAATAGTTGATGAAGGCAAAAAAGAACTCCGTGAAACCGAGAAGGTGTGGGCAAGAATGCCGGATGGCTTGAGCGGGTTGATTTTCACAACGGACGGAACTGACCCTCGAACATCCAATAACGCACAAAAAGTAACCACCGACATTAACCTTTCTGAATTGCTCAAGAATCGCTCCAATGTCAAAATTAAAATAAGGGCCGTGGATAATGAAGGTAACTACAGCGATGTGGCAAACTTGGAACTGATCAGCAAGGAGCGAAAATATGAAATACAGGAAAATTTAATCGGAGAAGCAACTTTCAAATGCCCTAACGACACAGATGGCTTGGTAGCCGTCCTAAAATCCTTCATTCGCTATGGCGTGAAAAAGAACATCTTGAATAAGGACAAGGCTAAGCAGCTTGAAGCTCTTTTGAGTAACATTGTTAAAGACAAATAAGGAGTCGGCATGTGACTGAGGTCAGCAAAAATAAGGCATCCATCAGTTATATCGGCGATCTGGCCCACACTCCGCCTGATGGTGTAATTCTGGTGGAAAACGACGGGGATTATGTGCGGGCATGCCAAAAATTATCCCGCTACTGGGAATCACATGATTGCCTGAGAGTATGGGTGCGTTCAAAGAACCACTTTGCCTGGCTGCGGGATTTCACCGAACAGATTGGTTGTCCCGCCAATTTCATAGAAATGACGGCCCGTTTAGTGTTGGCCGAGAAGTGGAATGTTACCCTTCCCGATTGGTTAACCGATGCCGATGTTCTCGAACAGAACCTTTTAGAAATTGATGTAGACTTTCAGCAACGGACTCATTTTGAAACGCGGTTTTTAACTCGTTTTTTAGGAGGCACCTTTCAGACCGATATTTTCAGCGCCTCAGATATTGTCCCGGCAATTAAAACGCTGGTTAGCAGTGACTCAAAGGAAGCTTTTGCGAAATATCCGCTGCTGCAACGTTGCCTGGGAAACCGATGCAATCAGTGGGAGGAGAGAAGTAGCGAGACATGGTTGAAAGAGGTCTGTAAACGCCTTCCAGAAAATTCTGGTGAAATCTGGCAATGGATTAGCCTGTGGACTGGTCTTCACTGTTATCCCGACAAGTTGCTGGAATATGTATTGGCCCCGGAACAAATTTTATTTGTTCGCGGAATTCCCACTGGCGCAGTTAGGGATTTGCCTTTGGAGCCTACGGCACGTGAACAGATGCTGACCCAAATTGAGTTTCTCTTTGAAGAAATACGGGAGCAAGTTACCTCAAGCGATGAATTCCAGAAGGTTGTGGGTTGGACTACAGGAAAACTTTCGCAAGAATACCGATATATTTCAGGAATTCTTAAAAGCAAACAATTTCCGTCGACCGAAGCAGATATTAAAGTGGTACAGGAAAAGTTCAAATCATGTCCAGGTGTAAGCGAAAGCCAATTGAACTCCCTTATTTTCTGTGTAAAGCCCAGCAGACCGACTCTGATCGGGCCTGAAGAGGTTTGGAGCAGTGCTGAGTGGATTCGGTGGACAGTTGAGGAGTACATGCCCTACCGCATTTGGCAGGTACACAACGACCAATATGATGAGGATCTGGAGCAAACGGTAGCACGCTTTTCGGATTGGTACATTAGTGAATATGCGTCTATCCACAAAGACCCTGACCTCAGTCTGACGCATTGCTTGAGAAACATCACATCAAGCGATTCAAGTAGCGAATTTACGATCATTCTGCTTATTGACTGTCTTCCTGTCGCATTTATGGAACACCTGGACCAAGCGCTCCGCAATGTGGGACTCAGCCGACATGACCTTCACTACAGATTCGCAGGGCTGCCCACCATCACGGAATACAATAAGGCTGCGCTCTTGAGTGGAAATTGGCAAAACAAAGTTGGAAACTACGAGGCTGTTCTTAAAAACCGATCTGCATCCGATTGGAGCGGGAAAAATGTTGTATACCTGAGCAACCTGAAATCACTATCGGAGATGGAGGCTCCGCAAGAGACTACCATCGCTGTTTTGAACTTCGTGGACGGAGATGAGATCTTGCACTCCGACGTGGAAGCCAAAAATACTACGCATGAGGATGAACTGCATCGAATTTTTTCACGCATGGCTGAATCGGTAAACAGATTGTCACAAGAATGGACGGGATCAAAGAAAAATTTCAATGTTTACGTGGTGACTGATCACGGAGCTTGCCGCATTCTTGACGAAGAAAAGCGTTCATTTGACTCGGCAGTCGTCAACAAACTTTTCGCCAATGAAAAACACCGGTTTTCGGCAGTAACGGAGGATCAGGTTAATGATATTCCAGATAATTTGTGGTTACTGGGACATCGATTTAAGCGGCCATTTTCAGATGAAAAAATGATCTATTTCTTACCTCGGGGGCACAATACGGTTCGCCAAACCGGAATAACAAAAGGGTACATGCATGGTGGTGCCACCCCTGAAGAGGTTATCGTTCCAACAGCTTCATACAAAATGGTAAAAGCTGCCTGGAAAACGCCTGATATGCGTTTTCTTAACTTGGTCTTGGTAAAAGAAACGGGTAAGGCCAAATTCTATATCCAACGAGTCGTGACTCTGAAGGTTGAGATACAGAACCCGAACCCTTCTGACATCCGTATTCTTCGAGCCAGCGTAACGTCCCCTGAAACTGACCTCAAGAGTTGTGAAGTTGCGGTAATACCGGCTGGAAGAGTGAACACCCTTCAAATGAGCTGCTATTTCAAGAAAGCGGCTTTAGGGGAAAAGAGTCTGGAAATCGAGATCGCATATGAAGTATCTGGCGAACAACACACCCTTTCCCTCACGCTTGAATGTGAATTCAAATCAGCCATGGCGGGCGGGTTCAGTTTGAGAGACCTTTAAGGAAGGCAGGAAGTATATGAAATCATTTGAACGAAAAGCAAAAGATTATTACGGTGAGGTCGTTATCAACAAAGGTCTCATGGGAAAGGCCGGATTCGGCGCTCGGGCGATTCCCGTCTACGTTGGCGAATGGATCGTCAGCCAGTTCATGGACGGAGATGAACTTACGGATGACGGGAGAGCCGAGATTGTCAATACGATCTCAAAATACTTACCGCAAAAAGCGGACAAGAATATGATCCTGAATCGCCTTATGGAGCAGGAGGATGTCCGCATTCTGGATGACTTTCGGGTCAATGTGAACCTGGAGCGCCACACGCACGATCTGAGCATTCCGCTGCTGGATGTCAGCAATGGGATGGTGCAAAAGGATATCATTGACAACAATCCCATGCTGCTAAAAACAGGCATGTGGGGCCTTGGGACCTTGCGATATGTGCCCCCTGACGGCGAAGATATAAAAAAGGGCCAAATATGGATGGTCGAATTCAAAGCGTTCCAAACCCCAGGGATTGATTTAGACTATTTCCGTGATTCACGTAAACACTTTGATATAGACGAGTGGATAGACCTCTTGGTATCGAGTTGTCAATTTAATCCCGACGTTCACCGGTTGTCGCAGAAACTCTTGCTCCTCAGCAGAATAATCCCATTGGTCGAGCCGAGGGTCAATATTACAGAGCTGGCGCCGAAAGGTACTGGGAAGTCGTTCGTGTTCGACAATATCAGCCGTTATGCAGCCGTGATACCAGGCGGCAAACTTTCCGCTCCAGCTCTGTTTTTTAACAGCAACACGAAGCAAATTGGCCTTATTCCCCGATACGATGTTGTCGTGGTTGATGAAATACAAAAGATTCACACCGATGCGTCCGGCGAGGCCATGGCAGCGCTAAAGATGTATCTTGAAAGTGGTAGATACCGCAGAGCAACAGGCAATTTAGGGACGGCAGAGTCTGGTTTTGTCATGCTCGGCAATATCACTTTGGGAATCAATCGGTTACCCTTGTATGAAAGCGACGGGATATTCAAAGAACTGCCGCCTGCTCTTCAGGAATCAGCTTTTATCGATCGAATTCACGGACTGATTGAGGGGTGGTTTATGCCGCGTGTGTCGAGGAATACCCCGTCAAAGACATTTGGTTTCAAGGGGGATTTTTTTAGCGAAGTTCTGCATGAGCTTCGTGTCGATCTGAAATACGCGGACTATGTATCACAGAGCCTGCACCTGCCTCAATCTGAAGATATGCGCGATAACAAAGCTATCGCTCGGTTGGCCGAAGGATATCTGAAACTGCTTTTCCCCGATCTCAATCTAAGTGAGGATGAATTCGTTTCATATTGCGTAAATCCTGCGGTTCGGATGCGGCAGCAGATCCGTGATGAGTTGTCAAAGATAGACCAGGAATACAAATGGATAACTATAAAGAGTCAGATTCCTGATGAATTCCAACTTTCCCATCCAGATGAACGACCGGATCCGGAAGAAGAAGCCAAAAAGGTGGACCCTTTGTCTCCTGAACGTAATCCTGAAGAAAAAACACTGGACATTGTCGATGGGCAAAGGGGGATTTCATATGAAAAGCTTTTCCTTCCCTATTTGCGGGGCGCTAAATCTATCAAGATTTGTGATCCATACATTCGTTTACAGTACCAAATTTACAACCTGATGAATTTCTGCGAAATTCTGGAGCCTATTGAAAACATGTTGAGCCTTGACCTATTGACAGGTTGTGATGCCTATCAGAAAGTGGAACTCAAAGGTAAACTCGATGACTTGAAAACGGGACTAAGCCGCGATCATATCGAATTCAATTATATTTTCGACAACAATCTTCATGATCGTTGGATAGAAACGGACACTGGATGGAGGATCATTCTTGGTCGTGGATTGGATATTTTTCAAAAGCCGGATGACAAATTTACCTTAGGGTTTTTGGACCAGAGGAAACGGAAGTGCAAAGCAACGACGATTACCTATACACGATCAAAATAGGTAAATAGCATAGACTGACCAATTCAGAGCGAGGGAATTGGCTTCCGCACTAAACTATCCAACTTAATTCGTGATGTGCAATATGTTATTCGGATTACATGCCGAGAAAATTGATGCTCGCCAGCCTCGCTTGAGCTCGCGATGGCGGGCAGGCTCAGAAAGCCATGCACTATATCATTGCAGGGGGATCGGTAAAATTCATCAGAACAAAATTTTAAATATAAAAAGATTGAGTTAATAATTAAGGTTACATAACAACCATCTAACTTGTGAATCAGGTCTGTTTTTATCTTATCGCAGCAAACTGCAGGGAATTAGACCCTAACAGAGATTAAATCGTTAGCGGTGCAGCGTGTTAGAGGGAGGGGTATATGGCAATTACAGTTCAGAACAATCACCCACACTGGAACTTCCTTCTGGCTTTGGACGCGGACCTCGGTGAACTCTCGCGGCACATAGAGTTCGATCAGAGGAACTTCGAGTGCTTTTCACTTGAGCTCGCACGCTTGCTCTTCGCAGCAGCGTCCGAGGTGGATGTGGTTGCTAAGCAACTGTGCAGAGTACTCGCAGCCAACTCGAAAGCTAAAAACATCAACGCCTACAGGGACGCGATCTGCAAAGCGTATCCCAAGATCCCAGACTTCAGGGTAATATCACCCCGCTTCGGCCTAACTCTTCAGCCGTGGGACGAATGGAGGAAGAAAGGTGGCGTTCCCTTCTGGTGGACTGGCTACAACAAGGTGAAGCACGAACGCCATGAGCACTACAACCGAGCTAACCTAAAGAACACTCTCAACGCTGTTGCAGGCCTGTTGGTAATAGTGTTGTTCCTGTACCGACAGGAAGCGATTGACGGTTTACTCGTCTCCTCGCCGCAGATCCTGCGTGTACACGACGACCACCTCAAAGGCATAACGGTCGGAGAGTACTACACCGAAATCTGGTACAAACTCGATGACCTCTAACGGCTCTTAAAGCTTACGGCTGGGAGGATATCGATCTGGCCCATGATTTTTACGAGGTAGATTATCTACCGGAAAATGACCGCGTTCGATACACAATTTTACCAGATGCCAGAAAAGAAGTCCTAAAGTGCCTGTTAAAACTAAACCACGAAACCCACGAACAGGAAGTCAAAGCCAGGCCTGTACGCAAAAGGAAAAATCAGCGAACAAGGCGCTTAACCTGACAGCGAGAACGTCGGCGGCGCTGGCGCGGCAAATTTGGGTGGCGCGACAGGTTACCTTTAGCGTTGAGCGTGTCGAAAAACTCTAAACCCGCAGTTTTAAGGTTTGTAAGTAGTTGATTTTATTGCATGCGAAATGGACAAATTAGCTACTTTTGTACTTTTTCGACAGTCTCGTTATACCAAAAAGAAATAATAAAATGACTCATGTAGCTCTAAATTTCTACGATGCACTAAACAATAGAGAACTGGCTATTGCGATATGGTTAATTATTGCAATCACCTGGGGTGTCTCAAATTCAAAAATTAGAGAATCATTGTTTCAGATTGTAAAAGCTTTCTTTGCCTGGAAACTAACCGTTTTATATTTATTTATGTTCGCTTACATTACAGTACTTATTTATGTAATGAGCATTTTGGGCCTTTGGAGAATGGATCATATCTCCATCACTGTTCTGTGGGGCGTTTTTGTCGCCTTCGTCATGGTTTCTGATTTTATGAAGGCCAATGATTCAAACTTTTTTAAAAACGCATTAATGGACAACCTTAAGGCCCTAATAATACTTGAATTTATTATCAACCTATATGTGTTCCCTCTGTGGGTTGAATTAATTTTTGTTCCTTTTTCTGCTTTATTAGGCGGGTCGATAGCCATTTCTGAAACTAAGAAAGAATATGAAATTGTCAAAAAAATCTTAATATTCATCATGGGCCTTATAGGGTTCATATTCATTTGTTATGCTGTTTACATGATAATTACTGAATTTAAACAATTTGCTACATTTGAAAATTTCGAAAGTTTTTATTTGCCTATCATATTTTCCATTATGTTTATTCCGTTTGTATATTTATTTGCACTATATAGCGGGTACGAAATGTTCTTTATTAGGCTATGTTTCTTTGTCGACGATTTACAAGTTTTAAGGTATGCAAAGAAGAAAACAGTTTTTGCATTTAACTTAAACCTGTGGAAATTGAATGGTTGGTCAAAATACGTTGTTTCGGAATGGAGATTTAAGGAAAAGCAAGAAGTAGATGATGCAATTCTCGTTTTTAAGAATGCTATGTCATCATCAAAAATTTAACTGAAAAAGGTATAACGAACAAGGATAGATTGTGAGAGCGAAGCGAACCACGATCTTATCCGGAGGTTGAACAAGCCCGGCCATGGTGACTCTTTATAAGAAAATATCTTTTTTGGAACAGGGGGTATAAAGTGGGTTTTCAGGAAGTGTCATTTTTTCGGGGCGTACGAATCCATTAACCTGTAAACAGGCTTTTAAAAATCACCT
>Ga0307379_10012012_pt1 | contig 11313 bp, 9 predicted proteins | sample UN2MG_FD_202237 | JGI IMG/M metagenome (GOLD analysis project Ga0307379, IMG submission 202237) | Soil microbial communities from Risofladan, Vaasa, Finland - UN-2 | ecosystem: Environmental > Terrestrial > Soil > Coastal area > Acid sulfate soil | place: Finland: Risofladan, Vaasa | collected... | reverse complement strand
AAGATAGTGCTCCCGCTCCTGCTTAAAGCTCTGCAGCGCGGGGGTATAGCAGGCCTCGATCTGTTGTGGCGTGAGCCCTTCTTCCAGGTATCGGCCGATTTTGTCGGTCCCCATTATCTTGTCGAAGGTGACAACATCGTTTGACGTGCTCTTGGGAACCTTAAAATCTCCCAGCATAAAGGCGTAGGCCAGGGCGTAAATGCCGCTCTTCGCCGGGTTAAAGCAGTACGGATCGCGGATCTCCAGATGGACACCCCCCGCTGTTCCCCGTACTTCCGGGGTAAAGAGCACTCCGGGCAACCCCGCCCCGTTGAGCAGTTCGGCAAAGCGGACGGCATCAAGACCTTTCCCGCCAATCCAGCAGAATTTCTCCGCCTGGAAAACACCTGTCCCCTCTCCCAACCCGGTCACCATGTAGCCATAAACGGAGTTAAGATCGGGAATGTTGGGGGAAGTCTGCACAAAAGGCAGGCCAGTATCAAGGAAGGCCATAGTCCGATGATAACCTTCCATCGGAACAACGGTCAGGTCAGCCCCGATATGGCGGTTAAAGAAAAGGGCTAGTTCCCCGGCGGTCATGCCGTGAGCCATGGGCAGGTTATCTACTCCCATAAAGGATTTATAAGGGTCCTCCAGTACAGGTCCTTCCACGATCATCCCTCCCAGAGGGTTGGGGCGATCGAGGACAATTAGCGGTTTGTTATACTTCTTCGCCGCTACCAGGCAGTACTGCAGAGTGGACATATAGGTATAACTACGGGCGCCGATATCCTGAATATCGAAGAGGAGTACGTCGATTCCCTGCAACATCGCTTGTGTGGGCATCCTAGTACTGCCGTAGAGACTGTAAACAGGAATACCGAACCGGGGGTGTATGTAAGACTCCACCCACGCCCCGGCCCTGGCTGTCCCGTCGATACCGTGCTCGGGAGCATAAAGGGCGATCAGTTTCGTACCCTCGGTGGCGGCTAGAATATCGATAAAACTAATCCCCCGGCTGTCTACACCCGTTTGATTGGTAACCAATCCCACTTTCTTGCCCTCGATAAGGTGGAAATAGCTTTCCAATAGGACTTCATTGCCCAGTTTTACCGCCGCTGTTGCATTGCACGTCCCTGTGGCGGGAAAGACCAGGATAACAATTAAAAAGGCCAGTAAGCAAAATATCCTCCTCGTTTTCTCCTTATTTTTACCTGGGTTTAGCCAGGATCTATAATTAATTCTATTTATCACTAATAACCTTTTCCTTCCTTGCGAACACTCACGCCTTTTTCTGGCTTTCATAATCTGAAAATGCCCAGTAACCTAAAATAATCATGTTTATTGGTGAAATGATAGATAGTATCCCAAAAAGAATCGGGTTCTTACCGTGCTTGGCTGCTATCTTGCCAAAGCATACAGCAATGTAGATACATACAATCGCACTTATCATCCAACCTAAGGTATTCATATTAGACATCTCCTTTCTTTTTTGAACTTTCGCTTATCTTGTTTATTTCCGAATCCAGGTCAGTTATTTTTCCATATTGGTGCTATAGAGAAATCTGGTTCGGTTATACTACTTTTAACTTCTTTATGCTCAATATTATATACTGAATTAAGAATTTTTTCGACCTTTTCTTTGTATAATAATAGCGGGATTTTTTTGTCTTTTTAAACCTTGGAACTTATTTTCTATGTGTTTTTAATTCCTGTAATTCCTGAGGCAGCCGAATAAGCGGAAATGGCAAATATTGGTATTTTTTTCATCTGCAAGTACTTTGGAAATTTTTGCTAGAAAGTCAACCAATCCAAACGGCAAAATTATATCAAATGTTAATATTTTACTTAAATCTTTTTTACCTCTTTTTAAAAAGCTTATTAAAAAACACCAGGACCTCATCTAAATCAAACTTCTCATCCCTTCGAATCATTAAAACAAGACTTTCATCCATTGATCTCTTTAGCTCTTTGATCGCCTGCTCCGATAAACCTAAATTATGCGAATAATCCCTTTCGTATCCATCAAACCGCAACTTTTTATCAACCATCTTCAAGAAATCTGACCGATTAAAATCAAACCCGTTCCTGATAAAATGCCCTAAATCATAATAATCTCGAATCGCCGGTGTAATTCTTGAGATTGCAGCTTTTAATTTTTCCGCAACGCTTTCTTCCAACGATAACGCCAAGACTTTTCCCTGCTCAATCAAATCTTCCCCCGTAAATGGGTTCTGAAAAAAATGTTTTACGATAACTTGCTCAGGCTCAAGAAATGGAGGCTGCCTTAAAGAAATTTCAAGCTTAATATTTTCTTTTTTATCTAACAAAACGGATTGATATTGAATATCAAAAAGATACTGCGTCGAATTATTAAATCCCTTTCCTTGGGGATTATCGCTGGTAAGTTCCAACCTATCTAAAAAAGCAGGCATTTTTTCACAAATAGGAGTTATAGCTTTTGAGCGTTTCCCTCGCGTCGATAGATCAGCATTACCTCGATAAGCAAAATCAAGATCCTCACTCAGCCTATGATAATTTAAATACACTTTATTTAAAAGTGTCCCACCTTTAAACACGATATCAGTACTTAAATATTTATTGACTCCATTAAGAATTCTGGTTAAATGAAAATCCTTTTCTATTACAGAAGCAATAAATCCCTGCTCATCTGAAAGATAATAAATAACGTCCTTCAGTATTTTTTTATCCATTCAAGATAACCTTCCAATCTTGATTAACCACACCTTTTCTTAATTTAATAAAAGGATTAAATGGAGCATAAGAATTTTCACTACCTATAGATAATTTCAATTGGCTTAGCTCTTCTAAAGAAACGCCAGCGCGCTCAAGCATAAGCCCCGCGCGCTTACGGACGGCAATAACCGGGAATTTAATCAAATAGCTCAAAAATTTCTTCAAATCGAGCTTTTTGATCTGTTCATTAATTACCTCTTGTACGTTTCCCCACGAACCAATGGGGTTGAAAATAAAATCGACAAGAGAGCGTTCTTTGTCACTAATTGACACATATTCCTCATCGATCTTTATTTTTTTTATTCCATACATTTTCTTAGAAGATATTTTCATAGCCCGAAAACTTATTTTTCCAATCTTACGCATCTGATTTTTCTCTGTATTTAAAACAGTAACTTTCTGGGGAATCTGTTCTGTAAAACCCCAATAGTTATACATTGAGCTGTACCCGATATAATAAGGAATCTTGCTCATCCATAAAGACGCAACAACAAATTCATGTGGCATCCAACTTTGATTTGGCGCTTTTAATGGTACAACAAAATATTTTCCTCTCTTTAACTGAAGAAGACGATTTCTTTTAGCAAGATTATCAAGCAAACTGGTCGCCTTTCGGTAAGTGCCTAAAACCTTTACCGCGTACTCGGTCGTAATAATTTTTTGCTTCTCAAACTCTGACCGAGAGAGTAAATAGACAGCATCTTTCGATAGCTCTGAATACCTATTTTTTTTCATTGTCATAATATTTTCTATTTCCATTTCAATATGAATTACTGAATACAATGACAATATACTACAATACCACTACTCTGTCAAATAAATATAAAAAAAGAAAGAAGTTGCTTCTATCTATTACTTGTCAGGTAACAGTTCTTAAGAAAATGGGATATTTTTATTCAATTTATAACCCTAGTTTCCCGTATTTCCGCACGTATTTAATTACTCCCTGAGGGCAATTATCAACACAGACACCGCATAGAATACATTCTGCGTTCTCCATGGAAGCGCTTTGTACCATCCTGCTAACCTCCAAACTCATAGGACAATTCTTATCACATATTTTACATTGTTTACATTTATCACCTATAGACTATAAATGAAGCGAAGGCCACTTGAAGTAATTTTTTATTTTGGTGCCAATTACCATAAATGGCGCCATCCAACAGACATAATGACAGAAGGTTCTCTTTCCAGCAGTGAACGATAGGATCACGAATAGACCAACAATGGTAAAGTACATCATATAAGCGGCGGGTTCAGATACTGATATTCCAGTTTCAGTCAGATGTAATGGATTTACTGTATGAAATCCGCCGGCTAATATCGCTATAGCAATAATAAAGCTAATCCAAGGGACCCAAATGAAGTATTTTATCCAGTTGAGTCTTCCTCCTCGAGCTTTTTTATCGTTGACTGTAAAACAAAATTCTTGGATACCGGCTCCTGGGCATACCCAACCGCAGAAAGCTCTACCAAGAAATAGTGATACAATAAATAAAAGTACGAAAGTGATAAAACTACCTGCGATAATCCCTTGTGCAGCACCGTCAATGATGATGTAGGGAGAAAAATAGTTTATGGTAATGGGAAATAACAAAAATGAAATCAAGATTATAGCTTTTCGGATTTTTTGTCTTCTAGTCATAACGAATGTCTCCTTGTTTCTGGGGTGTGGTAGGGAACAATTTTTTATCACGCTCTACTTTTTGCTATTATTCCCCGATTAATACCTTAAAAATTAAATATTTTTCTAATAGATAAACTAGATTATTTTTCTAAAAAAATCTAAAATTATTCTTAAATTACAATTATAAAATAAAAACGGCATTTTCATTTTTAAGGATTAATATTTAGAGAAATTATTTTCTTGCTCTTTTTTTAAAATATATTCTTAATTTCCAACCCTATCAGACTATCGTTTCAGATTTATTCATTTTTATTCTTTGTAATGTGTCAAAGAACAGTCTCTCTGACACTCCTTGTCATTTATATTAAAATCTTCAGGATGTTTTGAGTAAAACATTAACCCTCCACCATCTGCAAATTGTATAAATATTGTATGGAAGTAATCAATGTTTTCAAATATTTTATCGCTAAAAGAATACGTGGTTATTTCATCCAGTAAATATGAATCATAAAGCAATAATATTTTAGAGTCCTGGATTTTCTTTTTTCCTATTTTTTCTTTTTTATCATTAATGGCTTCTTGTAAAAAAGCTCTTACAATTTGTTTATTTTGAGAAGATTCAGTCCAAGCAGATCTCACCCTTAGATCTGGATAGATTGCATTTCTATCCTGATGATGCTTTACAATAGAAGAAATCCACATATTATTTTTTAGGATATCTTTTTTAGCTGCCAAAACAAGTTGGTAAGTTTCTTGTAAATACTTAAAATATTCATCTTTAAGTTTCGAAAGAAATTTTTTGTATTTACTATTCTTGAATATAGGATATTTAAATTTAATGGAATAGGCGCCTCTTAAAATTCCTTTTTCTTTTGATTCCTGTTCGATTTGCTTTATATAACGTTTATGGTAATTTATATATTCCTTTTCCAATACCTGTTTTTTATCGATAATTGATTTGCAATATATTCTACATTCTGTCACTTCAACCGCAAAACGTTTTTGGCCAAATAATGACAAATAATAATCAGGAGGATCATCTTCAACTTTTTCCCAATGAATATTTTTTGATTCTATGGTTTTTAATAAAAACTTCGAAAACCCTTCTTTGCAGATTTTTTCACTTTTTATTTCCATAAAAAAGTTCTCCCTATTTTCACACAATCTGCCGTCCCTATGACACATAAACTTCATTAAAAAGGTGTTTCGTTTTCATTTTCAAGTTTATTTTCTTGATACCTCTCCATAATAAAAACAATCAATGAACCTGTAAGGTGCAGAAAGAAAGAAGCAACTGCGTAAGTGACTTCATTCCTTTCGGAAGGCATTTCTTTTTTACCGTGCCGAGAAGATTCATTCGCAATTGTAAAAGCAGATTGTAGCAAACCCTCAAAATTATCGCAAAAACCTTGGAAATAGTCAGGTATAATCCCTGATTTCATTAACCATTTTTTTAAATTTCCCTGTTCACCTTTTTCCCTATTCAGTACCTTCTTTAAGGTACTTTCAATTGCATTGTTTGCCTCGATAATTGTTCCAGAATAATCTTCTGCCGTCAGATTATTTCTTGCATTGAGAAAATCTTTACATGCTTTCTCAAAATAATTATTTTTAAGGAGCTCATATGCTTTGTTTAATATTTCACTTTCTAAAAAGGTAGAATCTAATTTAACTATATAACCATCAAGAACTCTAAAAGAGGAATTTTCAGATTTAAATATAAGATTGCACTCTTTATATAAGTTTACTTTTTGACCGGACTTGTCAATATCAATAAGAGTACTATATAGTTCAATTGCATCGAGTACAAATTCAGGTTTTGCACCTACAATAAATTGTTCAATATTAGTTACCTCTTGAAAGACATCTTCAATATAAGCCTTAAGAGAAGTTTCACCATAATTTTCAAGAAGTTTCTGCTTAAGATCATCATAAAAGATTGAATCCTCTTGATTCCATCCATACCACCTATTATATTTTTGCATACAATAAACTAATTTTTGCCTTATCTTCTTGGATATGGATAAACACAAACTTTTATTGTCTATTGCTTCCTTATGTCTTTGTGAAAAAAGTATCATTATAACTTTCCTCTATTCTTATAAAATTAAGATTAAAGATTCCCGATATTTAATTTAAAATGAATTGTAAATGGTATCATTTAATCTAAATCTATATAACCACCTTCAATTGACTCCCAAAGACGTTTTAAATCAGGCCAAAGGTCTAATTTATCCCAAAAAGCTTTTATAAAAATCTTAGCATTTTCAATAGTTTGGTAAGCTTCTTTCCGATTTAACTCATACCGTTCAAGAATATTTACGGTTTCCCCTTTTTTAAATTTTTCATTTTTTCGAAAATCTTTAAAGCCTTTACGGTGTTTAAAGGCATTTATCTTTTCCCTCATAATTTTTAATTTTTTAAAGCCCGGTAAAATATCTAATTTTATATTATATTTTTGTTCTATCGAACTACACACTTCAGAAATTGGCATATCGTAAACAAATTTGATTTTTTTACTTTTAAAGTATTTTTTAGACAACTCTGCAAAATCGTAAAGCACCCATTCAATAAGTGCATTCACTTCATTAAATACTGCTCTTACCGCTATTCGTTCACATTCTAATGGAACATAGCATTCATTTTCGAATTCTTCCAGATAATGACAAAATTCTCCAGCTTCTTCGCGCTTAAAAATATCTGATAGCTCTTCATCAACTAACCTAATATTTCTATCTAAAAATCTCTCAATTGTTTTAAGCTCTCCGATTATAATTATATAACTCATTTTATTACTCTTTGAAAATTTAAGTTTTATATTTTATTCAAAAGAATTTATTTAACTTCTATAATATTTCTCTCAACTTCTTCATAAATATTATCAATTTCTTGTTGTATTTCTATTGTTTTTTGTAAAGCAGTTACCATCCTTCAGTAATGTTTGATATCATCGAGAGATAAACAGCGATCTTTTCGATCTTTTAACCATTTTCTACAAACTTGATAACTTCCAATTTGGTATTGCCAGATATCTTGGGGAATTCCTTCAAAATACTGTTTTTCATTAAAGTAAATTCTCTTTTCTGTTTCCTCATATTTAATTTTCTCTACACGATTATCTCCTTGACCTTGAGGTTTGCATAAAGGAGAATCCAATTCTGTTGATTTAAGTAAATGTAAATCAACTAATCTTTTGCCAAACTTACCCACCTCTCTAAATAAATCATAATTTTTGGTAAAAGGGACTCGAGGGAAATCTATTTTTAGAAATTCAGCATACTTTTCTCGATAAATATTTGAATAAAGAATTGCATAAATATAATAAAATATTTCTTCTGAAGAAGGTTCGTTTTTATAATTATCTGATAAAATTTTCGAAAGCTTACAATTAATGTTTGACTCTCTTTCTTCTCTTTCTTCTCTTTCTTTTTTATAATTAAATAAATCTTTTTTATCTATATCGGGATAGAAATAGAGGGGGAAAATATATCCACTTTCTTTTGTTTTTATTGATGGAAGACAAATATCAGATATATTATCTGTAATAAATACATGAAAGAATAAATTCGTTGATAATTGTCGAGTTGTAACTAAACCTAAATTCTCATAAAAGAAATTTCGCATTACTTCAATTCTATTTCTATCAATTAGTTCGTCACGATAACAAATATATCTAATATCAAAGGGACGATAGGCATAAGAGTATATTGATTTTACACAATCTTCTTTTTTTACTTTATCTCTTGCGCTCTTTATCTTCCAATCATTTGTGTCTTTTAAATTAAGTGCTTGTTCTACTAAATCATCCGGCAAATCACTGGAAAATGTTCGCATCCTTTGCTTAATTTCTTCTCTTATAAATCCAACTACAAAATGATCACGATGAGTTTTTACACCACTGGAAAATTTGTTAAATATCTCTGAAACAGGAAAAAATTTATCATAATGAGCTTGGAGTGAAAAATCTTTTTCTACAAAAAAATAATATGGTTCAGATGGCTTTAATTCTTTCCATTTTATTGTTTTAATATCATTACTATCTAAAAAATCGTATTTATATTTCCGAAGTCCATGCATATCTTGGTAGTAAACTTTTCCAAGAGCTTTCTGCTCTTTATTCTTAATAAAGAAGGCAATAGAAACTCCCTGCATAATATCAAATACATTTTCATCTTTACTTCCATCGGGACATTTTTCTCCGATGCGAGCGTTACCATGAAGGTTTAAAATATAAATTTCGTTAAAACTTTTCAATAATTTTTTTCGCATTCCTCTATGGATTGAGCCGGAAAGGTAGGAATTGTTAGTAATTATTCCTATTGTACCTTTGCCCGATTTATCTATTTTCCAGTGAGTGAATCGTATAAATTTTATATAATCATCAGATAGTGGCTGGATATTTCTTTCACCACGAACATCTTCTTTGTAAACAGCCATTTCCTTTTCAATAAATTTAGATTTATTGGTAGAGCTCACGGAATACGGTGGATTTCCCAAAATTACCAAAATAGACTGTTCTTTTTTAATTTTTCCGGCTAAATGAGCTTCCTTAGATAAAGAAGCCATTCCGGGCAAATTTGTTTGTGCTAATTCTCCCATTTCTAAAGTATCGGTTAGATAAAATTTAAATCGTTCATCTTCTTTTAGCTTATAACCTAATTCTTCTAAGAGAAAAAACATTTTTAAATGACCTATAGCATAAGGAGCCATCATTAATTCAAAAGCATAAAAATTCTGGAGGATTTGTTCTTTAATGAAATTTTCACGGGCACCTTCTCCATATTTAGAGACAAACTCTTCTATAGCTAATTTAGCTGCTTCTGCTAAAAAGGTAAGTGTTCCAGCAGCCGGATCTAAAACAGTAACTGATTTATCAGCAAAACCATCAAATTTATTAAAATGTTCTTTTAAAATAAAATTGAGGGAACGAACAATATAAGAGACAACTGGTTCTGCAGTATAATATACTCCCCTTCTTGCTCGGGTCTGGGGATCATATTCTGTTAAAAAAGTTTCGTAAAAATGAAAAACAGGGTCTTTTCCTTTACCTTCATAAAAATATTGAAGTAAAATCTTTTTTACATCTGTAACTGCCAAGACCTCTGAGATATCATCAATAGTCCACTCCATCTGTATAGGTAAATTACCAATAGAAATATACTTAAAAATATCTCTTAAAATTCCAATGGTTTGAGGTATATTGTCATAAGCTAATTTGCGGTTGAACTCACCAGTCGAACGAGTACGAGCAGCAAAAAGTCCATAGGTAATAGTTTGAGAATAAAGATCAGCGAAATCTTTATGAGAAAGTCCTTTAATTAAATATTCTTGAAAAGCTTCGTAAAAACCTAAGATAAAACCTTGCTTATTATTATCTTCTTCTCTTAGTTCTTCTTCGATTACTTCGTTTTTTAAGAAACGGGTTCTTTTAGCTAATTCGACCGCTAAAGTTTTGGCATTGTATATTTTAGGCAAAGAGAAAGAAAAAAATGATTCTAATAATTTCAAAAATTGCTCTTTATTTTCTAAAGGAGGTATAGTATTTAGTTGATAAATAATATAAGGTCTGCAAAGAGAAATCTCACCCAATAATCTGCCATTACGATAAAGCCGGAATTCTGTAAAATTTGTCAAAATTAAATTTGGGAAAGTACTGTTATAACGTTTTAATTGTTCAGACATTTCAATATCATCTAAATTTGACCCTGGTTTTTTGGCTTCAATATATCCGACAATATGTTGTTTCCCATCCCATACTCTAAAATCGGGATTACCAGCTTCTGTCTGCTTAGGCAAAGTAGTTATTTTGATATCTTTTTTATTAGTTGATTCAGAATATTCTTCTAGTAATTTTTCTAAGGTAGAATAATAAGTTTCTTCTCGTGCATCTCCTTGCTGAATTATTTCACAAATTTTTTTTAAGTAGGACCTTAGCATTTCATTCTCCTAAACTATTTTATATTACTAAAATTTGCCGAATTACCAACCTTATCGCTAACTTTTTTGCTAACCTCAGTTGAGAATATAGTGTAAAGCTCTCCTTTTTCCTTCGCTCTTAATAATCTCTAAATTTATCAATTTTTTAGTCTCTTTTTTGGGCTTCTTTATCAGAGACCTCAAACATCTCTCTTATATATCGGGTAGTTATTTTTCCATTTTGATTTATAAATACACATAGATTTATATTCGACAAAGTTTTAGAAAATTCTTCTTTTTAAAGAAAAAGTTATTGGTTATTGGTTTTTCATTTATAGAAAAGGTATTACGAGATTGCCACGGACGATATTCAATATTAATTGAATATCGTCCTCGCAATGACAATATTTCACCTTCACTTTACCCTGTATAGGAAAAATTGCTCACTGCCCCCACCGCAATAGAAAGAGGGAAATATAATTTGATAAATTTGTATTAAAATACTTTCAATAAAAAGGGTTTTTTGATTTAAATGGCGAATTATGATTATGTAGGGATAAGAAATATTTAATAGACAAAGGAGACACTTGTCCTACATTGAGGATATCGTCCCCTTTGGAATTAAAGAAACCAATCTTTTCGATTTTGATAAAGCAGAAATGCTCATTAAAGGCGGAATTATGGCTACTATGATTAATATACCAGAGATTAAAAGAGCGATTAAAGAAAAGTTAGCTATGACAAAGGAATAATTCTTTAATTGATTAAATTGTAGGTATTAATTAATTTTTATCGGAAAAAAGTAAAATGTATTTAACTGGATTCCTGCTTTCGCGGGAATGACAGGGCAGTTGTTCGGGCGGGAATGAAATAATGAACACTATGGTAATGTCTAAAAAAGATAATGATTTTCCTTTATATATAGGAATATTCTTCTTCTCTACTTCAGTCTTGCTTTTTGAACTCTCTCTTATGCGAATATTTTCTATTCTCCAATGGAATTATCTGGCTTTCATGATTATTAGTATCGCCTT
>Ga0307379_10012010_pt1 | contig 11314 bp, 15 predicted proteins | sample UN2MG_FD_202237 | JGI IMG/M metagenome (GOLD analysis project Ga0307379, IMG submission 202237) | Soil microbial communities from Risofladan, Vaasa, Finland - UN-2 | ecosystem: Environmental > Terrestrial > Soil > Coastal area > Acid sulfate soil | place: Finland: Risofladan, Vaasa | collected... | reverse complement strand
TAGGGCATATTGCTAGAATTAATTGCACGGATAAAGAACTACAAAAATGGATAAATAAAATTCCAAAAAAATATAAAAATGATATTTGTAAAAGATATAAAATAGAGGAAGTTTAATGCCATATATACCACAAGAGAACCGAGAACGATTGGATTGGTTAATTGACAACCTTGCTGCGGAATTGTCAACGATGGGAATTACTGGCAATCTAAATTACTTTTTATTTAGACTAGCCAAAAAAATATGCCATAGATATAAGGATTATGCTGCATTTGAAGGAGATTGCCAACAATCACTAAAAGAAATTTATCGTAGATTGGCAGCACCTTATGAGGATAAAAAGATTAAAGAGAATGGTGATATAGACTGAAAAAATGTATAATTTGTGGATTCCGTTATAGTCCACAATATAATAAGGGAGATTCTTGGAAATGCCCTAGATGCAAAACTTGGATGGCGAGATAACATGGGTCGAATTAAACATAAAGAAGATTATATCTCGGATAAAGAATACACAAGTATCCTGTCAAGACTATATCAAATAGCACAAGACCTTGATATACCCTTTTGGCTTACCTTTGGAACACTATTGGGTTACGCTAGACATGGTAGGCACTTTAAAGAAGATAATGACATAGATATAGGGACTACACCAAGGGGGTTTGATATCCTACTGCAAAATTTAGATGTAGTTACAAAATATGGATTCTTTATTAGGGAGAAAAACCGATACACATACTCAGAGAATACAGGTCAGTACAGAGGATTATTTATATATGATAAAAATATTCAACCATTCCATGTAGATATTAGTGAATTTGTCCTTGATGAAACTAAACGATGGACATTTCGATGGTTAATACGAATTACTCCACCTGCAAAAGTATTTCACTATTTAAATAAAGTCCTAATGACTTCCACAGCATTTACAAATAGAGAAAAGCATATTCCCTTTAAAGACTCAAAACAGTATACTAAGTATAAAACAAATTCAATAATAAGTAAGATTATAAATATTATTGCAACAGCCGATTTATTCTTTACAACAAAAAGAGAGTTAGGAATGAAGATTGATTCCCTTAAGCAGGTTAATTATTATGGGGTTGATGTTATGATTCCACTACCAGTAGAGCAATATTGTGCTGTAAATTATGGGCAAAATTGTCTTATACCAAATGCTAGAAAACGCCATCCTAAAGGTGGAAGTGACTGTTACAGATATACGAAAGATGGAATACAAAGGTGCTTCAATGATTAAATTCAGTTGTATTATTCTCGCTGGTGGTAATGGAACTCGCTTTGGAACTAAAAAACAATTTATTGAATGGAATGGAAAACCCCTATGGGAACACGTATATGATAAGTGTATACAAGTTTCTGATGATATCCAAACTGATTTTAAAAAATATCCACACCTAGGGAGAATGGGAGCAGTTATGTATGGAGCAAGGAAAGCAAAATATCCTATAGTTGTTATATTAGAAGCTGCTAGACCTGCGGTAACAGTAAACCATATAGAGCATATTGCGTTCCTTGCTCATACCTTTGATTCGGTAAGTTATGCTATTCCTTCTACTGATTCTCTCTATGATGTATCTCAAAAGAAACACGTAAATAGAAAGGATATTTACCAACTTCAAATCCCACAAGCATTTAATCGTAAGTTATTGTTACGAGCATTTAAATTACGAAATAAAAAGATTACTTATACTTCCGAAACAATTTTAATGCAAGATGCACTAGGAATAAAACCTCATCTTTTACCAGGAGATTATAATCTTTGGAAAGTGACATATCCATCTGATTTAGTAGTTATAAAGGAGATGTGTAAAAAATGAAAATAACAGTAATCATACCAACATGGAATAGTATGCCTGAACTTTGGGATACTTTGGCTTCCTTACCTGATGCCTTTGGTGATGCAATTGAAGAAGTTGTTATTGTTGATAAAGGAAGTACCGATGCGACAATTGATGTTGCTGAAAATTTTGGTTGTACAGTATTACATGACAATGGAACATTAGGTCATGCACGAAAAACAGGATTACAATATGCAACAACTGAGTGGGTTGCTTTTATAGATAGTGATATTACACTTCCTGTAGATTGGTTACAGGGAATACAATCCTTTAAAGAAGAAGCAGAAACAGACGGATTTCGCCCTATTGGATGGTTATATGGGTATACTAAAGAAGATATACCATTTATTGAACGAGCACATGAATGGAAACGACAATTAAGAAATAGCCTTCCACGATTCTTACACCAAGGGGACTTTGAAAGAGCTTATACTAATAATACTATATGCTTACGAGAGCCTTTACTTGATGCACCCATAGAGGGCTTAAATGCTTGGGAAGATTATGTTATGGGACAATGGATGATTAAAAAAGGATATTGGGTTATAGAAGTTCCTATCCCTTGTGGACATTTAAAGCACGGTGTCTATGAGAAGTTTGGAAACTACACCGAAGCATGGGGAATTGCTGGTGAGTTAAAAGCTAAAGGCTGGAATCCTAAAACACTTGGTCGCCCACTCTATTTTGCATATTGGGGAATACGATGTACTGTGCATTTTAAAGATTTACGCTATTGTCAGTATTATACTGGCGTTTGTCTAAGTATGTACAAGGCAATTTTTGACTGCACCCATAAAGCATTTTCTTGGAGCAGAAATGTACCCCTTTAATCCACAACCAATTGTACCAAAAGAAGTGCTACAAAGAATTATGGCGACTGCAAAAATGCCTAATTGTCAAGTGTACCTAAATATTGGGACTATTAAAACAGGTAGTACATTTTTACAAAAAGAAGTCTTTCCAAAATTGACTGGAATTAAATACCTACACCATCCATCACTAACTGATGCTGTCTTTTGTTTATTTCTTTATAAAAAATTGTTACTTAGTGATGAACGATATAGTGGTGTCTATGAAGCTTTTTTACCAATAGAGGCACGAAAGTATATGATGGAACAGTTACATAAGCTTTATCCGTTAGCCAAAATTATCATCACCTTACGAACTAACGAAGAAGAATTTGTCGAATCGAACTATAATCAATGTGTACATGAAAAACCATTAAATAGGAATCACTTTAAAGGAACATTCAAGGAATTTCAAGCTCTGTATAATCCGAACTGGAACAATCATTACATGATAGAACAAGAATTACGAGAATATTGGGATGAGGTATTAATTCTCTCCTATCACGAACTTTGTACTGAACCAACTCTTTATGTTACTAAAATCTGTCAATTTATGGAAGTAGCGGTACCTAAGTTTAAAAATATACGACATAATATAAGAAAGATACCAAAAAAGAGGTAGAATATGACAATTATTACATCACCACAAAAAATACTTGTTACAGGTGGACATGGAGATATTGCTCAAGCAATTAAAAATAAACTGCAACCATCTTATGCAGTATTTACTCCTAATAAAGAAATACTAGATGTAACGAATGAAGCACAAATTGAGATGTGTATGAGTAGATGTAAACCTGATATACTTATTAATTGTGCTGGATATATCGAACCACTAAGCCTTGAAAATTTAACCATAGACAATTTGAGAAAGCATATTGACATAAACCTAATTGGCTCTGCTATGTGTGCAAAATACGCTATTCAGTACGGAGCAACTTTTATCATTAATATAGGAAGTTCAGCAGGTGTAAGAGCCAAAAAAACCTGGTTGTCATACTGTATCTCCAAGGGGGCATTAAATAAACTTACTGAATGTATTATGTTAGAAGGTACGGATGCTGTAACTCTGCATTTAAGTAGAACAGATACACAGATGAGGGCAAAATTATTTCCAAATGAGGGGAAAGAATTACTCCTTACACCAACGCAAGTAGCTGATGCAGTAGACGAGATACTTAGGTATCAATCACAAATAAAAGGAAAACATTTATTGTTACGACAATGTAATTACTATGAAAATAAAAAATGGATGTTAGAGGTAATATAGATGAAACAAAAAACGATAAGTCTAAAATTAGAAAAAACATTCACAGACATAACCGAAATTTTAAATGGATTAGTCCGTGATATGCAAGAAGGATTAGTAACTATTAGCACCATGCACACTACTTGTGGATTAAAAATTATGGAAGATGAGATATTGTCATTGCATGATGTAGACGAGTTCTTGCGACATTTAATTCCATGTGATGTAGACTATGCACATGATAAAATTAATCTACGACAAGTGCCATTAAATGAAAGAATTAATGGATGCAGCCATATACGGATGCTCTTTTTTGATTCAAGCATAACGATTCCAATTACAAAAGGTAAGTTAGCTCTAGGAAAATGGCAAACTCTTTTTGCTGTTGAAATGGATGGAACACCACCAAGGGAGAGGACTTTTATTCTAACCATTACTGGTGAATAAGTCTAATTAAAGTTTTCGTACAAATGTTTGATAAAATTTCCACATCCAAGCGACAATAAGTCCTGAACTAACAGAAAACATGACAATTACCCAAATACTAGGAGTCAATCTTAACACCATCCTCATTAGGGGAGAGTACGAGGGAAGTAAGAGGCATAACCTTCCCTCATGTTCTCCTGTTTAAAGTAAAGGTAACATATATTTTTCAAATAATATTCTAATTGGAGTATCAGCAGTTATAGTATGTTCAATAACATCATCTAACGCTAATACTACTCCAACTAGCATAAAGATTTGCCATATTGATTTGCACTTGGTAAGTTCTCCACTCTTTTTCATTAGATAATAATTGTATAGCCCAAAAAGAAAAAGGGCGATACCTATGTACAAATGATGGTTACGGTACCACACGAATTTTACAGGTGGTCGCATTATGCACTTAACCTGGCACCAAAGTAAAACCCAAATGCCATAGTCACCAAGGCGATAAACCATTCAGGCGGATTTCCCATATGGTATATCATAGAGATGGCTGCAAATAATGATGTAAGAACCAAAATTGCCCTTACACTTGACTTTGGTAGCCCTAGAGGTTCTTTTTCTTTTTTTTTAGTTATAATTTCGACTTCATCACTCATTTTATCTTTTCTCCTTATAATCCTAATGTTTAATTTAAAGGGCATTTTTAAGCCCATAGACCCACTTTAATTTTTTTAATACTAATGTACCAATGGTAGTGTTAGTTAAAAGCAAACAACCTTCACTACAAGCCCAATAAGCACAGCGAACAAAATACTTACTACGCCATCCAATCGGGCAATTTTGCTTTCATGTTGAATATCCTGTGCTTCTAACTTATCTATTTTTGCAACTAGGTACCAAAGCAAGTCCTTAGTTGTGATAGCGTTATCTCCATTTTGTTGCCTGTATTCTTTTGCTATTTTTTTAATATCTCTCATGGGTATACCTCTTTAAGCACAAGTCATTATCTTTCGTGCATTTCCAGCAGCATCCAATATTTCAATATATCCATCAAATGCTTCTGCACCCTTAGCACTATAGGTACCGAACTTAACTTTACCTGTTCCTGGATTTAAATAAATATTTTGGTTATTAGATTTAAATATGGCATCGGTATCTAAGTACATATCCATAAATCTTGTTGTCTGGTCATATAACCGAACACCACATTTATCATCACCAATATTACCTGCACAGTTAAACCCTATCCAGTTATTTCCATAAAGTGTAATATAAGGATAAGTTTCTGGAAAGTTAGCTTTAATAATTAAATCATCTCCATTAGTTTCTCCACCATAAATAGAAGTTTTATTTGCATTATATGATAATAACAAATATCTATAAGCATCCTCGTAAAATTGCACACTTCCACCAGCACCAGTATATAAATATATACGTTGTGTAGTTCCACCAGCATCTTGAAGAAAAATATAAGGCATAGCAGTAGTTCCATTGGCACGAAGCTTTAAATCTCCCCCTGCAATGTCACAACCATACATTTCACTCTCATTTGCTGCTTCGGTGAAGTTAAAGAAATCCGCACCCTCATGTGCAAAGTGAACTACATGAGTATTTGCTAAGTTAAAGTAAACCGATTGACCACCATTAAGCATCATATAGGGATAAGGGTCTACAGAATTAGCATATATGACCAATTCATTTCCAGCATCATCTCCACCGAACATTTTTGATTCTGTTCCATCCTCGGTAAATAAAAATGCTTGACCTGTACTCGTACATTCACTATGAATAGTAAAATCTATACACGCTGAATGTCGTATATAATCAGTCATATCATTCCAAGTTACATTATCCTCTAAGCAATCATTAACTTCTAAGGTTTCATACCACTTTTTATCAGCCATTCTATATTCTCCTTTTTAACTCTAAACTTAAATCCCATCTAATTACACTTGGCGTTCCTCTTACAGCACTTATTTTTAAATGAGATAAAATATAAGTACCGTCAATACAATCACCTAAACCTGTAATTGTTAAGGGTTCATGGTTATCTATCATATATTGAATATTAATAAACTTTGTCCACAATGGTTGAGCAAAGCATAAAGGGAAACACATGGGAAAACATCCACCAGAGATATTATCACCACACATTATTTCATATCCTGTTAAGCTCAAAGGGCGAGAATTAATACCCTCAAATGATGTATCAAAATTATCTGACCAAAAATCAAATAAGACAATATCATTTTGTAAACTGTTTTCTTCCCCACTAGGGATAGGTTTATTCAATGTCACCGTATAAGATGTACCTGTTACGGTGAATGTATCACAATTGCAACTCATTCACTCGCCTCAAATTCTAGTATCCATTCCCATACATCAGGTTTTTCTGATATATGTTTCCATCCAAAACTTTTAATACGATAGTTAAGGTCAATTAATCCTGTTCCCCATCCAACAGTTCTAGCAACGGTAACAACTGCACCATTTTCTCCCATAGCTCGTACACATTCGATAACATCACAGCCATTAACTAATTCTTTCCCTTGTAGAACTAAAGTTTTGTGAGAACGTGATTCATCATACACTTCTCTATTACCTGACCAGAAGTTTAACATTTGAGTGTTTCTAGCATGGTCAAGGCTAATCTCTGTTGGTTTATTTAATGTACACGTAACAGGGTCGGGAGAGTAATTAACTTTTAAGTAACATTGAGAGGTTTGAATCTCTGGACTAACATTAGTAGTCGTAGCAATAACTAAATGACATATGGAACAGGCTGCATAATGAGTATCATCTCCATATAACCCAATTCCAGCTTGAAGTAAACTTACTTCGGCTAATGTCCAAGGATTTCCCGTATTAGGATTTGTAGTCCATGTATGAGCATACAATTTATACGGGTATTCTAATTTAATATAAGTTGCAGATGTATTAAATTCACTTCCACCAGTTTTAATAATAAAGCATCCTCTAATATCCGCTTCATCACCTGAATCATACTCTTTTCCCATTTTAGCAATAACGGAAACAGAAGCTATATTATCATCTAAATATTTAGGAGTATCATCAACAGCATAAGTCGATAGAAATGAAAAAGAACTACCATTAAAAGCGTATGCAGCAACACCATATACACTTGTAAACATAATAACTCCCTCATATACTGTAATATCCCAATTTCCATAACCATCTGTTAAAATTGATGTAGAAAGATTTGAAATAGTTATACCGTCAAATGGATGAGCACCTAATCGATATGTACCTGCTGTGTAATAAGTACTAAATACATATCCATCTTTATAGTACGAAGAAAAAGCTGCATAATTAGGTATAGCCTCTACAACACTATCCACTAGGGTTAAAGTTGTACCATTAAAGGTATAGGCAGCAATACCAGCCGCACCCATACTACCAATAATATAACCATCATTAGCAGTAATAGTAAACATTATTGAACCCCAAAAGGTATTATCAGAATCGACAATGGTAAGATTAGAGCCATCAAAAGATACTACACACAACCCTCCATTCCAATCAGCAACATATAGGTATGTTCCATCGGTACATAAATCATCCACATTAGATAAAGCAGCAGTATCCGTAACAATAAGAGAAAATGCAGTCCCATTAAATGAATATACGGATACCTCATTATTTGTATTATGTTTAGAAGTGAATATATAACCGTTCATGTATTGAATATGAACTTGAGCAGTACACGCAATACTAGCTACTTCGGTAAGTGTATACGTTGTTTCATCAAATGTGTATGCGAAAATATGGGCAGATGACACTACATAATAGTATGTTCCGTCAGTACAAATCTCTTGTGGAAAATCTCCCCCAGCGGGTGTAGTTCTTGATATAAATTTCCACCTTCTAGTTTCAGAGTCCCATTGATGAATATATAATCCATTACCCTGTCCACAAGAGAAAGAAAAACCATTATTCACTAAGAATCCCCGTGTAACAGTCCCGTATGTGGTAATAACCGAAGGAGCAGTATATCCAATAAACTCATACAAGTCATATGACCAGGCTGCACCAATTTCGTATACTTGTGTTAATGGTCTATCAGCCCTTACTGCATCCCAATGTTCATAACCAGTTGTAACTCCTGAAATATCAGTTCTATCACCATCCTCACGGGGAAGTATTGCAAAGGGTGATACAATAACACTCGGACTAGAAGCTTCAAAGCCTAGTTGTAAATTATCAATCGCATCCCATTCCCACTCACCAGAGGTAAATGGGTTTTCTGACCACGCATATTCAAAAGTAGTAAATCCTGTAGCTACAGGCATATTGGAAGAAACTGCAAAATCATCACACGTATTATCCTCCGATAGTACAATTCTATACACCGAAGTTGCAGCAGGGGGAAAAGTTCTACTTCGTGCTCTACAGCAACCTTTCACATAATTAATAGTACCCGTTAAATCTCCATGATTTTCCATTTCATATACATCAGAAACGACTGATGCCCCATCCATATACACATAATCATCATCAGGAGTTAAACTATTATACTCATCATCTAAACACGCATAATTAGGGGAATCTCCCATTGGATACCAACTAATTCCACATCCATCTGCAACAGGGTAAAAATATGCAAATCGTGAATTAGGTGTTTGTGTTATGGTAAATTGTGCCATCTTCTATTCCTCTTACATTCGTATTGGTAATGAAAACCATAAATCTGTCCATTCAGGGTCATTACTGTGCATAATAATAGCATTAGCATCACACGAAATTTGAAGTTTTATATAAATACGTTCATAATCTGATAATTCTTTTTCTTGAAAGCAATCTATCCAAAAATGAAATACGTGTTCATCCCCAACAGCATAAGTCGCATCCCAAGGTAGTTCATCATCTTCAAAGGAAACCCATCCAGTAGTAGCTAGTTCAGTTTCTTCACCACTATCATGTACTTTACATATAGTAACTCTGTATTCATCTAGGGTAGATGTAGCACCACTAGAGGCTAAGCAAAATTCTCCTTCAATTCTACCTTCAATCCAGTATCGTTTTTTAAGATGTGCAGGGTATAGAAACTTATGTGTTCCATTAGCCGCAGTATCCTCAACACACATACAGCCATCACTTAAATAATCAGGAACAAGAATGTAATGATAATTAGCAAATGCCCCAAATGTTTCTGACCAGTCTGTAATATCTATACCATAGAACTTTAAGTAGGTTCGTCTATCATTAACATCCATATTCTTATGCTCCACAATTTCTAATATTAGTTGGGTTTTTAATTGAACCAGAGTTACGTTTAAATGTTGGGCGTAAAATATACAAATAAGGAGTACATCCACTACCACTTTTTTGACTATCAGAGGAACTTGCAACGCCAAGTATAATATCGCCTGTTTCCATATAAATATCTGTAACATCTGTATCAGACAGTTTACAACTCGACAATTCCAGAATCACAATTGTATATTCTGTATGGTCTACTTTTGTATGCCTTCCATCAGCAAATCGCATTAAATATAATTCTGCATCTCCACTAGTATGAGAAGGGGAAAAGTAATACTTATCTCTACTTCCAATTGTCATTATCTCTCCATTATTTCCAGTAGGAGGATTTCCTGGAGAAAGACAGTATGTGGAAACAGTATATCTCATTGAACGCATTAAATCACCCTATAGGTACTTCCAGGTTTTTTATTACGTGCCCTAGAAGTGCCGACATTTATAATTCCTTTATCTTGAGCCTCAGAAAGTAATGCTCCTAATTTTTCCGCAGATGAGATATCCGCTATTGAATTAACTTGAATCGTAACATTTCCAATATGTATTGAACCACTAGAAGAATCTCTACCAGCAGGTACTATCTGTTCCCCTCGATGTATTTGAGCAACCATATCTTCTGGTACATATTCCATTCCTCTCTTAAATCCTAAAAATTCTTTCCAAGGAGCAGGTAAGACTGATTCTAAGAAAGTTTGTTGTGGTGGTGTTCTCGTTTCTTGTAAAGGATTTTGTCTAATTTGATTCTTGGCTAAATTGTACGCACCCTTAGCAGAGTACAATAAGTCTGGTATATTAGTATCAATATCTTTAAACAACTCAACTAATTCGGGGTCAGCATTGATATCCTTTAAATTCTTTATTAAATCAGTTGAAGAATCTAAAATAGCTTGATTGGTTGTTTCCCATTCTTGTTGTCTTAAAGTTAATAAATCTGTTTCAGAATCAATAGTAATTTGTAAATCAGCAATCTCAGCATCTAAGGTATACTTTAAGGTATATTCCTCTCGTTTTAAGTTATTAATAAAAGCATCGATAAAATCTTGCTTTTCAGAATAGTATGAATCTGTTTGCGTATTCGCCTCAGCTTGTGATTTCATATCAGCCAATCGTAACTTAGCTTGTTCAATCTGAATTTGCTTTAACCGTTTTTGTTCATTACGAGTTAAACCTCGTCTACGCATCATACCTGCAATTTGGATTGTTAAAGCCTCAATTTGTAACTGTGTCATAGCTCTATTAACTTCTTCCGCTACCTTTTTTTGTTCCTTCATAGCTTCTTCATGGTCACGAATAACCGATACCGCTTCTTTTAATTCCGTATTATGAGTTTTCCATGTATATGTAGAATCCTTCATAGCTTGGTCTACATCATACATAGTATCTACTCGAGATTGTTCCGCTTTCTTTTGAGCCATTGTAAGGTTTAATGACCCTGCAATAGTTTTAGAATAATCTCCCCATCCTACGGATATAGGAGTTAATAATTCATCCGCAAGAATAGTCATACTTGCTTTAATTTCATCTACGTTTGTAGATAATTCCTTAAGGTTGCGGATACCCCCTAGGATTGGCTCTCCAAACGCATTATTAAACGCATCTTGTAAATCAGTTGATAATGATGTTAAATGTTCTAAACTCTCTTGTTGATGGCT
>Ga0307379_10012009_pt1 | contig 11314 bp, 9 predicted proteins | sample UN2MG_FD_202237 | JGI IMG/M metagenome (GOLD analysis project Ga0307379, IMG submission 202237) | Soil microbial communities from Risofladan, Vaasa, Finland - UN-2 | ecosystem: Environmental > Terrestrial > Soil > Coastal area > Acid sulfate soil | place: Finland: Risofladan, Vaasa | collected... | reverse complement strand
ATTCTCCTGTCGGACATGCATTCTCGAAGCGCGGATGCCGTGGTTTCGACGACAGCCCACGCCAGGTTTTCGTCGGTGCATTCGGCGGTTATCCTGATGATGGGTTCGGTTCCGGAGGGGCGGACGAGGAGCCATCCGCGGTCGCCGAGGGCGGTTTTGGCCTGCTCCATCGCACGGTGCACGGGGGGATATGTCTGGAAGTCGACATGATTGTCGGCGGGGATGTTGATGGAGACTTGAGGGCGTTTCTTCATGACGGATGCCAGCTCGGAGAGGGGCTTGCCGCTGCGGGCGGCGATGCGGAGCAGGGCGAGGCCGGTGTAGAGCGCGTCAGAGCTGGAGAGGTGGGGATAGAAGATGGTGTGGCCGCATGTTTCGCCGCCGAGGGCGGCGCCGGTACGGCGCATTTCGGCGGAGACGTATCGGTCACCGACGGGCGTACGGAAGAGTCGACATCCGATGGTCCCGAGGAAGGCCTCCAGTCCGCCGTTGGTGAGGACTGTCCCGACGACCGTGTTCTGGGGGAGCTGTCCTCGGGCGGCGAGGTCGTTTGCCCATATCGCCACGATCTGGTCGCCATCGATGAGGGCGCCTGTTTCGTCGAGCAGGACGAGACGGTCTCCGTCGCCGTCGAAGGCGAGGCCGGCATGGGCCCGGTGCTGGCGCACGGCGGCCGCCAACTGCTGGAGCTTCATGACGCCGCCCTCGTTGATGTTCCTGCCGTTGGGGCTGCAGTTGATGGCGACGGCATCCGCGCCGAGGGCGGCAAGGGCGCGGGGAGCCAGATCGTGGAGGGCGCCGTGGGCGCAGTCCGCGACGATGTACATGCCTTCGAGCGGGCGACCGGCGGCTCCGCAGAGCGAGTCGAGGTAGCTGGCGGGCATGTCGGGGCGGCGCTGGACGGAGCCGACACAGGCGCGCCTGGTCGGGTCGGCCGGTTCGCCGACGGCGGCCTCGATCTGCTCCTCGGCGTTCTCGGAGAGCTTGTGGCCTCCGGGGCCGAAGAACTTCAGGCCGTTGTATTCGTAGGTGTTATGAGAGGCGGAGATCATGATGCCGCCGTCGAGATCGAGGGTGCGGACGAGATAGGCGAGCGCGGGCGTCGGCATGACGCCGCCGAGGAGCGCATCTGCGCCGACGGAGCAGATGCCGGCAACGGCGGCTGCCTCGAGGAGGTCGCCGGAGACTCGGGTATCGCGCCCGATGAGGAAGCGGGCACGGCGGTCGAGCTGGGGTATTCTGGCGGCGGCGGCGCGGGCGAGCGCCGTGGTGAGTTCGGGCGTCAGATCGATGTTGGCGAGCCCCCTGACGCCGTCGGTTCCGAAGAGTCTGTCCATGGTGCCTCGCAGGTGAGAAGCGTCTATGAGATTGCTACAACAAGTATATACAATATATCACAATAGATGTCAAGTGGTTATCTCCAACAGGGGTCACAATTGCCGGTAGTCGGGTTTTGCGCTAGAATACGGCAATACCGGCCGAGAGGAGCTGATATGGCGCCGCGAAAGGCAGGGGGATCAGAGCTGGTCGCAGTGACAAATCAGTACCCGAAGGACGTTCTGGCGGCGCTGACCGAGCTGGCGGAGGTAACGCACAGCCCGAAGGCACACCATCTTCGAGAGGCTCTCCGAAGACATTTGGAGGCTCACGGGCAGATTCCACGGCCCTTGTGGGAGTTCTGCGGCGAACAGGTGCCGGTCATCATCTCCTCGCTGGATGAGCGGCAGACGGCGAGCTTGCCGGAGATGTACGCCCTGATACAGCTCGGCGACCGCCTGGCACCGTCACGGCTGGACGTCTACCTGGACACCGATCCGGCGTGGAAGCGGGGCACGGAGATGCGCGACAGCTTCATCGTGCTCGGGGGGCCCCGCCAGAACCGGGTGGCGGCGGAGCTTCTGGGGCATTGGGACGAGGTGATGCCGTTCGAGCTGACGGAGACGGAGTCCTCGGGCGGCGCGAGGTACGCGCTGCGCAACCGGCAGACCGGGGAGACGTGGGTGCCGGACTCGGCTCCGGGAGAGCGGGTGGCGAACGATTTCAGCGACTTCGGGCTGGTGGTGAAGGCGCCGAGCCCGCGGGGTTCGGGGACGTGTCTGTTGCTGGCCGGGTGCCATGCCTTCGGGACCCACGCGGCGGTGCGGGCGCTCACCGATCGACGGTCGGTGGGGGTGATCACCCGGCTGCTGCCGTCCGCCGATACGAACTTCGCGGCGGTGGTGCAGGTGCGGGTGCGGAACTTCTGGCCGGAGCCGCCGGTGGTGGCCGAGCTGGAGGTCATTGAGGGCTGAAGGACGGGGGAGAACGGTGGGAGCCGCCGGGCTACTCGATGATCTCGATGGGGTTGCCGTCGGGATCCCGGAAGAAGGCGCAGCGGATGCCCTGGACGTCCTGTGGCGGGATGTGGAAGCCGATCCCCAAGGCGCTTAGGCGGGCGTGCTCTTCATCGACGCTGTCCACCTGAAGGGCGATGTGGGGATATCCGACCTCGCCCCTATCCTCCTCGACCGGCTTGCCGCCGCCGAGTAGCTCTACAATCGAGTCTTTCTGCGCCAGCTGTATGAGATAGCTGCCGTCCTCGAAGTGGAGGCGCATGACCTCCTCGAACCCGAGCACATCTGAGTAGAATCGCGCCGACCGCTCGATATCCGTCGTTCTCACGGCGACGTGATGCAGGCCTCCGATCACACGCTTCCTCCTCCGACAGGCTGTCCGGGCAATGGTTGGCCTGGCTCGAGGTGAAGTCCTTCCGGCACGGCCCTGGGTTGGCGACCGAGGGCGCGGTCGCTCCAGAACTCCTCTCAGCCTTCCCTCCAGCGCGCGACTTCGGCCCAAGGCCATCGGAACTGAGGTAGGGATCGGGCCGTCGAGTGCTGAAGAGGCCGGAAGCGAAAGGGCATTCGCTGCCCGAGGAACTCGCGAGAAAGGACATGTGCCATGCCAACGACCGAGAACCTGAAGGAAGCTTTCGCCGGCGAAAGCCAGGCGAACCGGACATACCTTGCATTTGCGAAGAAGGCGGATGCCGACGGCTATCCGCAGATCGCGCGGCTCTTTCGCGCGGCGGCGGCGGCGGAGACGGTGCACGCGCACGCCCATCTCCGCGTGCTCGGGGGCGTGAAGAGCACGGCCGAGAATCTCCATGCCGGCGTGGACGGCGAGGCGGAGGAGTTCAAGGAGATGTATCCGGGGTTCGTGTCCGAGGCTGAGGCCGAGGGCAACAAGCCGGCGGCGATTTCGTTCAAGAACGCGATGGCCGTTGAGGAGATTCACCACAGTCTCTACGGGGAGGCGCTGAAGACGCTGAACGCCGGCGGCGATCTGCCCGCGGCGCCGATCTTCGTCTGCGGCGTATGTGGCAATACCGTGATCGGAGAGGCGCCGGAGACGTGCCCGATCTGCGGAGCGCCGAAGAGCAAGTTCGCCGAGATTCAGTGAGCGGGAGAGGAAGGAGGAGGGCGTTGCCAACGGCGATACGGCGTGCGGCGGCGAGCATCCGGACTCTCAGACGCAGGGCGCGCCCGGAAGGGATCGCGCCTCCGATGCCGCAATAATTAAGGGCTGACTCGGGCATGCCCCAGATCGCTCGAGTGTGGCTCGACAAGAAGAGAGGGGGAACAGCATGGCACTTGTGAAGATCGACCTCGACCGGCGGCTTGGAACGATCGATCGCATGGTGTACGGGATGTTCGTGGAGCATCTCGGGCGGTGCATCTACGGCGGCATGTACGATCCCGGTTCCCCGCTTTCCGATGAGAACGGCTTCCGCAAGGACGTGCTGGAGGCGGCGCGCGGCCTTCAGGTTCCGATACTGCGCTATCCGGGCGGGAACTTCGCGTCGGGCTATCACTGGCTCGACGGCGTGGGGCCGAAAGAGAAGCGGCCGGTGCGCCCGGAGCTGGCGTGGAACACCGTCGAGACGAACCAGTTCGGCACGAACGAGTTCATCCGCTACTCCCGCGCTCTCAACACCGAGCCGTACATTTGCGCCAACCTCGGCTCCGGCACGATGGACGAGGCGGCGGCGTGGGTGGAGTACTGCAACCGAGACGATGGCACGTCGTATGCGAAGCTGCGGGCGGAGCACGGCTTCGCCAAGCCGCACGGGGTGACGTATTGGGGTCTCGGCAACGAGATGTACGGCGATTGGCAGATCGGTCACAAGAACGCGCAGGACTACGCGACGTTCGCCCGGCAGTGCGGGAAGATGATGAAGGGGGTGGACCCGAGCATCAAGCTCGTGCTCTGCGGGGCGGCGGATCTCGACTGGGATCGGCACGTCCTGGAGCGGTGCGCGGACATCGTCGAGTACATCTCCTATCACGTCTACTGGGGGCCGACGAAGGGGGAGGACCCGCACCTGTCTACGCTGGCGCAGCCGTATTCGTCGGAGAAGTACCTGCAATTCCTCTGGCATCTGATCCAGCAGGTTCGCCGCGACCGCAAGGTCAGCCACTCCATACGCATTGCCGTGGACGAGTGGAACGTCTGGTATCGGAAGCACGACAACGAACTTGAGGAGCGGTACGACCTGACGGACGCGCTGGCAGTGGCGATCTACATGAACATGATGCGGCGTAATTGTCAGGCGATTGGGATGGCGAACCTGGCTCAGATGGTCAACGTCATCGCGCCGATCTTCACGAGCCCCGAGGGTATGTTCCTCCAGACGATCTACCATCCGCTTCGCCTTGCCGCGGAGAAGTCGGGGTCCGTGGCGCTGGAGGCCTACGTCGAATGCGGGAGCTATCGGGCCGATTACATACAGCTTCCCGCGGTGCCCTATCTGGACGTGCTGGCGACGCTCGATGAGGCAGGGAAGAAGGTCTACCTGTCACTGGTGAATCTGAGCGCGCAGGAATCGCAGGCGGTGGACATCGTAATGCAGAGCGGCGACCTCGGCTCCAGCGGGAGGGCTCACGTGATTGCAGGCGAGGCGCCGGAGGTCGTGAATGACTTCGGCCAGGAGCGCGTGGCCTGTCGCACCGAGGAACTGGCGGAGGTGAGCGCTCGCTTCACGTACACGCTGCCGCCACTCGCTCACACCGTGCTCGAACTCGACCTGCGATAGCCGTCCCACGCGGGGCCGCGCGCCGGGAAGGGCGCGGGCGCCACAGGGGTTTTTGGGGGAGCAAGCGAAGGGTATGGCGTTGCTCGCCCAGAGACGGCGGGCGTGTGCCGGCGGGATGAGGTGCTGCCCATGGAGGTCATCAATTCGAATCTTCCCCGCGGCCGGTTTCGGTCGGCGCTATTCGATTTCGACGGGACGCTCTCCCTCATCCGCGAGGGATGGCAGGGTGTGATGATCCCGATGATGGTCGGGGCGCTGCTGGGCACGCCGCGCCACGAGAGCCAAGAGAGAATCGAGGAGATCGTCACCGATTTCGTGGCCGAGCTGACGGGGGAGCAGACGATCTATCAGATGATGCGGCTGGCGGAGGAGGTGGAGAGGCGCGGGGGAGAGGCGCGCGATCCAGCTGAGTACAAGCGGGACTACCTGGCCCGGCTGTGGGATCGGATCGAGGGGCGAGTGGAGGCGCTGGAGGGAGGGAGCGCAGCGCCTGAGGAGTTCCTCGTCGCGGGCGCGAGGGAGGTGCTGGAGTCGCTGAAAGAGCGGGGGGTGGAGCTCTATCTGGCGAGCGGGACGGATCAGGACGATGTCGTTCGCGAGGTGGGCGCTCTCGGCCTCACGCGGTACTTCGAGGAGCGGATCTTCGGCGCGCGGGAGCGGTACTGGGAGTTCTCGAAGGAGAAGCTGATCGCGCAGATCGTAGGAGAGCACGGGACGGATGGTGCAGAGCTGGTGACATTCGGCGACGGGTACGTCGAGATCGAGCAGACGAAGCGGGCGGGCGGCGTGGCGGTGGGAGTGGCCTCGGACGAGGCGCGCCGGGAGGGGGTCGATGAGTGGAAGCGCGAGCGGCTGATTCGGGCGGGCGCGGATTTGATCATTCCCGACTTCCGCGAGCACCGGAAGCTCGTGTCGTATCTCTGGGGAGAGGTGGAGACCGGATGAGAGAAGAGCTGTTCGATCGCAGCAGGCTGCACGTGAGGCCTCTGTCCGAACGCGTCCACGACATGACCCTCGCGGACGTTCTGCCCCTCGACGCGGAGACGCCCCCGTTCGACCACCCCGACATCTCAGCCCTCGCAGAGCGGATCGCCGCCGCACGGCGCAAGGGGGGCGAAGTCATCATCCTGATGGGAGCGCACGTCATCAAGCAGGGCCTGTCGCGGTTCCTCATCGACATGATGCGGCGGGGGATGATCACGTGCTTAGGGATGAACGGGGCGTGCGCCATCCACGACTTCGAGCTGGCGTTGGTGGGGGCGACGACGGAGAGCGTGGCGCGGTATATCCGCACCGGCGAGTTCGGGCTGTGGCGGGAGAGCGGCGAGATCAACGAGATCGTGAATGCGGCGGGGGCGGAGAAGGGCTTCGGGGGCGCGGTGGGGGAGGCGATCGTGGCGCGGGCGCTGCCCCATCGCGAGGTGAGCCTGCTGGCGGCGGCGCACACGCTGGACATCCCGGCGACAGTTCACGTGGGCATCGGGTACGACATCGTGCACGAGCCCCCGAACTTCGACGGGGCGGCAACGGGGGCGGCGTCGTATCGGGATTTCCTGGCGTTCGCCGAGAGGGTGCGGCATCTCGAAGGGGGCGTGTTCCTCTGTCTGGGGAGCGCGGTGATGGGGCCGGAGGTATATCTGAAGGCGCTGGCGATGGCCAGAAATGTGGAGCGCCAAGAGGGGCGGGAGATCCGAGATATTGCGACGGCCGTCTTCGACCTGCTGGACCTGGGGGATGACGTCCACACGGAGCCCCCGAAGACGGAGCCGAGCTACTACTTCCGGCCCTATAAGACGGTGCTGGTTCGGACGGTGGCGGACGGCGGAACGAGCTACTACCTCCGGGGCGACCACCGGGCGACGATTCCGGCGCTCTACCGGGCGCTCCTCGAACGCGCTGGGGAGGGCGGGCGATGAACGGCGAGCGGTTGGACCGAATCCTTGCGGCTTTCGGCGGGGCGACCGTGGCCGTGGTGGGCGACTTCTTCCTGGATCAGTATCTGGAGATCGATCCCGCTCTGGACGAAGTCTCGCTGGAGACGGGGCTGACGGCGCGGCAGGTGGTGAGGGCGCGCTGCCAGCCGGGGGGCGCGGGGAATGTCGTTGCGAACCTGTGCGCGCTCGGCCTGGGCCGGGTGCTGTGCCTGGGCGCGATCGGCGACGACGGCGAGGGGTTCGAGCTGCTGCGGGCGCTCCGGCGTCTCGGGGCGGAGGTGGAGGGGCTGGTCGTGAGGTCCGATCGGTTCACGCCAACCTACCGGAAGCCGGTGGTGCGTGAAGACGCCGGGGTGCTGAGAGAGCTGGATCGGCTGGACACCAAGAACCGGCGGCCGACGCCGCGGGAGATCGAGGAGGCGATCGTCGAGCGGGTGCGGGAGCTTGCGCCGGGGCTGGGGGCGGTGATCGCGCAGGATCAGGTGCAGGAGGCGGAGTGCGGCGCGATCACCACCCGGGTTCGGGAGGCGCTCGGAGAGATGGCGCGGGAGCATCCGGAGGTGACGTGGTTTGTGGATTCGCGGGTGCGTGTGGGGGAGTTTCGGAGCATCATTGTGAAGCCCAACCGGGAGGAGGCGTGCGCGGCCGTCCATCCCGACTCGCCGGCACACGATGCCGCGGAAGCAGTGGGGTGCGCGAGGGAGCTTTCGACGCGGACGGGCGCGCCGGTCTATCTCACCCTGGGGGAGGAGGGGATGGCTGTCGTCACCTCCGAGGATGTGACGCACGTGCCGACGGTTCGGCTGGAGGGCGAGATAGACATCGTCGGGGCGGGAGACAGCGCGACGGTGGGAATCGTGGCGGCGCTGTGCGGAGGGGCGAGCCCGGCGGAGGCGGCGGTCGTCGGCAACATCGTCGCCTCGATCACGGTGGAGCAGCTCGGGACAACGGGGACGGCGTCGCAGGAAGATGTCAGGCGGCGGTTTTCCGAGCATAGGAAGGTGTGGGAGGGGGTCTAGTCGCGGAGTCGGTCCCTTAGCTTCTCGAGCGCGGCGCGCTCCCAGTTGAAGGCGATATTCGGGGGGAGATCGTCGAGCGCAAACCACTCGATACAGGTCGCGTCGCTCCCCGGCTTCGCCTCACCCCCCGCCAGCCGCGCCACATAGCAGATGTTGAGGGTGTTGAAGCCCTCGTCGCCATAGGCGTCCACCCAGAAGTCGAGGACCTCAACGGGCTCGACGAGGAGCCCGGTCTCCTCCAGCATCTCGCGCTTCGCCGCGTCGGCGGGATGCTCGTCTGAGTCGAGGAAGCCGCCGGGGATATCCCAGTATCCCTTGAAGGGCTCGATGCCGCGCTCGACCAGCAGCACCTTGCCCTCATCGACGACGAGGACTCCCACGCACGGCTTCGCGTTCTCGTAGTCCACGAAGCCGCATTGAGGACAGGCCGGGCGCTCGCGGCCGTCGATGCTCCGGGCTTCGAGGCGGCTGCCGCACTTAGGGCAGAAGGTGTATGCCATCGGATTCCCGTCGCTATCCCCTCGCCCGCAGCAGCTTCGCGTTCGCCTCCCCGCCGTTGAGCAGATAGAGCAGCGGCTGCGGTCGGTCGACGCCCTCGATGTAGGCCGGGCGCTGCTGCCAGGGCGTGACGGAGAGGACGTTGGCGAGGTCCATCCAGTACTCCAGCCGCGCCGGCTTCAGCCCCCAGGTCATGTGGAAGTGGTTCGCCGGCGCGTACTGCTTGTACTCGCCCATCGTCGCGTGCTTGGGCACGACGAACGTGTGCGGCCAGGTCGGGCTGGAGGTGTCGCACACCGCCTGCGCCAGCTTCCCCGGCAGCGCGGTCGTCTGCGCCTCGTCCCAGGTCAGCGAGAACAGGTTCGTGTCCGCGCTGTAGGCGAGCCGCGCGGCGATTCCCTCGATGCCGCCGGGGGAGATGAACGTGACGGAGTTGCCGCCGCCCGGGAAGTACCCGGCGTCGGCGATGGGGAGCGAGACTCCGGCCATGATCTCCCCGGTGGAGGCGCCGGGCGCAGCCGCCCAGTCGAGGGAGGCACTGCCGGAGTTGTCGCCGTCTACGAACCCCCGCGTCCGCCAGAGGGCGTCGGGCTCGACGGAGCCCATCCCCAGCGACTCGGCGAGACGAGCGATCTCCCACGGCTCCCACACCTTGCGGAAGTCCATGAAGAGGGGAGGGTTCCCCGCCGTCAGGTACGTAAAGAAGAGCATCGTCAGCAGCCCCTGGACGTCGGCCTCCGTGGCGTAGGCGAGAGGGGCCTTGGGTCCGGCGTGATCGAAAGTCGAGTTGAAGAGGGACTCCATCACATCGGCCACCGGCAGGGGGAGCCCGCGCGCATCCGAGCCCCACTCGAGCTGGCTCATGAACCCGCCGCCGACGGCGTTGAGATCGCGCATGAGGTCGCGGGTGATGAGATACATGGCGAGGCTTTGGTCGAGCCGGGCGCTGTCGTCGTCGTCTCGCAGCTCGATGCGGTCTCCGAGACGGCCGTCGAGCCAGGCGCGAAGGGCCTTCAGCTCCTTCTTGTCATAGGCCTCTTTCCGCAGCATGTCGGCGAGCAGCTTCATATCGAGGCGGGTGATCTCGAGGCCGAAGGTCCGGCGCGTGGGGATGATGTGCGCCAGCGCCGTTTCCATCCCCATCGAGTCGTGGCCGAAGATCACGACCCGCCGGCCCTTCAGCGCCTGCTGCGCCACAGCCGCGAAGGTCCAGTCCACGAGCGCCTCGGCCGTCGCTTCCGTCATCTCCGGGCGCTCGCCCGTGTCCGGCCAGGTCCCCACGTTGATATGGACCAGGCGGCCGTACTGCGAGATGGCCCCGTGCGCGGCGTGCGTGAACACCACGCCGGGCCGCGGCCCGCTGTTGCCGCAGGTCAGGTTGAGCGGGGTGTCATCCGGGAACTGTGACAGCAGCGAGATCAGCCCCAACTGCGGGAATGCCCAGGTGTCGGGCGCGCAGATGAGGACGCTGACTCCTTCCGCCTTGAACTGTCGGGCGACGGCGTCGGCCTCTCGCTCGCCATCGACGAGGACGGGGGAGTAGACGACTCTGACGGGCGCGCCGCCGGGGAGCGTCACTCCGGAGGCCACCACGCGGGCGACCATCTCGACGATGTTCGCAGCTCGGGTGCGGGAGGCCTCGTCGACGCGGGGATCGCAGGTGGCGAACACCCCCACGGTTGGTGTGGTCGGCTCGGCGGGTGGATTCTCGGATAGTCGCTCGGGCTTGCTCATGGCATGCGTCTCCATCAGTGTGTGTTGGCTCGGAGTTCCCCCGCCACCGTGACTGTAGCTTCCAGAAAAGCGCCCCGCGTCCTTCCGCCGCTGGCCGGCGGCGTCGACGGCGTGGGGCCCTAGCCTTGCCCTGCTAGAGCGCGCGCCGTCGCCGCAATGTTCGCGGCGGTCAGGCCGTGCTTCTCCAGCAGCTCATCCGCCGTCCCCGACTCGCCGAAGGTATCGGCGACGCCGATGCGCTTCAGCGGCACGCGACGGGTCGCCCGTTCCGCGAGCAGCTCCGCCACGGCGCTGCCGAGTCCGCCGATAATGCTGTGCTCCTCTACGGTCACGACAGCACCCGTCCGCTCGCACGACTCCAGCAGCGTTTCCGCATCGAGCGGCTTGACTGTGTGGACGTTGATGACCTCGGCCGAGATTCCTTCCTTCGCCAGCGTCTCCGCCGCCGCCAACACGCGGCCGAGAATGACACCACAGGCGGCGATGGTAACATCCCCACCCGTGCGTCTCACCTCCGCCTTCCCGATCTCGAAGGGAACTCCCGGCTCGCGCCACACCGGCGTCTCGTATCGGCTCAGCCGCAGGTAGACCGGCCCGTCTCGCTCCGCCGCCGCCCGCGTGGCGAGGCGCGCCTCTTCCGGGTCCGAAGGGACGACGACGCACATGTTGGGGAGGCTCCGCATTAGGGCGACGTCCAGCACGGATTGATGGGTCGCGCCGTCCGCACCCTGGGTGATGCCCGCGCTGGAGCCGGCGAGCTTCACGTTGAGCGCCGGGAGCGCTACCTGCTGCCTGGTCTGATCGAATGTCCGCCCCGTGAGGAAGACGGCGAAAGAGTTGGCGAAGGGGATCATGCCCCCGAGCGCCAGCCCCACGGCCGTGCTCACCATGTCCTGCTCGGCGATGCCGATCTCGAAGAAGCGATCCGGGAAGGCCTCCGCGAAGCCGGCCGTGCGCGTCGAGCGGAACAGATCCGCGTCCACCACCGCCACGCGGGGGTTCTCTCTTCCCAACGCCAGCAATGCCTCGCCATAGCCGTCGCGCGTTCCCTGCGCCTG
>Ga0307379_10012007_pt1 | contig 11315 bp, 7 predicted proteins | sample UN2MG_FD_202237 | JGI IMG/M metagenome (GOLD analysis project Ga0307379, IMG submission 202237) | Soil microbial communities from Risofladan, Vaasa, Finland - UN-2 | ecosystem: Environmental > Terrestrial > Soil > Coastal area > Acid sulfate soil | place: Finland: Risofladan, Vaasa | collected... | reverse complement strand
TTGTACGCCGTCCTGGGCGGAATCGAGAAGCTCCAGACGGGCCCTTTCCAGGGGCTGTTGGGGTCTGCGTCATTGACCTCGTCGATCCGCCAGTAATAGGTCGTGCCCGGAACAAGACCGTCGGGATAGGGGTATCCGGGGAAACCCACCAGCAGAGACATTGTGGCCTGGCTGCCTCGAAACGTCTCCGGCGCGCCGTTGTTCACATCGTCGAAATCCTCACCCAGATAAACATCATGCGTGGCCGCGAAATCCCCCGGGGACCACCTTAGCTCCGTCCACGTCGCCAGCACGATGGCCCCATCGAGCGGATAAGGGCTGCGGGCCTGGGGGATCATACCGAGCGCATATCTGATCGCCGCCCGCAACAGAGCATAGGCATTCTCATTCCACAGCAGATACGAGTGCTCGTCGAAGCCCAGACAAATGCGCATATCCGCCGCGACCTGGGCACTGCCGTCCGCCGGGGCCACAGGCAGCGCCGCTCCCTTTTCGTATATGAACAACACGTCGTACGTCTGGCCGTCGGTCAAGGTTGCTCTGGCAATGACGGTTGCCTCCCGGCCCGCAATACCATTGCCGAGGCGAGCCGGACCGCGATCGCCGGCAATATCGGTCAGAACGGGAACCGTCCCGCTCAGGCCCGCGGCCAGAACATGTTTTGGCGCAACAATCTGGATATCCGTCGAAATCACATCCTGGCCCGCCCCGCCGCCGGAGGTCAGGCCCATCTCGTCCCAGCCCCAGGCTTCGGTGATAATCATGGGTGTTTGAATCTCGGTGATTTCGTTCCGGATGTTGCCGGAACCGACCGATTCGGAGATGAACACCAAATCCGCGGCGGCAGCGGCGGCCTCGGTAGCCGCCTCGCTCTCGTTGTCGTCAAAATAGGTCACTGTGTGTCCAAGACTTTCCATGAAGGCTTTGAGCGCATCATCTCCCGGCATCATCGCCGGATCCATCGCTGAAATAAACAAGATGTCGGCCCCGTTGACCGCCGTAGTCGAAAGGCAAAAGCCAAGCGCCGCCAACAAGCAATAGAACACGAATCTGGTACTTCTGTTCTCTGACATGATTCGTTCCTCCTGAATAATAAGGTCGCCTCGGCCGCGAGCCGACACCAAGCATCCGCCAGAGAGCCAAACTAAGAACTCAGCGGAGACAGGCTGTTGACATCCTCGCTGCCGGATCCGACAGGGAATCCGGAGATGCCAGCCATTATTTTTATACCAGACCGGGCCCCTTCCAGTCAAGAGAAATTCCGGGAAGAACTGGGAAGAACACGGCCGTGCGGACACCGCCCCGCCGGAGGCAGACTCTCGTGCTTGACATTCCCGGCGATATCCTGTTTATTGGCCTCTATCGGGTAGTCCGCAGTGAAGTGGCGGAAGATATAGTCAGAGCAGGAGCGTCGCAAGTGACAGACTGAACCAAGAGCTTTGAGAAGCATGGAGGTATTATGAATACAATTCGAGCTACGCGCCGGGATTTTTTGAAAATGGCCGGTCTGACAACCACGGGTCTGGCCCTGGGCGGTTGTCACATTTCCAAGACCGCGGACGAGGATAACGCCCGCCCCAACGTGGTCGTCATCTTTACCGACGACCAGCGATGGGATTGTCTGGGTGCCGCACCCAAGCCGCTTTTGGGGATGAAAACGCCGAACCTCGACAGGCTGGCCCGCGAAGGGGCGCTCTTCGAGAACATGTTCGTGACCACATCGCTGTGCTCGCCCAGCCGGGCCTCGTTCCTCTCGGGGCTGTACGCCCACTCGCACAGCGTGATGAACAATTTTACGGACTATCCTCTGAAGCTGGCCAGCTACCCGCGACGCCTGCAGGAAGCCGGCTACAACACCGCCTACATCGGCAAATGGCACATGGGCGAGGACGACGACGAAAAACGGCCCGGCTTCGACTACTGGATCACCCACAAAGGACAGGGGCAATATTACGACACCACCTTCAATATCGATGGGACGCGGCAGGCCGTCAAAGGCTACTACACAACAGTCGTGACCCGCATGGCTACCGAGTGGCTCAGGGGCAAACGCCGCAGCGGCGTCCCTTTTATGCTCATCCTTGGCCATAAAGCCCCGCACGGCCCATTTGTCCCCGAAGACAAGTACAAACATATCTACGACGATGTCCCGGTCCCTTATCCGCAAACGGCATTTCATCTTGAAGGAAAGCCCAAGTGGATGACGGAGCGGCTGGATACCTGGCACGGCATCTACGGACCCTTATACGCCTTCCGCAAGAACTTCCCGGACAGGCGCCCCGCGAGCGTGGATATTTTCGGAGAGTTCGTCCGCAGCTATGCCGGAACGATCAACTCCGTCGATGACAGCGTTGGCGAGATATACAAAACGCTCGAGCAAATCGGCAAGCTCGATAATACGTTGTTTATCTTCACAAGCGACAACTCATTCCTGCTCGGCGAACACGGCATGATCGACAAGCGAACCATGCACGAAGAGAGCATCCGCGTCCCGCTGGTCGTCCGTTATCCCAGGCTCATCAAGCCGGGCACAGTCGTCAAAGAGCAGGTCCTGAATATCGACGTGGCTCCGTCGATAGTCGATATCTGCCGGGTTAGATCGCTCGGAGCCGTCCACGGCAAATCCTGGAGACAACTGCTCGAGGGCAACGCCAAAGGCTGGCGGGAATCCTGGCTCTACGAATACAACTACGAGAAACAGTTCCCCTACACGCCGAACGTGCGAGGCGTCCGCACGGATACGTGGAAATACGTCCACTACCCGCACGGCGACGGCGGCCCCGACCGCCACATGGCCGAGCTGTACAACCTCAAGGAAGATCCGAACGAAACCAGGAACCTGATTAACGACCCGAAATGCACTTCCGTCGTCAGAGAGCTGAAGGCCGAGCTGGTTCGCCTGCTCCGCAAGAGCGGCGCCCTGCCCGACAAAATGCCCCTCGACGAAGGTGTGAAACTGGAGTTGCCGGAAGAATCGATTCGTTGAATTGAAAAAAGTCGATCGCAAAGAAACTCAAGAGTTCATACGAGACAATTTGTTTGGAGGTTTGCAATGAGTAACCAGGGTAAGAAAACTTCGAGACGGCGGTTTTTGCAGGGAACGGCGGGCGCCGCGGCGGCATTCACGATTGCGCCGCACTACGTGCTGGGAGGAAGGGCCGGCGCCGCTCCCAGCGACAGGCTCAATATCGCCCATATCGGCGTGGGAGGACGAGGCGGAGCAAGCGTCAACGGCACCAGCAGCGAGAACTTCGTCGCGCTGTGCGACGTCGATACAAGGCGGGCCGCCGCGAATTTTGAGAAATATCCCAGCGCCAAACGGTACACGGATTTTCGCAAAATGCTGGATGAAATGGACAGCAAAATCGACGCCGTCACGGTCTCCACACCGGACCACACGCACGCCATCGCCTGTATGGATGCGATCAGGCGAGGAAAGCACGTCTATTGCGAAAAGCCCCTGGCCCATTCCGTCCACGAGATTCGCGAGCTGATGAGAGCCGCGCGAGAACACAAGGTGGTGACACAATTGGGCAACCAGGGGCACTCGTTCGACACGATCCGGATGTTTTGTGAGTGGATATGGGACGGCGCCATTGGCAACGTCCACACGATCCACTGCGGCTGCCGGGCCGTCAACTCGGGCATCGACCAGTTGTCGCACATGAGCGAGAAGGAGGAGATTCCACCCGAGGTGGATTGGAACCTGTGGCTTGGCCCGGCCAGGCAGCGGCCCTATCATTCCTTCTACATGCCGGGGCGCTGGCGAGGCTGGGTCCCGTTCGGCAACGGCACCATCGGGGACTGGACCTGTCACGTAGTGGACCCCGTCTTTTGGGCGCTCGATCTGGGCGCTCCCAAGACGCTCCGGGCCGAGGTTGACGAGTACGACCCAAAGACGCAAGGCGACGCCTTCCCCAGGGGCGATATCATTACCTTCGAGTTCGCCGCCAAGGGCAAACGCGGACCCGTCACCTTACTCTGGCACAGCGGCACAAAGAAGATTCCGCCGGCGAAGGAGCTGGAGCCGGGTCGCAAGCCCGTCGAGACGGGGGCCTACGTCTATGGCGACAAGGGCGTCATCACGTACGGCTCGCACGGCGCCGGTAGCGTCCGGATCATTCCCGAACCGGCGATGAAGGCCTACGCGCGGCCCGATGAGACAATCCCGAGGGTCAAGAGTCATCACGACGACTGGCTCCGGGCCATCCGCGAAGGCCGCAAGGCCGGGTCCGACTTCTCCTACGGCGGACCGCTGACGGAAATCGCCATGCTCGGTGTTATCGCCCTGAAGATGCCGGGCATGAAGCTGGATTGGGACGGCCCGAACGCGCGCTTCACCAACTGTGACGAGGCGAACCTGTACGTCAGACCGCCCTACCGGGACGGCTGGACATTATAACTGAAAACGCAGACGAGCGGACACGGCGTTTCCTCGCCGCTCGCTTCCTGCGGGCCGGGTCACAGTCAATGACAACAAGGCCACCTTCGAGATGACGCGCCAGAGCATCGTCACTTTCTCGGGCAAGATCACCGGGTGAGGAGAATTGAACGAACACAAGCGTGCCGTGAGAAAGGCGGACAAGGACAAATGAAAAATTGCGGGAGTTCACAGGCTGCCACGATGGACAGACGCCGCTTCATGAAGCTTTCGGCCGGTGTGGTCTGCGGTCTTTCATCGGCCCGGGCCGTCTCGGCGAAACGCGCAGAGAAAACCCGCTCGAACCGCCCCAACGTTCTGCTTATCATCGCCGATCAGATGACACCGCGGCTGACCGGATTGTACGGCCATCCTGTTGTCAAGACGCCTCATTTGAATGCACTCGCCGAAAAAGGTGTTCGATTCGACGCCGCCTATAGTCCCTGCCCGCTCTGCACCCCGGCCCGCGCGAGCCTGCTGACGGGGAAGTATTCATCCGAGATCGGCGTGTACGACAATGCCGCTCCGCTGGCCTGCGACCAGCCGACGCTGTGTCACTACCTCAATCTGCTCGGCTATGACACGGTCCTGAGCGGCAAGATTCACTTCGTGGGGCCCGACCAGCATCACGGCTTCCGGAAACGACTCCTGCCCAACATTTATCCCACAGATTTCTCCTGGACGAAGTCGCGCGATCATAAGATCCCCAAATCGCACGCTCGAAGCTATATCGGCGATTCCGTCCACGTGGGACGGTCGGACAGAAATGCCGAATTCGACGAACGCGCCCAGCGGCAAGCCCTGGACTATCTCGCTCAAAAGGGAACGGAAAAGCGACAGAACGATTCTTATCAGCCGTTCTTTCTCTGCGTATCGTACAACTTTCCGCACGAACCTTTCTGGCCCCCAAAGACGTATTGGGACCTGTACGAAGGTGAACCTATTGAGATTCCCCGGTTGCCGCCGGATTTTGAGAAGAAGCACTCGGCCATGGACCGCTGGCTGAACCGGCATCATGGCGTTGACACAGTTGATTTGCAGGACCCGTCATCCCTGCGAAAACTACGGCGGGCGTATTACGCGCTTGTGACGTATATCGACGACAAGGTCGGCGAGCTGGTCGCCCGCTTGCAACAAGTCAATCTCAGGGACGATACGATTGTCATCTTCACCAGCGATCACGGCGACATGCTGTGCGAGAAAAACATGGTCCAGAAGCGGTGTTTCTATGAGCCATCTGCCCGAGTGCCGCTGCTCGTGGTCCGGCCGCGTGCCGCGATCCCGGCGCACATTTGCAGGACACCGGTCTCCCTGCTGGACATCATGCCTACAATCCTGGATTGGGCAGGCTATGAGGAATCTGAGCGTCTTGCCGTCGATGGCATGAGTCTCACTGCGCTTCTGGAAGGGCAGGAGCAGCTCAACCGTACGGTTTTCTCGGAGATGCACTCGGAAGGCGTGTACGCCCCCTGCTTCATGGTCCGCAGGGGCGCGTACAAATATATCTACATCCACGGGCACGACGAGCAACTGTTCGACCTTGAGAAGGACCCGGACGAGTGGAACAACCTGGCAACCCGCGAGGACTGCGCTTCGATTCGAGAAGAGTTGAAAAGGTGCATCCTGAGCCGGTTCGACCCCGACCGAATCGAAAGACAGCTTCGAGACAGCCTGCAAAGACGTCTGTTTCTGATGAAGGCAATGGCAAAGACGGGTCAAGACTGGACCTTCGACCCCGATGAAACGCAATGACGAAGACACGTGTGCCGCATCCGGGCGACGGGTGGCGATTAGCGCTTTCGACCGCCGATTCGGTATCCAAATCGGCCTGTACTAAAACGGGAGGCGGCACTATAATCCCTGTAATTCTGTAGAACTCATCTTGAACCGGTGAATGGAGAGTAGAGACATGCTGAAAGACAGACTGAACAGATTTTGGAGTGTGTGTTTGGCAATAGGCCTGAGCGGCGCGCTGGCGTTCGGAGGCGACAGTTCAAAGAAGGTGAAAGTATTCATCTTGGCCGGGCAGTCGAACATGGAAGGCAAAGCAAAAATCGAACTGCTCGACTATCAGGCGAACCAGCCCGAAACGAGAGACTTCTTCAAGCATCTCAAGAAGGACGGCATGTGGGCGGTCCGGGACGACGTCTGGATTAATTTCCTCGACCGCAGGGGCAAGCTCACCGTGGGGTTCGGCTCGCCCAACCGCATCGGCCCGGAGCTGGAGTTCGGCAACACCGTCGGGGACCGTTTTGACGAGCAGGTGCTCATCATCAAGACCGCCTGGGGCGGCAAAAGTCTCGGCCGGGATTTTCGCCCTCCAAGCTCGGGCCTGCCCAGCGAAGAGAAGCTCCGGGAGATTCTCCAGAAAGCAAACGAGCAGAACAAGAAACGCAACAGGCCCGAAATAACTATCGAAGAAGTGAAAGACTCGTATGGCCACTTCTACCGGGAAATGCTCAATGAGATAAGCACCACTCTGGCAGAGCTGGGGACTCGTTTCCCGGACTACAAGGGCCAGGGCTACCAGATCGCCGGCTTCGTCTGGTTCCAGGGCTGGAACGACATGTTCGACCCGGATTTTCTGGAGAACTACGGCCTGCACATGGCCAACTTCATCCGCGACGTTCGAAGGGACCTCAAGAGCCCCGGTTTGCCCTTCGTCATCGGGCAGATGGGCCAGAATGGCCCGGACGGCGCCAGTGACAAAATGAAGAGGATCAAAGACGCCCAGGCGTCGATGGAGGCCATCCCCGAATTCAAAGGCAACGTGAAAGTCGTCAGGACGGACGTCTTCTGGGACCTCAAGGCGGCCGCCCTGGTCGATAAATGGCGCGAGCACGTCGATGAATGGAACAAGGTCGGCTCGGACATGGGCTATCACTACCTCGGAAGCGCCCTGACGTTCTCGAAAATCGGCAGGGCTTTTGGAGAGGCGATGCTGGAATTGATGACGGCGGGGAAATAGGGACCAACCGGCTGCCCAAGAGGCCCGTTGCGGAGCCAATAAGACGAAAACGGCGGCCCAATCGCCGCGAGTACTCGCCGATGTAAAATCAGCCGCTTTTTTCGGACTTTTTTCTTGATAAAGGGCTGCTAATCTGGTATGAATAAGACAGGTTGGGCAAAGAGTAAACGGTGTCTGGCCAGAAACACCGGCTGCCTGTTCGTGTGGAGGAGAAGTGGAAGCCTGGAGCCCCGGGCGGACGAGTTACCGGGGCCGCTCGAAGGAAGGAGTTGACACCAATTCGCTGAGAGATTTCTTTTGCAGTCAAAATTACTTTCATTCTTGTAGGAGGAATATTATGGCTGGGAAATTGAAACACTTTGCAGTGGTCTGTGCGCTCGCGGCGCTGCTCGTGGCAGTCAGCGGGACGACGCAGGCCAACTGGTTCGAGACCTTTGACGGCGAACAGCTCGATCTGCCAGCGTGGCAGTTCCATGTCTTTCCCGAAGCAACTAAGACCTTCACCCATACGATCAAGACCGAATCGAATGGCAACAAATACCTGAGCTTGGACGAGACGGTTTCATACAATCTGGATGGGGGAAGCTATGGCTCCGGATTCGGCATGGGCTTTGGTTCAAATGAAGAGTTTACTGACGTTCGCGTCGGAGCGGTGGTCAATGTCACTGGTGATGCCTCTCGGAACTACTGCGGTCTCGGGGCACGGACAACCTACATCATCGACGACGGTTCGCTAACTCAGTTACCAGGCTCATTAGTTGTGCTGGCGACTTACTTGATGCACATCAACTGGGAAGAGGGGCCGGCCAATCTGAGTATTGACATCGAGAAAGTTGTCATGATGGAAAACATCATGAGAAACGAGGAAGATCTCGGTTTGGAGCTTCACGTACCGGGCCTCGACCACGCAAGAAGCTACTATGCTGAGATGGATATCCTCGGCTCAGACCCGGTGTACCTCACCGGCAGTCTTTACGAGTACAAAGGCGGCCCACTCGTGGCGAGGACCGCGACAATGGTGGACACTAACGGTAACGACCCGTGGGAAGAAGATGAAGGCAGCAATGCGCCCTTCCTGAGCGGCTCGAGCGGCATCTTCGCGCAGCATGAACATAATTTGAGATTGGAGGAGCCCCCCGGCTACCACTGCACCTTTGACGATGTCTTCTCGGTTTCCGACGGCCCGGCCGCGGTCAATCCCAGCCCGGCGGACGGCGCAACCGGCGTGTCGGTAAATGCAGCTCTCAGTTGGATCGAGGCGGCCTTTGCAACCGGGCGCGAGGTGTGGCTGGGCACACCCGGAGCGATGAAAAAGATCGCTACCCCGACGGGTAAGACTTATACGGCCGGACCGCTCGAATTCGGCCAGACGTACCAATGGCGCGTCGATCAGGTCGGTCCTTCGGGTACCGTCACCGGCCATACCTGGACGTTCACGACGGCCGAGTGCCTGGCCATTGAGGATTTTCAGTTATATGGCAACGATGCGGATCTAAGGGCTGCGTGGGTGGATAACATCGAAGAGGTCGGTATCGAGTACGTCCTGCTTGCCGCGGACACCGCGGGCAACAAAACGATGCGCTTCGAATTCCAGAATCAGTATCCGCCTTACTTCACGGAGGCGACCCGGACGTTTGCCACGCCACAGGACTGGACCCAACTGGGCGCTGAGGCGCTATCGCTGGCCTTTGTCGGGGATGACAGCAACGTCGAGCACCCGATGTACCTGAAAGTAGAGGATGCCGCCGGCCACAGCGCGAAGGTGGAGCACCCATTCACATACGCATGTGAATCGGAGTTGTGGCAGGATTGGACCATAGCGCTGGCGGACTTCAGCGCGGGTGGCGTCGATTTGACCCGCGTCAAGAAGCTCACCATCGGCCTGGGCGACGGGCAGGATTCCGGCCAGGCGGCTGAAGACAAAGACGGCATCTACATTGATGACATAAAGCTATGCCCGGCCCGGTGCTTTAATCCGCAGCAACTGGATTTGCGCGGCGATTTGAACGGCGATTGCAGGGTGGATATCGAAGACCTTCTGATCCTGATGGACAACTGGCTCAATGACGGACTGTCCGCCGTACCGTAATCGGCGGCGCTGCAAGGCCGGAGCGGTCTGCGATTGTGTGTGTAACGCCGGGGCCCGCACGGCCCTTCGCCTTGAAATGTTCGTGTGCGATATCCTGGCCACCTCGTAGGGGCAACCCTATGTGGTTGCCCGACTCATAGGGCGGCCACGTGGGGTCGCCCCTACTCACTCATGACTTGCGTCAATGCCGCGAGTGTAAGCTCGATATCTTCGGCGGTGATCCCGTAGTGGGTGACCGCCCTCATACGGGCCGGCGAGACCTGCAGGATTTTGATCCCCCGGTCGGCAAGCTTGGCTACGAGGGTCCCGGCATTGAGCCGCCCGCCGGCCAGAGTAAAATAGATGATATTCGTCTGTACCCGTTCGAGGGCAATCGACAATCCGGGTATGCGGGCGATTCCTTCAGCCAGGTGCCGCGCGTTTTCGTGGTCTTCGGCCAACCGGTCCACCATCTGCTCGAGGGCTGTGATCCCCGCCGCGGCAATGATCCCGCACTGCCTCATGCCGCCGCCCAGCACTTTGCGGTTACGGCGCGCCTCGGCGATGAATTCGCGCGAACCGCATATCAGCGAGCCGACCGGCGCCGAAAGTCCCTTCGACAGGCAGAAGCTCACCGAATCCACATCACGGGTCAGCACCGTGACATCCAGGCCCAGGGCCACGGCGCCATTGAATATCCGGGCACCGTCGAGGTGCACTCGCAGTCCCCGCTCGCGGGCCAGCTCCGCCACGGTTTGGGTGTACTCGGGCGTCAGGGCCGAGCCGTCGCAGCGATTGTGCGTGTTCTCCAGGCAAATCAGGCGGGTTCGGGGGAAATGCACGTTATCGCCGCGAATGGCCGCTTCGATATCCTCCAGCCGCATCGTGCCGTCGGGCTGGTTGGCGAGGGTGTGGGGGTGGATGCCGCCTACGGCCGACATGCCTCCGGCTTCGTAGAGAAATGTATGCGACCGGTCGCCCAGGATGACCTCTTCGCCCCGCCTGCAATGGCTCAGCACGCACACAAGGTTTGCCATCGTCCCACTGACGACCAAGAGGGCCGCTTCTTTTCCCATGCGCTCGGCGGCCATTTCTTCAAGGCGTTTGGCCGTCGGGTCCTCACCGAAGACGTCGTCGCCCAGCTCGGCGCGATAGATGGCCTCCCGCATGGCCGGCGTCGGAAGCGTCACGGTATCGCTGCGAAGATCGATCGTTTTCATTTCGCTACAATACCAAATCCCATTGCCGATTGTCGAGTGTCGATTTTCGATTTCTACCCCGGGCATGGCACGCCTAAATCGACAATCGGCATTCGTAAATCGGAAATCAGTGCGGCTCGCTGTGGCAGACCATACGCACTGATGAGCCTTGCGGGGGAAGGTGGGGGAAACGTACTTCAAAACGCTTCAAGCTCTGGCCCCGGCCCGTGACGTGCGCCGGGACGCAGATGTCCGGCGTCCGCGAGTCGTTCAGAGTGCGCCCATCCGGCGAGAGGACGGTAATATCCACGTGGGCCCTTATGGGAAGGCCGACGTGGTCGTGCCGGGTCAGGACGCCGGCTATGACGAAACCCTCCTTGTCCTTGTAGGCGCTGCTCCAGGCGATGCCGACTTTTCCCGCCGCGTGCGGTTCCAGAGTAAGCATACCGGCTTCGACAAGATCGATACGGTTGACCGTACAGCCCGAGATAATCGAAGTCGTTACGACAAGCAATAGCATGGCTCGCTTAACAAAACGTTTTGTGTTCATAAGGAGTTCTCCTACTGTTCAACGGGACTGGGTACTGCTTTGTCCGCGTTGAACAGGACATAGAGGACAGGAAGTATGACCAGCGTCAGAGCGAGGGACGTTATGAGTCC
>Ga0307379_10012006_pt1 | contig 11315 bp, 21 predicted proteins | sample UN2MG_FD_202237 | JGI IMG/M metagenome (GOLD analysis project Ga0307379, IMG submission 202237) | Soil microbial communities from Risofladan, Vaasa, Finland - UN-2 | ecosystem: Environmental > Terrestrial > Soil > Coastal area > Acid sulfate soil | place: Finland: Risofladan, Vaasa | collected... | reverse complement strand
TGATGCAGTTCATGGCGCTGATTGAGGGCTACTACGGCAAGTATGAGAGGCCGGCGCAGAAAGACATCGTGCGGCAATATCTCATCTTGAAGTATGGCACGGAGAGCAAAGAGCTGGATGTGCTGTACAAGCGCACCCTGCTCGAGTACAGCGGGAAGTTCCGGTATGCCCCAGATATCGCAATCCTGGAGGATATCCGCCGGCAGGTTAATGCCGAGACAGACGGCTGGAGGATAGACGGGGTGAAGCTGCTACCGCCAGGGGATCGGAGGACACCGCAGGAGATGGCGGTAGGTCTGCAGGAAATCCTTGAGAAGCTGACACAGAAGAGGGAGAAGCCATGAACCCATCAGATAGCAAGAAGCTGGAAGAGATAAAGAAACGATATATGGATATGAATCAAGAGTATGCTGTTGATTGCGAAGAAGATATGATGTGGCTTATCTCCAAGCTCACCGAGCAGGACCGGGAGATAGAGCGGCTGCGTACCGTCGCCGCCGAAGCCCGGAAAGAGGGCTGGGAAGAGGGAATAGAGGAACTATGGGGTGTTTTGATTAAACGAATGCGAGAAGAACGTAAGCCCCTAGAGGATTGGCAGGTAAATGAAGAAGCCGAGCGGCTCAAGGAGCAGGGGAAATGAGTGAATTGACAGAAGATAAGGCAGTATTGGTAAAAATTGCTCAGATGGTTATGGGGGAATTACCCCAGACGTATGCTGAGTTGGGACATATCTTTTGGGATGCCTTTATTCTGGGGCGGCACTATGAACAATTAATCAATCAAACCAATAGCAAAAAGGAGAAGCCATGAGTTCAAGCGATTTGCGTCTACGTGCTGAAAAAGCCGAAGTTGAGCTCGAAGCCCAGATTGAAGCCGGGTTTATCGTCTGTCAGGCGAAACTCAGGGAGATAGATGCGTTGGAGGCTCGCATCGCCGAGCAATCCCAGGAGATAAAACGGCTACTCGCCTACGTTGATGGCAACGATAAAGATGTCGAGATAGGCAACCTTGAGGCCAGAGTCAAAGAGCTTGAGGAACTGCTTGGAGAAGAGACATACGCAGAACGAGCGGCAGTACGACATTATAAGCGCATCAAGGAGCTGGAGGAAGGGCTGAGGGAATGTTGCCGCATGTTTGAGTGGTGTGATACACGATATGGCCAACTGTTGGAGGAAAAGTGATGCAAGAACAACACAACGATGGGTTAGTTAGTCCCGTGATGCCTTTCTCGGAAAAGGTTGCGGAGAATGCCCTTAACGATCCGCATGTTGAATCTGTAAAGGTGTTCAAAGAAGGATCAAAGGCTCACGAAAAGGCAAAACTGGATTGGTCAAGATTGACTAAAAATCAGAAACGCCGAATTCGGCAACGGCTGAAAAAGCGCGGGTAAAACTGGGAGGTAAACCATGAAATGGAATCACTGGACCATCGTAATGGTGCTGCTGCTACTGATAGGACTGGGAGGGATGATGGAGTTCAATACCGTCATCGGCCAGCAGCAGCAGGAGATCGCCGAAGCGCAGAAAGAGACTGATCGGCTCGAGGCGTGTCGATACTGGACCCGATTGTCCCTTATGCCTCCGCCGTACCACCAGCCGCTTGACCAGCTCTGGGTATCAAGTGGCACGGGCTATCGCATGGACCCCATGGGTGGCGGCACTGAAAGTCTGCACAAAGGCAAGGATTTTGCTGGCGCGATAGGAACACCCGTCAAGGCAGTTCTGGCCGGCAGAATAGTCGAGCACTGGCTTGTACCTGGTTGGCACTGGGGAAAGGAATATTATGGTCATCCGATTATGGGCGGCTACATCGTGATAGATCACGGCGACGGATTATTCAGTCTATATGGTCACTTATCAGAGACCTGCATTCACGAAGGCTGGTACGTAGAAGCAGGCCAAGTTATCGGCGAGCTCGGGAATACCGGGATCTCCACGGGCCCGCACCTGCACTTCGAGTTGGTGGTGGATCCCCTGCGGTATCTGGAGGAGCGATGAAAAGCAGACGAATACAATTTACATATTATGACAATTCGGAATGTATGCTTGATAGTGAATGGAAAGGATGTTGCTGCAAGTGCGTGCATCACTTTCAAGTCAATAAACATTGCTGTAGTTCGCCTAGGGGAAAAGGATGTGTCTGCGGTGAGTCATTAGGGTTTTGGGTTTGTGCAACATTCGCACATCAAGGGGATGGAGATCAAGCAAATTTATCTGGAGAACATGGAATGTGCGAAATGTTTATAAAGAGAGATGAGACCATATCCTGATGTCCCTGTTGGGATGCGTCTGACTGATCAGGAGCTGCGCGAAAAGAATTATTATGTGTGGCCGGACGAAAAGACCGCACAACTCATCGCATTAAAACAGCGAGGATTTACATGGGCTGAGATAGCCGTAGACATGAACATCGGTCGTGCCGCGGCCAGGAAGAAATACTACAAGATGAGAGACGAGGAGGAGCGGTGACGCATGTCAGCCTCTTTTCAGGTATCGGGGGAATCGATATTGCCGCCGAATGGGCAGGATTCGAAACAATCGCACAAGTTGAAAAAGACCCGTGCTGTATCCAAATCCTTGAAAAGCACTGGCCGGGAGTCCACCGAATCAAAGACATCCGAGACTTCCCCGATCAAGACTACGGGGCAGTTACCCTTGTTTCCGGAGGGCCACCGTGCCAGCCGTCCAGTACTGCCGGGAAGCGCGGAGGCCGAGAAGATGACCGCTGGCTCTGGCCGGAATTTGCTCGCATCGTTGAACGGCTTCTACCAGCCTGGGTCTTGGCAGAGAATCCTCTTGGAATCCTTAGTCTTGAAAACGGCCTGGCGATCGAGGAATGGATTGCTCGCCTGGAAGCTAAAGACTATGCGTTCCTCCCACCGCTTGTTTATCCAATTGCAGCACTCGGCGCCGACCACAGGAGATATCGAGTCTTCTTTGTTGCCCACATTGACAACGATGGATTCGATAGACAGAAAAAGGATGCGTCCAAGCCGAGCGGCGACAAACAGAAAGACGGGTTATCTGAGCGAAATGTTGTTGCCCACCTTGATGGAATCGGACGGAGACGGAGGCGGAGGCCCGAATTCATATTGCCGGATGCTGAACAAGGTAGCAAGACTATTGCCAACCCTGAGAGCAGGCGACGCGAAGCAATCAGCATATCAGCGGGACCGGGGGCAGAAAGGCAAGGAACGACTGACGCTGCACGGATATGCCAAACTGATGCCGACCTTGCAAGCGCACGACAACAAGAAGGGATATGCCAAAAGAGTCGGGAGATTTGGAACGGCGGCTGGCGGCAGGAATCTGGCAGACGAAGTTGCCTCTGGTGGGACACTCGATCCCATCTTCTGCGAATGGTACATGGGGTTCGAAGACGGATGGACGGACGTAGAATAAAAGCCCTGGGGAACGCATGTAGTCCTCAGCAGGTCTACCCGATCCTGCAGGCGATAGCGGAGGTGGAGCGGTGAACTGGAATAAGACGATAGAGATTGATTTAACAAATGGTGGGATCGTTATTTTTCCCTATCAATTCGCATTTGGTATTTCGTTCAGGTATCTATCTTGTCTCAAGAGCGTGATGTTTCGTATTTACATCGGACCGTTCAAGTTTTGGATGAATTTCAGAAAGAGGAAGCGGTGATAGCAAGAGTATTCCCACGTCGAACAAGGGCCACTCCGATCGATGAATACTCTTTTATCGGTGAACCAGACTTGTTTGTGCCTGATGATATTGACGAAGTTCATATTTCAGTAACTTTCACCTGGGATCTACCGCCGGCAGAGAGATTGGCCCGAGCGTGGGGAAAAATAGCACCGGTGAAAATCGGAGGTCCTGCAACCGGGATGGCCGGCGGTGATTTTGAGCCAGGAATGTATTTGCGGCCGGGATATGTAATCACTTCTCGAGGTTGCCCGAATCGCTGCTGGTTTTGTTCTGTCTGGCAGCGCGAGGGTGAGGTCTGGGAATTGCCGATTCGCAACGGTTGGAATGTGCTCGATGACAATCTGTTGGCGTGTTCAGATGAGCATATCCGGAATGTCTTTTCCATGCTGAAACGACAAACAAAGAGAGCACAGTTTACCGGAGGTTTAGAAGCGGCGAGACTCAAGGATTGGCATGTTGACTTACTATTTGATCTCAAGCCGAAGCAAATGTTTTTCGCCTACGATACGCCGGATGATTATGAACCTTTGCTTCAGGCGGGGGGAATGCTCTTTGAAGCTGGGTTTACGGTTGCCTCGCATACTCTTCGCTGTTTTGTTTTGATCGGATATCCAAATGACACACTGGAAGGCGCAGCAATCCGACTTCAGCAAGCATTGGAGGCTGGGTTCATTCCCATGGCGATGCTCTGGAGAAACAGAACAGGAACAACAGATCCAGAATGGAGAAAACTTCGAAGAATGTGGGGCGGTCCATACATAATCGCAGCCCGACAATTACAAAAGGCAGCGCGATGATCGTGTTCTTCATCCCCGGCAACCATGAGGATCCTAAAGGAAACCCGATCGGGTATACCCGGACCACGCAACGGCAGAAGTTCAAAGATCCGAAGGCGAAGCGATATGAGGCCTGGAAGGATTACGTCTGGACTTGCCTTCTTAAAGCAAAGCCGAACCCTCCGCGGTATGAGAACGGCCAGAAGGTGGTGGTCAGTTGTTACATTGAATATAAAAACCGCCGCCGGCCGGATCCCGGGAACGTGGTCAAAGGCATAGTTGATGCCTTGGCAGATAAGAGACACAAAGGTTGGATTGAAGGAAGGCTCTATCCTAACGACCGGAATGTACTCGAGCAAGTGCAAGATTTCGACTATTCGACTAATCCGGTAGTGATAGTATCGATATCCAAGAAATGAGGAGGTGTAAAGTGGGGGGGGAACTGCGGGACGCAAAGAAGGTACTGAAGAACCTGGATGTGATGATCCTCGCCGTCAAGGGGAAAGGCGGCTACAAAGACCGTAAGATGTTCCGTGTATCCGATCTGGAGTTCGATCAGTTTTTCACCAAGTGTGTCGCCGACTTTCGGGCAGTATTCATCAACATAGTAGTGGCCGAGGCGATGCTACAGGAGCCGGCGCCGTCAATACACGTGAGGTGGGAGGAATATTTGCAGCGGAGGGCGGAGTGCATGGCGCAGCTGGGGAAGAAGTAACCCGGGAGGGGAACTGGAATATGCCGAGAACCTGTAGCCTATGTAAGAGAGCAGATCGGGATGCGATCGCGGAAGTGATTCGTCGCGGCGATTCATTGCGTTCCATAGCGTTACAATTCGATACATCTCATGCAACTGTAAAGAGGCACAAACAGCACGTCCTGAAGGGAACTGCAGAGAACTTGCCGGCGATCAAAAGGGTTGGCGAGATAAGTGCGAAGAACTTCCTTGAGGATCTCCTGCGGATGAAGGATAAAGCAGAGAAATGGTTCCTGGCCGCGGAGAAAGAGAAAAACGTGCAGGCCGCGATACTCATGATGCGGGAGGTTCGGGCTACCATCGATACCATGGTCAGGCTCGCTCTTCTGCAGCGCCAGCTGGATGCGGAGCTCTCCGACAAAAAGCAACGAGAATACAAGGACGTGAGTCCAGGGGTTTTGGAAATCATCAACAAGGAATATGAAGATGAAGGCGAATGAATATCAGTGCGCGATGTGCGGCAAGGTCTACAAGAAACGCTGGAAAGAGGAGGAAGCATGGGAAGAGCATGATCGCAACTTCCCAGGAGAGCCACACGAGACGGCCGCGGTAGTTTGCGATGACTGCTATAAGGCGATGGTAGCAGTTCGGCCTCCGCCAGGCATGCAAACTGAGTCCTTCTTCCCTATTGGGCGATATGGGAAGGATGAAAATGAAATTTATGGTCGTTCACCAGGCCTAGAGGCTATAAATGAGTATCTGCAGGCGGTGAAAGAAGCTCAGAACAAGTGGATCCGCCTAAAGATCAATAGACCTTGGTGGTGGCACGTACTACACCCGATACTCTCGCGGAAGACGAAAACTTGGATAGCAGAGTTCGAGGCGTTTCTGAATACAGATGAGCAGAGACAAAAGTTCGAAAAGATAGCTGCACAAGCTATCATCGATGGGATTCTCTACGGAGGAAGCAGAACAAAAATATGACACGCCTTGAAGCACACGCAAAGTATCGGCAGGCTCTTGACCAGGCGCAGCGCGAGGGCTGCCGGCAGGAAACTGTAAGATATTTTGCACATACCGATCTGTTTTATTTGCTTACCCGGATACTGCACCGCGTTGATGCCGACAACGACTGGGTGTTCAAGCAGGCCAGGATGTACGAGGCGGCACCGGACGGCTACCTGGATCTCTGGTGGCGTGAAGGATATAAGAGCTCGATCATCACGTTCGCCGGTACCATCCAAAGCCTTATGAACGATCCAGAACGCACTCATGGGATATTCTCTGTCACCCGGCCGGCGGCAAAGAAGTTCCTCCGGCAGATCAAGGTAGAGCTCGAGACCAACAGAGCTCTGCAGGAGGTGGCTCCCGAAGTCTTCTGGCGTGATCCCAAAAAACAAGCCCCGATGTGGAGTGAAGACGGTGGCCTGGTAATGAAGCGGGAAGGAAACCCCCCAGAGGCCAGCATAGAAGCCTGGGGATTGATAGATGGGCAGCCGGTCGGTCCTCACTTCTCGGATTTGAACTACGAGGACATTGTGAACAAGGATACGGTCCGGACTCCTGGAATGCTTGTGCGGACGACAGAATCCTTTCTCGAGTCTCTGAACCTCGGCAAGCGCGATGGGCGCCGGCGAGCGGAGGGTACACGGTGGCATTATGCAGATACTTACCAGACAATCATAGATCGGAAAATCCTAATCCCCCGGATCTGGACGGCGACCAAAGACAAAAAGTTCACCGGAGAGCCTTGGTTATTAACACCAGAGGCGCTTGCGCAGAAAATCAGTGACTACGGCCCTTATCTCGCCGCATGTCAGCTTTTCATGGATCCTCGGCAGGAGAGCCTGCAGGTGATGAAAGAGGAGTGGTTGCGGTATTGGAAGGCAGATCGATACAAAGGACTCAACCTTTACATCTTGTGTGACCCGGCCAGCGAGAAGAAGATCGGCAGCGACTACACTGTCTTCATCCTCATCGGGCTGGGCAGCGATCGCAACTACTACGTCATAAACTGGATACGGGACCGCCTGAGTCTTACTGAGAAGGCCAACGTGCTATTCAAATGGCATCAGCAGTACCAGCCTGTCGGCGTGGGATATGAGCAGTACGGGATGCAATCGGATATCGCGCATTTCCAAGATAGGATGGAGCGGGACAACTACCGGTTCGGGATCACGCCCCTGCGGGGACCGCTTGGGAAGAACGGGAGGATTGAACGTTTGATCCCCATATACTACCAGGGAAGGATGTACATTCCGGAAACCTCCCCTTATGTCCAGTACGATGGCGTCCAGGTGGATCTCACCCAACAGTTTATCCACGGCGAGTACCTGGCGCACCCCTTCGAAGAGCACGACGATATGCTGGATTGTCAGTCCCGGATCTTGGATGAAGACTTGAGTGCGGTGTTCCCCCAGGGGGAAGAGATCGACCCTCTGAAGCTCAGAACGCCGGTAGAACAGGAATACGATCCACTGAGGTGGGGTATGGAGGATAGATGAAAGTAACCGAAATTGAGGAGTACTACGGCAAGGTATCTGCCGACTGGGTGAGGGACAAGATCGCCGACGGAACGTTCAGACCACCGGTAGTGGCTATCCGGCTGGAAAACCCGAAGTGCGAGAGACAATTCCTGACGTTCAACGACGTTGTTGGATATATCGATCTTGACGGATGGCCGATCGTCAAGCTCCCGGAACATCTGAGAGCTTTCGACACCGTTCGAGTTGAGATAGAGGAGGAGAAGCCATGAACCCAGAAGAGACGTGCAAGATCTGTGCTTATTCCGAAGATGCGGCGCATGTGCCGTCGGGCGGAGTTTGCCATCGATACCCACCTACTATGGCGTTTGCCATGACACCGAAAAGCGGACTGCAGCCGGCGGCCAGCGCACCACCACCGACTAACTATGACGGCTGGTGCGGGGAATGGAAGAAAGGGAACCTGGTCAAGGTAGCAAAGATCCTGCCCATCAAAACGGGCGGGAATGGAGGAACGAAGACATGAACGATATGGAAAGACACATGCTCTGTCTCGCAGAGTTGTCGGTTGAAAATGTTGGAATTGGACTTGACCGTCATCTTTTTTTAGCCGCCATGAACGCACTGCGAAGCTATCAACACGGGAATAAATCTCCGGAGCTTGCTAAGCGTGTTGCAGATCAGATCCAGGAAAGATTGGAGGATGAGATATGAAAGGTAAAGACTGGAAGAATGCGATGAAGGAGGCGGGATTCGAGCATATGGATTTCGTCAAGAGTGCGAGGGAAGAGGTTACTCGAGATAAGGCTGCGGGCTGGGCCTATATGGTGGTGGCGGTGGACCTGGAGATCAAACTGCACAACGGGTACTTCTCCCGCGACAAGGTGAAAGTGGATATGGAGCTGCTAAAGGCTCAAAACAACCCAGACAGCTTCTTGTGCGAAACAGTACTCACGCACATCAAGAAAGCGATGAAGGCTGCAGGAATTGAATACAAAGCTGGACCCGAAAACAATAAGCCAGATTGAACATGCCCTGTCTCTCGTGAAGTTCGGTGAGGTTATTATTGTTGTCCACGAAGGTGAGATCCAGGGTATCGATGTAAAAAACCGAAAAAGAATAGTTGACAAAAGTATACACAAGGATGTAATTTCTAAATAATTAGTAGTTATTTTATAAGATCGGTGATGTGCTGACCTAACAACCGGAGGCACGGAGCCGGTTAAACGCTCAGAAACCCGAGACAATCGGGCGATTTGCGTTTGGCCGACCCCGTGCTTTTTTTTGTGGAGGTTGTTAGATGTCAGATCCAGCCCTACCCGCCCAACAGGATATCGGCGACCTGGTGCTCAAGGCGCCCGAAGAGATCTGGAAGAAAATCAAGAAAGCACTTGGTACCCAGACCCGCGAGCAGGCTGCGGCCATGGTGCAGGCCGATGATAAGGCTCGCCAGCTTGTGCTTTCTTTGTTTTCCGGAGCCGATCAGACCTTACTCACCCGCCCCGCTACCAGATCGGAATCTTTTATCACAGCTCCTTCTAAGCCACGCGTTCCCCTCGAAGAACAGATGTACGGTACGAAAAAAGCAAAGGTGACGTTCTGATGCCACTCAAGGTTGATGATGTAGTAAAACGGCTCGGTACTCTCAAGCAGACACGCAAGCCTTATGAACCTCTTTGGAAAGAAGTCACCGATTACGTACTACCGCGGCGTAGCTTCTGGGATCTTGAGGCCACGCCAGGGAAGAAGCCAGTACAGAAACTATACGACGGAACAGCACTCACAGAGCTGCAGCTCCTGGTGGATGGAACACTAGGAAACCTTGTCTCTGCTAACCTGCGGTGGTTGCGTCTGACGATGGAAGACCGTCGACAGAACGATATCCCCTGGGTACCGGACTGGCTCGAGGAGGTCGAAGATGTTCTGTATGCCGAGTTTGCACGGTCAAACTTCTATGAAGCGATGAGTGAGTTCTTTCTCGATGCGGCCTCGATCGGCACTGCCGTGATGCTGGTAGACGATGACGTGAGCTCCAGGCGGATCCTGTTTTCCACCCGGCACATGAAAGAATGTTATCTCGCCGAGGGCAAGAACGGAATGGTGGACACCTTATATCGAGAGTTCATGATGACCAACCGGCAGGCGATGCAGACCTGGGGGAAAAAACTATCGATCGCACGTAAAGAAAGAGTTGAGACAGATCCTTTCGGTAAAGCGAAGATCATTCACGCCTGTTTCCCCCGCGCCGAGCGTGACCCTGGTAAGGTAGATTCATTAAACAAATCCTGGGCGTCCCTCTATATCGATTCTCAGTTTAACGAGAATAAGTTCATCGATGAAGGCGGATACGACACGTTCCCCTATCTCGTCTGGAGGTGGAGGAAAAACAGCGATGAGATCTACGGGCGCTCACCAGCGACCGACGCAATCCAGGATATTCTCCGTCTCAACCAGGTAAGTAAGACAAACCTGGAAATCGTACAGTTGGGTGGAATGCCTCCGCTGAATGTTCCGGCGGCCATGAAAGGCATGGAGCGGATAGTACCTCGAGGATACAACTATTACACCAAACCGGATGAAATGATTTTTCCTATAAACCTAGCACAGAACTATCCCCTGACCAAAGACCAGGAAGAGGAAATCAAGGAACAGATCCGCAATTCATTCCGCACAAAGATGTTCTTGCTGATGGAGCAGCTGGAGGGTGGGCCTTATACCGCTACCGAGATCCGAGAGAGGCAGGGCGAGAAAGCTACGGTTCAGGGTCCGATGATCGGCCGGCTGAACAGCGAATGCCTGATACCGCTGATCAAGAGGACTTTTCAAATTTGCGATCACAACGGCCTGATACCCTTCCCGCCCCCGGATTTATCACAGGGCGGAAGAATCCATATTGAGTTCCAGGGGCCTCTTGCACTCCAAACCAAGAAATATCATCAGACCCAGGGTATCGATACAGGGATGCTGTTCATTCAGGGATTGGGAGATATGTTCCCCGAGAGCCTGGATAATGTTGATGCCGATGAGCTCATGCGTATCGGTTTGGACGCTAAGGCGATGCCACAGAAGGTGATCCGGGAACGTCCACAGGTTACGGAGGTCCGGAGGATCCGCTTGGAAGAGGCGGCCAGAAAAGAGCAGGAAGCGGTTGCCATGGCACAACAGGAGCTCCTTGCACAGAACGCACAAAAGCTCAACGAACCGGTTAAGTCGGATTCCATGTTAGCGGGTATCGGCAAGGCCGCCACGCAACAGAGAAAGAGGTCGCGGGTCACACCGGGACCATAAATGCTGCCGTTGGCAGTAAACCAATTTGCTCTGTAAGAGCAGGAGGAAAAAGATGGGTGAAAATGTATTGATGGCTGGAGCTCCTTCCGGCATGAAACTTCCCGATGGGATCCCGACGCTGATAGAGCGAGTCGGTCAACAGGGAGAGCGATGCGTGAGTCAGCTCCATGGCAAGATGTATGAGCAGGCACTGCGGTTAAACCTGTTTCATGCCGCCAGTCAGGCAGATACCACAACCACGATAGCGCTGGCAGCGACATATACAGGATTTTGTCTGTCAAATCCCGCGGGCAATACGAAGTTGCTGGTTCCGCGCCAGATCGGTATTGCTCTATGTCTCGCTCCGGCGGCCGAAGCGAATATGGCGATTGGCGGAGGATATGCGGCAGCGGGCGTTGCGAC
>Ga0307379_10012002_pt1 | contig 11317 bp, 9 predicted proteins | sample UN2MG_FD_202237 | JGI IMG/M metagenome (GOLD analysis project Ga0307379, IMG submission 202237) | Soil microbial communities from Risofladan, Vaasa, Finland - UN-2 | ecosystem: Environmental > Terrestrial > Soil > Coastal area > Acid sulfate soil | place: Finland: Risofladan, Vaasa | collected... | reverse complement strand
TGATAGTGAGAAGTATAGCCAGTTCGATGCACATTGAATCCCCCGTGTATTATTTAAAGGTCCTTGAAAAACAGGCATTGTTCCACTAGACTGGGAGTGACTGATAGGAAAATCAATTTTCCCCATGCTGGGGTTTTAAGAAGAATTTGCTGAAATTGCAACAGATGATTGTGCATTTTATGTGATTTTCTTAAAACTCTGGTTCCCGGGAATCCTGCTTCCTGAAATTCGCTTGCAAAATGGCCAAATATCACCATTTTGCCCAGAAAATGAATACTTCGCTCCCGGCAGTTCGGAACGTCTTTCTTAATCGGATAATTTACGTAGAAGGTTGATATTGAGCGGAGAAGCCCGGGTGTCGACAGCCGCAGGTTTGGGATAATCGATCGGCCACATCTTGAGCTGCCGCAGGATGCGGATGATCTCCTCCCTTTCCCGGATGAAAGCAATTATTTTCATCTGTCTCCCACAATTGGGGCACTTCAGCGGGTTGACCTCGTATACCTGATAGATCAGCCGCGCCCACGCCCGGCGGCAGTTCTTCTACTCCGGGGCGTCTTCCACGACCACGGGCGTCGCAGGCTCCTCCAGCCCCATTTTCTTCCTCTCTTGCCCCGGGCGGCGTTGGCGTAGTGGCCGTAGTAGCGGATCACCGCCTCGTACGGGTCGGGAATATGCAGGCAGGCCCGATGCAGAAACTCGATGGCGTCCATCACCTCGAAGTTCCGTTTCTTTCCCTGGTGCAATCTGGATTTGTACATCACGCAGTTGGTCTTTTCGACGCACCTGATCTTCTCCTCCGCAAACGAGGCATGGATCACGTACTGCGCCAGCCGGCCCAGCACTTCCCTGTCGTTTTCGTTTATAACCACTTCGTTATGAACCGAAAAGCCCGAATGGTGCCAGTTTCTCATATTTTCCACCAGGCCGTCGCTGATGCGATTGCGCTCCTTCATCATGGCAAACACCTTTTCACGGAATATGATAGTTGCCTGGTCGCTGTCGATTTTCGGAACAGGATGGAAATCGCCGACGGGATCAAATACGCCGTCTGTAACCAAACAGTGGATGTGCGGATGCCAGATTAGCAGATCGCCGAAAGTCTGGGTTGATACGATAATGCCCGGGCGGAAATGGTTATCCGGGAATATGGCTTTGTACAGCTCCAGGATGGTTGCGGCTGCGCAGCGGGCCAGTTCCGCCAGCAACAGGCTTGCATATCGGATTTAAAAAGTTGGTCGTGAGATTCATTTCGACTTGTAAATATCCTTCCGATGCCCGACACTGATCACATAGACGACAACTTTTTTGTCTTCGATACGACAGATGATCCGATAATCCCCCAGGCGATATTTCCATAAGCCGGAAAGCTCCCGGCGCAGCGGCGCGCCGAACCGCCGGGGATCCTTGCCGGTTGCGATCCTTTCGCGTAGATAGCGCAGGATGCGGCGCTGCATCTCACGGTCAATTTTCTTTAAATCGTTTTCGGCTTCCGAGTCAAATTCAATCTGCCAGGCCAAGCCTTTTCTCCATCTCGGCGAGAGAGATCCTGGGGTTGTTCTTCTGAATGCGCTCCAATGCCAGAATATAATCGGCCTCGTCCTCGAGGAACTCCTCAATGGCCTTCCGGATATAGTAGCTCTTGGTTCGGTTCGTCTTGACCGCCAATTGATCGAGCTTCTTTTCTATGCTCTCAGGGAGCCTGACTGCAATCATTTCGTCCTCCGTATTACATGTATAACATCGTTTTCTGTTGCTGTCAACCGGGGAAAAAATGGTCTGCCGCCCCTACCCCAGCAGGATCCCGGCCAGGGTGGCGGTCATCAGCGTGGCCAGCGTGCCGCCCAGGACCGCTTTCAACCCCAGGGAGGCGATATCCTTCTTGCGGTGCGGGGCCATGGGGGCAATGCCGCCGATCTGGATGGCGATCGAGGAGAAGTTGGCGAAGCCGCACAGGGCGTAGGTGGCCATGATCACGCCCTTGGGGCTCAGCGCCCCCTGCTTGAGCAGGCCGACGAGATCGATGTAAGCGACGAATTCGTTCAAAACCACTTTGGTGCCCAGCAGGCTGCCGAAGTGGAAGGCGTCGCGTACCGGCACACCGATGCCGATGGCCAGGTAGCGCAGCACCACCCCAAAAATAAGCTGCAGCGAGAGGGGCTGGCCGAAATGGGCCTTCAGGTAGGCATTGACTTGCAGCAGGTCGCCCAGGCCGACAAACAGGTAGTTGATCAGAGCGATGCCGGCGATAAAGGCCAGCAGCATGGCGCCGACGTTCAGGGCCAGGTGCATGCCGTCGCCGGCGCCGGTGGCCGCCGCTTCGATGACGTTGGAGGCGTTCTTTTCCACTTGCAAGTGCACCGTGCCCTTGGTCACGGGCGTTCCGGTTTCCGGAAAGAGTATCTTGGAGATGACCAGCGAAGCCGGCGCCGCCATGACGCTGGCCGCCAGCAGCTGCACGGCGAAGCGCAGCTGGGCTTCGGCCAGGGGTATTTTCTGCACCTCGGCCAGAGCCTGGCCGAGCATCTGAATGTAAGCGGCCATCACGCCGCCGGCGATGGTGGCCATGCCGCCGACCATGATGGTCAGGATCTCGGAATTGGTCATGGCGCCGATGTAGGGCTTGATCAACAGGGGAGCCTCGGTCTGGCCGACGAAGATGTTGGCCGTGTTGGAAAGTGATTCGGCGCCGCTGGTGCCCATGATCCGGGCCATGAGCCTGGCCATGCCCTTGACCACGGCCTGCAGGATGCCGAGGTAATACAGCACCGAGGTCAAAGTGGCCACAAAGATGATCGTCGGCAGCACCTGGAAGGCGAAGTAGACGCCCAGGCTGTCGGGACCAGAGTTGACGGCCAGGCGGCCGAAAACGAACTTGGAGCCTTCGGTGGTGAAACTCAGCAGGCTGACCACGGCCCCGCCCAGCCAGGAAATGGCCACCTTGGGCCAACCCAGGGGCGTAAACCAAGAACTGAGTTTCTGGCTGTGCAGGATGAAGACGGCAAAAACCACCTGGATGAGGATGCCGCTTAAGACCAGCCGCCAGCTGATGCGCCGGCGGTTGTTGGAAAAAAGAATGGCAATTCCTATGATCAGGACCAAACCCGCCGCGCCCCTGAGCAGTGAAATCATGTTCATTGGTCACCTGCTTTTCGGATCGATTTTAAAAACAATCATAAATGCGGGCCGATTAAAAGTCAAGGAAGCATGACCGAAGGCAAAAGTAAAAAAAGCAAATTCCAAATCACAAATCCCAAATTTCAAATAAATTCCAATTTCCAAATTCCAATGTCCAAAACGAAAGCCATCAGAATTCTTTATTTTCCCCTGTTTTGGTCATTTGGTCATTGGATTTTGGAATTTGTTTGGAGCTTGGTGCTTGTTTGTGATTTGGTGCTTGGGATTTTTCTTCATGTAAGGGCGGTTCGCGAACCGCCCCTACCCTCGTCACGCATTACGCATCACGCATAACGCGTCACGTGTCACTTGTCACGAATACTCTTTCTCGATCTTTTCGTAATATTCTATGATCTGGTGCACGTATTCCCTTTTCTTGATATAGCTGCCCGGAAAAAAACTGCGCTTGAAGCCGTAAATGACGAAATTCTTCAATTCCTTGGGCGTGATGTGGAAGGCCTGGACGGCCTTGAGGATCTCGGCGCTCACCGTGGTCTGGGAAACGGTGCGGTTGTCGGTGCAGAAGGTGGCTGACAGTTTGGCCTTGCGCATATGCTTGAAAGAGTGTTCGGCAAGGCTGCGGATGGCGGGATTGGTCTGCAGGTTCGAGGTCAGGCAGACTTCGATGGTGATGCGCCGGTCGGCGATGAACTGCACCAGGTTGGCGATATAGGCTTTCTTGTCCTTGATTTCCGGGCTTTTGATCATGTCGGCGTCAAAAAGATAAACGGCATGCCCGATGCGGTCGGCGTGCAGGTCGGTGATGGCCTGAAAAATGCTCTCCGGTCCGTACGCTTCGCCGGCGTGCACGGTCTTTTTTAAAAAATGCTTGTGGGCCAGGGCGTAGGCCTGGGCATGGTCCCCGGCCGGATAGCCGGCTTCGGCACCGGCCAAGTCGAAACCGACGATGGGCAAATTGAGTGTCATTCTTGCTTCCACCGCCGCCCGTACCAGCTCCTGCGAAGCCAGGGAAAATACCCATTTGCGCTCGGAATAGGAATGGACCTTGAGCAGGTTGTCAAAATACTCGGAAAACCCGTAATCGAACATGCGCATGGCGCAGGCGATGATGCCGTATTCGAAGGGCGGCTCGGCGCCGCTTTTCACCTGGGCACGGGAATTGAATTCGACCTTGGCGCGGTCCAGGCCGCGGTTCAGGGCGGCCAAGACGTCGATGCAGGACATGCGCGCGCTCTGGTGCAACTGCGGGGCAAAACGCACCTCGATGTAGCGCACCCCCTCGGCCTGGTTGTCCTGGGCCAGTTCGTAGCCCACCCGCTCCAGGGCGGATGGCGTCTGCAGGACAGCCGTGGTGTAGAGGAACCCTTTCAGGTACTCCGTCAAACTGGCATATTTGCTTTTGAAAACCAGGCGGTGCAGCCCTTTCTCGTCATAGGCCGGCAGTTTGACCCCGTTCTCCCGTGCCAGTTCGATCAGGGTCGACAGGCGCAGCGAACCGTCCAGGTGCAGGTGCAGATCGGTTTTCGGGATCTTTTCGATGAATTCCTTGCTGATTTTCATTTTCATTTGCTCTCTTGCATGACCAGGGCGATCTCGGGTTTGTTCAGGGCGATTTCCTCGGGGTTGAGGCCGTTCAATTCATGGGGGAAGACCAGCCATTTGTCGGTTTCATGGACGTAATATTCAGGTCGGCGCTCGGTACGGTTGTTACCGGGTTTGAAATAGACCGTGGCCACGCGGATATCATTGGGGGTATTGCGCCGCGAAAGCACGTTCAGGGTATCAATGATGGCCTTGATGCTCAGGCCGGTATCGTAGACGTCGTCCACGATCAGCAGGCAGTGCGCAGCGTTGGCGTTCTTGACGATATAGTTCAGGCCGTGGACCTGGATGCGCTTGCCGCGCTTTTCAATGCCCTCATAAGATGATGTGCGGATGGCGATGTGGTCGCTGGCCACGCCGAAGTGTTCGAGCAGCTCCTGCACGGCGATGCCCACCGGCGTGCCGCCCCGCCAGATGCCGACGATGAAATCGGGCTTGAAACCGCTGTCCAGAACTTTGCGCCCCAGCCGGAAAGAATCTTCCAGCAGCTCCTGGGCCTGGATGAATTGTTTATCTGCCATGGGCTCCATCCTTGTCAAGCTTATTTGTCATCGTTTTTTCCTCCGCGCAGGCGCTGGCGGATCATGGTCACGACCATGGCGGTCGAAACCGGGTTGTGTCCCTCGGGAATGATGATGTCAGCATATTTGCGGCTCGCTTCGACAAAGGTGATGTGCATGGGTCGCACCGTTCCCAGGTACTGGCCGATCACCGATTCCATGCTGCGCTGGCGTTCCTGGATGTCCCGCTTCAGCCTGCGGATGAAGCGCAGGTCGCTGTCGGTGTCCACGAAAATCTTGACATCCATCAGTTCGCGCAGGGCCTGTTCGCAGAAGATCAAAATGCCTTCGATGATGATCACCTTGGCCGGTTTCTTGAAAATGCCCTTTTTCAGGCGCGAATGGCTGGAAAAATCGTAGACCGGCATTTCGATGGCCCGGCCGGCGACCAACTCCCGCAGGTGCTGCACCATCAGGTCGGTTTCCAGGGCGTCGGGATGGTCGAAATTGATCTTGGCGCGTTCGGCCAACGGCAGGTGGCTGGCGTCCTTGTAATAGGCGTCATGCTGGATCATCACCATCTGCGGATGGTTGATGCGCTCCATGATGGCGTTGGCGATGGTGGTTTTCCCCGATGCCGTGCCGCCGGCCACCCCGATGATCAACGGCTTTCTTTTCATGGAGGCATGGTAGCACAAGCCTGGTGGAGAGTCAAAGAAAGGCCCCCGGAGCTCACCATGCATGATAATTTTTATTTTTTTTTTTTTTTTGTGGTTGATTTTTTTTTTTTTGCTATAATGATTTTTATAAAATCAGTAAAAAATTTAAGGAGGAATGATTACATGAAAAGAACATTGTTCGCAGTCCTGCTGTGTTGCCTCATTCTGCCCGGGTTGATCATGGCCCAGGGAATGACAACCTCAGCCTTCAGCGGCCTGGTCACGGACAGTGACGGCAACCCCATAGTCGGAGCCACCATCACCGCCCTGCACAGGCCGACCGGCACCGTCTTCACCGCTGTCAGCCGCCAGGATGGCCTATTCAACATCCCGGCCGTCAAGGTCGGCGGGCCGTACACGGTCACGGTCAGCATGGAACCCTTTAAAACCCAGGAAATGAGCGGCATCACCCTGAAACTGGGCGAGAACCGCAGCCTGAATTTCAGCATGTCATTGGAAACCATCGAGGAAGCCATTATCGTCACCGCTGCCAACCCGATCATTTCCGAATCCAGGACCGGGGCCGCCCAGAACGTCAGCACCGCCGTCATCGAGAGCATGCCCTCGATCGGCCGCTCGTTCGACGACTTCGCCCGCATGGCCCCGCAGGTCGACCCCCGCGGCGGCGGCGCCTACTCGGCTGCCGGCAAAAGCAACAAGTACAACAACATCCAGATCGACGGCGCCGTGAACAACGACCTGTTCGGCTTGAGCGGCAGCGGCACGCCCGGTTTGACCACCCCGATCTCGCTCGACGCCGTGCAGGAGTTCCAGCTGGTCATCGCCCCTTACGATGTCCGCCACGGCGGCTTCACCGGCGCCAGCCTGAACGCCATTACCCGCAGCGGCACCAACATGTTCGCCGGATCGGCCTATTATTTCGGCCGCAACCAGGATTTCGTGGGCAAGGGGCCCGACCAGAAAGCGTACGGAGAATTCACTGAAAAGCAGTACGGCTTCCGCGTCGGCGGCCCGGTCATCAAGGACAAGCTGTTCTTCTTCCTGAGCGGTGAAATGGGCGACAACAAGGTCCCGACCAACTACGTCATCGACGACAGCGGTTCTTCCAACGACTTCGGCGGCAGCAGCGTCACCAAGGCCGATGCCGACCGCTTCGTCAGCATCCTGAAGAACACCTACGGCTACGACCCGGGCGGCTACGGCGAGGGCTACAAGGACGTGATCCAGGACAACTCCAAGATCTTCCTGCGCCTGGACTACAACATCAGCGACAAGCACCGCCTGACCGTCCGCCACAACTACATCAGCGGCAGCCGCGACAACAACCCCTCCAAGGCCTCCAGCACGGTCTTCCCTTTTGCCGACGTTTACTATGAATTGACCAACAAGACCAACTCCACCGTGGCCCAGCTCAACAGCACCCTGGGCAACAACCTGTTCAACGAACTGATCGTGAACTACACCACCATCCGTGACAGCCGCGCCACCGGCGACACCATTTTCCCGCAGGTAAACGTCACCGTTGGCGGCAGCTACAAGCTCACCGCCGGTACCGAACAATACTCGGGCGCCAACAGCCTGGACCAGGACATCATCGAGCTCACCGACAACCTGACCTGGTACAAGGGCAAGCACACCTTCACCGTCGGCACCCACAACGAGTTCTTCAACTTCGCCAACGTCTACATCCGCAACTACTACGGCTACTGGGAATTCGCCAGCCTCGACGACTTCGAGATCGGCAAGTCCTCCCGTTTCTACCATGACTTCTACAGTTCTGATCCCAAGGCGAAATGGGCGGCCAAGTTCGGCGTGGCCCAGCTGGGTGCCTATGCCGGCGACAACTGGGCCGTCATGCCCAACCTGACCCTGACCCTGGGCCTGCGCCTCGACGTGCCCATCATCAACGACATCCCGGCCGCCAACCCCCTGGTCGAGACAGTTTTTGGCATCAAGACCGACCAGGCCGCCTCTGGCAACCTGCTGTTCTCGCCCCGCGTGGGCTTCAACTGGGATGTCAACAGTGACAAGAAAACCCAGGTACGCGGCGGCATCGGCATCTTCTCGGGCCGTACCCCTTACGTCTGGATCTCCAACCAGTACTCCAACACCGGCCTGGAGTTCACCCGCTTCGACCTGAGGAACCCGACCTTCGCCTTCGTCCCCGATGCATTCAACCAGCCCGAATCGGGCCCCGGCCTGAAGGCGGGCACCAGCGAGGTCGACATCATCGACAAGAACTTCACCTACCCACAGGTGCTGCGCACCAACCTGGCCGTGGACCACGAGCTGCCCATGGGCATCATCGGCACCGTGGAGTTCATTTATTCCAAGAACGTCAACGAGATCCTCTACCAGAACAAGAACCTGCAGGCGACCGGCGCCACTGCCGCCGGCGGCCGCATCCTGTACAACCGCGACGTCTCCACTTCGTTTACCGATGTCATCTACCTGACCAACACCAACAAGGGCTACCAGTACAGCCTCTCCGTGCAGCTGCAGAAGAGCTTCAACAAGAACTCCTGGGCCAACTTCTCCTACTCCTACGGCCAGGCCAAGGACGTCAACTCCGGCACCTCCTCGCAGGCCTCCTCCAACTTTGCCTACAACCCGATCCGCTTCGACCCCAACGACCCCGAGCTCACCTGGTCCAACTACGACGTGCGCCACCGCATCGGCGCCGCCGTCTCCTACACCTTCAACTTCCTCAAGAACGCCCCGACCTCCATCGGCCTGTTCTACGGCGCCCGTTCGGGCCGCCCCTACTCCACCACCTACAACTACTACGACGCCAACGGCGACCGGGCGGCCGGCAACGACCTGGTCTATGTGCCCGCCAGCATGGACGAGGTCATCATGGTCGATTACCGCGGCAACGTGCTGCCCGACCAGGCCTCCGCCTGGAACGACCTGAATACCTATATCGATGAGGATCCCGGCCTGAGCGATTACCGCGGCCAGATCGTGCCGCGCAACTCCAGCCGCGAGCCCTGGAACCACGGCCTCGACGCCCGCATCGCCCAGGATATCCCGGTCCCGGGCCTGAAGGACCACCGCCTGCAGCTGACCCTGGATATCGTCAATGTACTCAACATCTTCAACAGCGACTGGGGCAAGCTGCAGTACGTCAGCAACCAGAATGATGTGCCCTGGACGCTGACCGGGATCGACGCCGCCACCGGCAAGCAGAAGGTCAATTTCGCACCCCGCGACCGCTTCGTCCTCAGCCAGCTCGGTTCGCGCTGGCAAATGCAGCTCGGACTGCGCTACTCGTTCAACTGAACACGCTCCGGGTCCTCTGACCGGGACCTGAGCTGATAAAAAGACCCCCTGGCCTCGCGGCCAGGGGGTTTTTTTTTGCCCCGAATAATGATCGGGCTTGGCATCAGCCGTTCTGCGAAGTACATGCAACAGAAAAAATTCGCGCCATCTATTGACATTGCAAACGAACACCCACAAAATGCCATTCGCAAAATGCAGGGTCTTTGGAAAATCGGTCGTCCCATCAGTTCAGGTCTCCGGGCAAACCGAGGAGGTTGCATATGAGAATCCACTCTATCATTCTGGCGGTCATGCTCTCGTGCCTCGCATCGCTGTCGAGCGCTGCCTCGCAAAGGCTGACCATCCTGCACAGCAACGACGTGCACGGCCATCTGCGGCCCTTCAGCTATCCGGCCATCGCGGCCCGGGAGAGCCGAATCGCCGATCTGCCCGCCTGGCGCGACATCGGCGGCATCGCCAGGCGCGCCGCGCTCGCCGCCCGCATCCGCGCCGATCTGGCCCAGCGGGGAACGCCCGTATGGCTGGTCGATGCCGGGGACTTCTACTACTACAGCCCCTACTCGATCGAGTACCACGGCAAGGCGGACGTGGTCGCCATGAACGCCGCAGGTTACGACTTCGCCACCCTCGGCAATCACGAGTTCGAGGACTCGTTGCCCCAACTCAGGGAGATGATCGCGGCGGCGCGTTTCGCTTTCCTCTGCGCCAACGTCGTGGACAACGCCGGCGGCCGCACACTTACGAAAAGCCACGAAGTGTGCCAGGTCGGGGATGTGCGCGTCGGGGTCTTCGGGCTGGTCGAGGACTCTGCTGCCGGGTATGCGGCGGCGCAGGAGGGCCTCACGGTCAACGACCCGTTCACGGTGGCTGCGGAGGTCGTGGCGCAGCTGCGCGGCCCGGGCAAGGCGGACATCGTCATCCTGGTCTCGCATTGCGGCCATTCTGCGGACAGGCGGCTGGCGCGCGACGTGGGCGGGATCGACGTGATCGTCGGCGGCCATTCGCATACGCGGCTGCCGCAGGGCGAAATGGTTTGGCGGTCCGACGAACTGAAGCCGGACGAGGTCAACGGAACGGTCATCGTTCAGGCGGGCCAGAGGGGCGGCGAGCTGGGCCGGCTCGACCTGCTGCTCGAGAAGAACGCGGCGGGAAAGTGGCTGGTCGGCCGCTACCAAGCCCGCTTGCTCCCGGTCACGGCCGAGACGCCGGATGATCCGGCCGTGGCCGCCGTGCTCGACCGCCTGTGGGCGCCGTATGCCGCGAAGTACGACGAGGTGATTGCCACGGCAACCGCCGATTTCGCCGATCGCGGCGACGATTCCACCCAGGTCAACTTCATCGCCGACGCGGTGCGGGCCGAGTTCGGCGTCGAAGTGGAGTTCGAAAACCGGGCCGGCGTGCACAACCCGATCCTCGCCGGGCCGGTGACGCGGGCGCTGCTGCCCGACCTCGATGAGCGCCGTTTCACCATCGTCACCTTTGGCATGCGCGGCAGCGAGATCCGGCGCCTGCTGCAGCGGTTCAAACCGGTCGCCTCGGGGCTCCGCTACCGAATGTTCTGCGGCAAGCTCGAAGACATCACGGTCGGCGCCGCGCCCCTGGACGATGCGCGCCTGTACTCCTGCGCGACGAACTCCGCCCTGGCCGCACGCTTGGACGGCTTCGAGACACTTGAGAAACGGGACACCAAGAGGCTCTGGTCCGAGGTGGTGATCGACGCCATCCGCAAGGCGCGGACGATCACTCCTGCCTACGATGGCCGCCGTGTCGTGATCGAAACGCTCCAGCCGGCTGACGGCGGCCGGGAATAGGAAATGAACTTGGCATACAGTTGAAAGTCCTCACAAGACTAAAATTCCAAGCTCCAAGCAGCAAATTCCAAACAAGCTCCAATATCCAATGAATAAATGAACCAAACGAAGAAGATAAAACTTTATTTCAGGATATCTGCTTGGGTAGGGAACGCAAATTGAGGCTGTCTCATAACTCATTATTTTGATAAAATATAACTGTAAATAATCTAATTATTTTATTAAAGGAAGATCAATGAGTCATGAGATCAGGGCAAATTATGATGAGCGGTTTTTGTTGCCGCCGTCATTGGAAGAGTGGGTT
>Ga0307379_10012001_pt1 | contig 11318 bp, 10 predicted proteins | sample UN2MG_FD_202237 | JGI IMG/M metagenome (GOLD analysis project Ga0307379, IMG submission 202237) | Soil microbial communities from Risofladan, Vaasa, Finland - UN-2 | ecosystem: Environmental > Terrestrial > Soil > Coastal area > Acid sulfate soil | place: Finland: Risofladan, Vaasa | collected... | reverse complement strand
CGTGCGTGCCAGCATCTCGGTATCGCTGGCGTCAATCCACAGTGTGTACCAGCAGCGCTCTGAGGCCGGTGAGTCCCACGGCCTCAACGAACTGAGCAGGGGTCCGATTGAACTGCTCTTTCAGGTATGCGCGGTCTGGCTAGACCTCTGCCAGGTGCACGGTGATGCCCATGTCGCGCTCGCGGCCAGAGTGCTGATCTCGCGCTACAGCTCTGGTGTGACCCCGCCTGGAGTGCGCGGTCCAAACGAGACCGCCAGACGTCCGTTGCCGGCACCATTCCACTTGGCACACATCTCCAGGGTTTCTCGCAAGTTCCTATCGCGATCCTCAATCATCCCTGGACGCATCCAGTTGTCCTTTGTGGCATAGGTTGCCACGTCCATCACAATCTTGACCAGTGCCGCGCGGATGCCCGAACGGATCACCACCTCAGCGATGTCGTCGAATCCGTAGCGCTCTGCTAGCATGGACTCCACAAAGGCAACGGTGCCCGATTTCAGCATCTCCAGGATGCAGAGTTCGGCGCTGGCCCGGCCATCCTACTGAGTGTAGTCGCCCTGTAGCACCCACACGTGCTTGCCAAGTCAGTCGATGAGCTCCATGTCGTCAGCACAGCCGTGGATCATCGCCTGTGCCAGGTGGATGTGGGTGTTCACCAGGCCCGCCGTGACGACCCTCCCCAGCAGATCGGTGCGCGGTTCATCCGGAAACCGCTCACGCAGCGCCTGAGCCTTGTCAACGGCCACGAACCGCCCGTTCTCCACTGCCAGTGCGCCATCCGCAATAATGCGCCGTTGCGGATCGACTGTGATGAGTGTTGCATGTTCGTAGATCATCATCGGTTCCATTCGCTCCCGGGAGTGTACTTGACAAGCGCTATCGGCATACTATAATGGTCATGTTGTGTTTGACACGTGCATGAGAGGAAAACCATGCCCTCGCGTGAAAGGGTTGGAGTTGTCGTCGCTCTAGTTGCTGTTGGGCTGTTCTGTTCCTCGGCGCTGGCTCTGCCAGCCCGTAGTCTCGATCTCTACGGCCTATCGTTTACCCTGACCGGCAGGATACTCCTGGGCCTTGTGTTGCTTGGTTTGACCGGCACAGGAGTTGAGCACGTTCTACTTGGGCACCCCAGGATTGGATCCCGGAAAAGGGGCGATGAGTCCGTAGGTTGGGTGCTTCCCGTTTCGGCAATTGCCGTGGCCTACACGTTCTTGTCCCAGTCCAGTGGGCTGCAAGTTAGGGTCATGGCTGTCCTCGCAGCCGGCGCAGCGCTGAGTTTGCTGGTGATCGCAGAGTACGTTATCCTGGATTCCTCGGAGCGTTGGCTCTCTGTTGTACAGTTCTCACTCCATCTCGTGGCGTATCTGTTGGGTGTGCTACTGTATAGAGCTATTGCCATGTACGTGTCCAGCGCACCGGTCGCCATGATGGCAGTTGCTGCAGTCAGTGCGATGCTGGGACTTCGCCTACTCAGTGCTCAGCAGTGTCCTCCGAGTCGCACCTGGCCGTATGTGTTGGGACAGGGAGCGCTGCTGGGCATTGGTTCCTCGTTGCTGAACCGCTGGGAGGTGTCCCCTCTCTCCCATTCCCTCGTGCTTACTGTGTTGCTGTATGTGCTAACCGGTGTGGTGCGGCAATTCCTGCTGGGCAAACTCACCCGTCAGATCGCGTTAGAGTACGGACTAGCCGGTGGCCTGGTTCTTCTGTTGCTCCTCTCCTACGCTCGATAGAGCGGTACCAAGGCGCTAGTAGGCTCGCGATAGCAAATGGCGATTGCCTATTCGCACATTGGATAGTCCGGCAGCCTGTGCTGCTGCTAGAGCGTCCTCCTCGTGCCGCACCGAAGTCATTGGAAGATCATGCATATAGAAATGCGGGTGGAATCCTAGCAGTGCATACGGGATCGTACGGTCGAGCCCGGCGATCAGGGCAGCCAGTTGCCGTATCTCGGTCATGTCCACATAGCCTGGCACCAGTAGCGTGCTGGCGATGAGCAGCGGTGGGTCAGGGCGACGGTACGCCTGAGAGGCGACCCGGGCACGGTTCCGCAGGGTCTGCTCATTGGTCGATCCGGTCAGTGCAACGTGCAGGGATCTGTCCCACGCCTTGAGGTCAAACTTGACACATCCGCCGCTCCGTAGCGAGAGCTCTATCATCTGATCTGGCAAGGCGGGATGCATGCTGCCATTCGTTTCCCAACAGATCCGCAGGCTGCGTGCAGCCAGGAGGCGTGATGTGGCAAGAGCGTGGGCTATCTGCGGCGTTGGATCTCCCCCAAAGCAGCACACGCACAAAGTGCGCTCATAGGCGCATGCAGCCACCTCTACCGCACTCAGCCCTGATTTCAGTGGAGATATCTGGCGGTAGTGCCAGTTCTGACAAAAGAGACAGTTGAACGTGCATGCGCCGTAGAACACAGCGAGATTGTTGCACCCGAAGTGCCTGTGCCCCTCGCAGACCCAGTCAGCAACGCAGTTTGTCGGCAGAGGATCATGGTACCAGTGCAGTAGTCCTTTGGTTGGAGTGCCGGCAAGATGCCTCAGAGCACCATTCTCGTTGCAGCGCAGACCACAGTAGCCCGTTTCGCCCTCTGCCACGCGGCACTCGTTGCTGCAGAGGTGACAGGATTTCGCAGGCGGGCCTGATTGTGGCGGAGCCTCGGGCAAGCCGAATTCGCTGCGAGAACGGTGATGAACTTCCGTAGCCAGGGGCAGCGCCTGCTCGGGATACTGCCGGATGCAGTCCACGCACAATGCCAATGACGAGGCGATCAGCGGACTCCTTTGCCCGCAGACTGCACACTGGGCCATCTCAATACCCCAGCTCGCGGATGCGCGCCTCGTCTATCCCAAAATGGTGGGCAATCTCGTGCACGACGGTGCGCCGGACTTGATCGCGCAGCGCCGTCGATGTGCGACATGCAGCCTGTAGAGGCCCACGGTAGAGAGTGATGCGGTCTGGCGTGACCAGGTTGTAGTGCGCGCCGCGTCGAATGAGCGGGATGCCCTCGTAGAGACCAAAGAGCTGTCTCGGGTCGCTCATCTGGGTCCGTTCCATATCGCGGGCGCCAGGCCATTCTGCAACGGTGATCGCCACGTTGTCCAGGTGACCCATGATCTCTGCGGGAAGATCGGCCAGCGCTTGCTCGACCAAGGTGTCGAATTGTGACGGAGAGAGTTTAGTCATGCAGAGTTGCTCCTCACTCGTCTCCGAAGAGGTAACAGAGATCCCTTCTTGCATCCTGATGACTCTCGCGTGCCCCCAGCGCTCTGTAGAAGACCTCGTCGTACGGGCGAGTGCGCATTGAAATGGGCATCGGTACGGCGCAGCCCATGAAAAGCATGCACGAGGATAGACGACTAGCGCAAGATGCGCTTGTCCCCTACGCGCCTGGTCACGTGCTGGTCGTCTAGATGCTCGATCAAGGCTTGGGCGTACTTGCGACTGGTGGAGAACATGTCGCGAATCTGTGCCAACGTGATGTGTCCGTCGTGCTGGAGCCGGCTGACGATAGCCCGTGTCATCTCCTGGTAGGCACTTGCTGACAACAGCACAGAGTCGCTGACCTTCACCAGGTCTCCCCGTTCAAGGAGTGCCGCGAGCACATCTGCTCCCACAAGGGCTTCGCTTTCTGCCAGAGATGGGGGCGAATGTGGGTGTTGCCGGAAGGCCTTGACCAGATCGGCGATTGTCCGTTCCTGTTCGGCACTGAAGGTTACTTGATGATCGGCGAGACACACTATGGTTTCCGTCTCTCGCAGGGCACCTTGTGACACGGCTCTGCTGACGGTCTCGTTGAAAGCTCGTGGCGGGAGGCCCAGGCGACTCTTCAACTCCTCTCGCGAGATGCCTGCCCGGAGGGGGAATCGGCGGTGGTACTGGCGCAACACTGCGCTCATGCTCTCGAGCAGGTTCTGCCAACCGCTCGCCGACATCACGTACTTGGTGCTGTCAGGCACGGAATCAGGGCCTTTGCCAGAGGGATTCAACAGCACCGCCTGGCCAGTCCTCAGCAGGCTGCTCAGAGCCAGCGCTGCCTCGTCGGGCACCAGTGTACTGTGCCTCACGAGGGCTGCCGCTTCGCAAGGTTGATCGTGTTCGAGTTCCTGCAACAGGATTTGCTCAGGTGTACCATGGGTCAGAAGCTCCAGTCGCTGGAGGACCTCAGGGCGGAAGCGGCGATGCCGCCGCTGGGGAAAGGGGTTGACAATGGAGCCTCCACCCAGGGTCTGGCTGGGTGATGGTTGGCGGATAATGAAATGGTCCCCTTTGAGCACGGCAACGGGCGTGGATAATGCGAGTTGCACCCAACTCTGGTCGCCAGGGGTAATCTCCTTGCGATCTAGAATCCGCACTCGGGCCTGGCACTGTGCTGTGCCAGCGAAAAAGTGCACGGTGGCGTTGTGGGACAGTGGCCGAGGAGTATTCTTCAACAGGCGCAGGCGAGCATCAAGCAGGGAAGTAGGACGTAGCCAGCCGGGTGTTGTAAGCACGTCCCCGCGCTGCAGCTGATCTCTGTCCACCCCTGCGAGGTTCACCGCAACGCGGCTGGGAGGTATGGCTGTTTCGACTTTGATCTTGTGTGTCTGCAAACCGCGGATTCGAGCTTTGATGCCGCCTGGCAGGATGGTCACTTCTTGCCCGGTCTCCAATCGACCGTCAATCAGCGTGCCAGTTATGACGGTACCGAAGCCACCAATGGTGAACACACGGTCGATGGGTAGACGGGGACGCCCAGTCTCGCGGTTTTGGGGCGGGCGCTGCAGCAGACCGTCGAGCTCTGCCAGCAATTCAGTTAGCCCTTGGCCGGTGCGTGCTGAGACGGGAAGGATCTTTGCGTCTTGGAGGACAGATCCAGCCAACTCATCGCGGACTTCTTCTTTCACCAGGTCTAACCATTCGGGGTCTTCGATCAAGTCGCTTTTTGTCAGCACGACAATGCCATCAGAGATCTGCAGGAGGTCCAGAATGGCCAAGTGCTCGCGTGTTTGGGGCATGACGCCCTCGTCGGCGGCCACTACAAGCAGTGCGAGATCAATGCCCCCCACCCCAGCGAGCATGTTCCTGACAAAGTCCTCATGGCCAGGGACATCGACGATACTCACCTCGCGACCGCTGGGCAGCTTTAGCCAAGCAAAGCCCAGATCGATGGTCATCTCCCGCTCTTTTTCTTCCTTGAGGCGGTCGGGGTCGATGCCGGTCAGTGCGTGGATGAGTGTCGACTTGCCGTGGTCTACGTGTCCCGCAGTGCCAATGACTCGCACTAGTCAGTCCTGTGCTGGCTGACAGTATTATCCAGAAAGTCCAGCTGTCCTTGCAGGTACTTCGCCCAGACTTGCCACAGCTCCTCAATACAGGTTTCGACGTCCTGTCTGTTTTCCTGCAGCCGCTCTCTCAAGCTCTCCATGGTCTCCGTGGCTCTTTGCTGCCAGGCCTCCAACTGCTCGAGACGGGCCATTTGCTCCTCATCTACCCTGATTTGGGCATCCTGCCACTCTCGCAGTTCTGTTCTTTGCCGCTCAGCTGCCAAGCGCTGCAATGCAAGTAGCTCGTTTCCTTGCTGACGCATCTGCTTTTCCAGTTCCTGTAGGTCATACAGGGTCTTTCTGTTGCGCTCAAACTGGTCTGCGAATTGCTCAATCTGTTTGGTCCAGCGGCCGATTCGGGTCTGGAACGCATTGACTCTGTTGCTCGATTCATCTGCCAGCCGATCTTGCTCCTGCAGCTTGACCTGAAAGGCAGCCAGCGATGTCTTGTGTCCCTCGCTTACGTCCTCGAGAGAAGACTGAAACTGCGCGATCCTGGAATCCAGGCGAGACTCCAGTCCGTCGACTGTCGCCTTCAGGGTCATGCTCTGAGTGCTCAGATCGTCGTGAGCTACCTTGATGTTCGTCAGTCCTTCACGAAAGGCGTGGGTATCTTTGGTGAGCAGATCCATACGCTGCTCCTGTGTGTCGAGACGCTTGGACTCTCTGGAGAGCTGATCCAGAACCTTGGTCAGTTCACCCTGCAATCTGCCAGCCTCATCGCGCAGGAGAGCGGCACTGCTCTCAAGAGAGCCGAACGCCTCGACGCGCTCCTGGAGCTGGCGGATGATCCTCGCCTTCGTTTCGCTTTCGAGCTTTTGGGTCTGTGCCCATTGCTCCCGCTGGGCTCCCTGCTCGGATGCTTGTTTTTCCAGGAGATTGGCGAATTCGGTACGTGTGCTTTGAAGTGAGTCATCAAGCTGCTCAAGCTTGGGAAGCTGACTCTCGACCACCGTCAGGACAGCCTGAATCTCCTGCAACTGGCGTGTCAGCTCCGCAATCCGCGGCTGGTACGCGTTCACCTGGCCTTGGAGTTCTATCAGCAGCGCCTTGTCCTTGCGATGCTCTTGATCAAGCCACGTGAGCAATTGGGACACCTGGCTAAGGTCCAACGGTTTCCTCCTCTAGGACTGTGTAGTCCTCGTTGCATCCTTTCGTTTGGCGAACGGGCTTGTCGAGTTGATTGGAATTATACCCTCAAAGGGAGTTTTGCACAACCCTTTTTTGGCCCTATAATGTTCGTCAGGGAGAGGTCGCATAGTTAGGCCTAGTGCGCACGATTGGAAATCGTGTAGGCGATAAGCCTCGCGGGTTCGAATCCCGCCCTCTCCGCTCTCGTACGAGGCTTGACAAGCTCAATGTGACCAAGTAAGATAGGCATGGCCGTGCTAGATGGGGAGCTAGCGGTGCCCTGTACCCGCAAACCGCTATAGCGGGGTCGAATTCCCCCTTGAGGTATCGCATCTCAGGACTGCTCCGGCCAAGTGGCGTTGAAGATTGGGTCCTACGCGGCAGAGGCCTGTGAACCCCGCCAGGTCCGGGAGGAAGCAACGGTAAGCAGATCCCTCTGGGCGCCGTGGGGTCACCTGATTGGAGCAGGCTGTCCGAAGCAAGCTGGTATGTTGGTATCGACAGGGGGTGCACGGCCATGCAGAATATTGAGGGTGGGCATTGTTCCCCACCCTCTTTCAGTTGTGGCATGCGATGAAGGATAAGAGAGTCGTTGTCGTGGGGGGAGGTGTCTCAGGCATGATGGCCGCCGGGCGGGCGGCTGAATGTGGTGCTGACGTCCTGCTTCTGGAGAAGACACCACGCCTGGGCAACAAACTGCGGCTGACGGGCAAGGGACGCTGCAACATCACGAACAGGAGTGAGCTCTCTGATTTTGTGGCTCACTTTGGTGACACGGGTCGTTTTCTCTACGGTGTCTTCTCTCGCTTCTTTGTGGATGACCTCCTCTCATTCTTCCATTCATGGGGTGTGCTCACTGTGGTGGAACGGGGCGGGCGCGTTTTCCCGGTTTCGAATGATGCTCGCCTAGTCGCAGCAGCTCTGGAGGGCTACCTGAGAGGCGGCGGCGTGCAAGTGCGTCGGAAATCCCCGGTGGAGGGTCTCCTGGTGGACGAAGGGCGGGTTCTTGGTGTTCAGGTGAAGGGGCGCAGCATTCATGGCGTCTCAGTCGTTGTGGCCACAGGAGGAGCATCCTACCCGAAGACCGGCTCCAGTGGGGACGGCTACCGGCTTGCTGGAGAAGTTGGTCATCGTGTTGTGCCCATTCGCCCATCGCTAGTGCCATTGGTGGTCAAGGAAGACTGGGTGGGTTCACTGCAAGGCCTTGCGCTGCGCAACGTGCGCGTTACCTTGTACCTGGATGACCAGCGGATCGGGCAGGAGTTTGGAGAGATGCTGTTCACGCACTTTGGTGTTTCGGGCCCAGTGATCCTAAGTCTCAGCGGGAAGGCCGTGAACGCACTGGGAACGGGGCGCGTGTCCCTGTCCGTCAACTTGAAACCCGGCCTGACGCCCACGGAGCTGGACGACCGATTGCAGCGAGAGCTCCGTGAGCATGGGCGAAGACGGTTGCGTAGCGTTCTGGCGGGTCTCCTGCCCCGCAAGATGATCGCCTCGTTCATCACCCTTCTTGGCGTGCCTGCTGACATGCCGGTTCAGCAAGTCACCGCTCCGGAGCGGAAGCGAATGGCACTGCTCATGCGAGGTCTCAAGATGACGGTAGCGGCCGCCCGTCCCATTGAGGAGGCAATTGTCACGGCGGGTGGTGTTGATACGTCGGAAATCGATCCGCGCACCATGGAATCCAGGCTGATCAAGAACCTCTTCTTCTGTGGCGAGGTGATTGATGTGGACGCGCACACTGGGGGCTATAACCTGCAAGCTGCTTTCTCCACCGGGTATGTGGCGGGCGAGTCGGCCGCAGGTGTGTCTACACGTACCCCGCAGTCATGAGCCAAAGTGGAGAGCCGATACTCGTGACTGAGCGAGTCCTTACGCGATCGGGAACTGACTCCTGGTCACAGCGGCTGTCAACAGTAGATGACAGAGGGTGGGTGGCCGGGTTCTGTAGCTTGGTGCTCACGGCCATCTGTGCAGCGGCCATGTTTGCAGGCTACATGCGGTCCAGAGAGATGGTCACGCTGAGTGTCAATGGTAGTGAGTGGACGACACGGACGCATCAGCGGACTGTGGATGCCTTTCTGCGCGAGGTGGGCTTGGATTTGCAGCCGGGAGATATCGTCTTGCCTGATCTGGGCACGCAGCTTGAGACAGATCAAGCCATCGTTGTGCTGAAAGCGCTGCCCATCTTGGTCGAAGCCGCTGGTGAGGTTGTTGAGTGGCATACGCATAGCCGCCGAGTAGGGGATTTTCTTCATGAAGTTGGACTGGCGCCCAATCCGTCTGATGTAGTGATACTGGACAACAAGGTAGTGGACCTGGATGCGCCACTTCAGCGCTACGAGTGGATGCCGGACCGCTGGCCGCTGCTGCGCGGACTACTGAACAGGCCAACAGCGCCTTCGTGGTCGTGGCTCAAGCTGCAGCGTGCCGTTCAGCTGTCCATCAATGATGCTGGCATGCATACCACGATTGAGACGGTTGCCCGTACTGTGGGTGAAGCGCTGCTTGCTCAGGACATTGTTCTATACCTAGGCGACCGCGTTCAGCCCTCATTGGGTACATTGCTGACGACGGGCATGCACGTGGAGATCCTCCGCGCCAAACCAGTCACCATTGAAGTTGACGGGAGGCTGGTCAAGACTCGGACGCAGGCACGCAGTGTGGCACAGCTCTTGAGCGAGGCAGGCATCAGGTTGTTGAGCAAAGATTACACCGTTCCTGACCTGGATGCAGAGGCTGTTGAAGAGATGTCTATTCGCGTGGTACGCGTGATCGAAGCATGGGTATGGGAGACGGAGGACATCCCTTACCAGACCATCTCACGTCTTGATGACACGCTGGAGTTGGATCAGCAGCGCACGGATCAGAGTGGAAGCCTGGGAGTGCGCAAGCGACGTGTGCGCATTGTGTACGAGGATGGTGAAGAGAAGAAGCGGATGGTTGCAGAGGAGTGGATCGAACGTCAGCCTACAACATGTATCGTATCCTACGGTTCCAGGATCGTCGTGCGAGAGCAACAGACTCCCGATGGCCCAATCCGCTATTGGCGCAAGATACGAATGCTGGCTACTTCCTATACTCCTGCGACCTGCGGGAAGGAACCGGATCATCCTCTGTACGGCATAACCCGCCTGGGGTGGAAAGCCACAAAGGGCATTGTCGCTGTGGATCCCCGCGTCATCAACCTTCTGGCCGAGGTGTATGTGCCGGATTACGGCTTTGGTACTGCCGGAGATACGGGCGGCATGATCAACGGCCGCCGGATTGACCTGTGCTATGACGAAGACAACTTGGTGCTCTGGAGAGATTGGGTGGATGTGTACTTGCTAGAACCGGTGCCGCCTGCCAATGAGATCGACTGGATACTCCCGAACTACCCCACACCTCGGCGCTGAGAGGCAGCACGCCAATGCCCGAATGATGAGTACCAAAGCTCTGTTGCGAGAACTTGGGATCAGGCCGCAGAAGGCACTGGGGCAGAACTTTCTCGTCGACGCGCGTATCCTGCAGTGTATCCTTGCTGCTGCGGAAGTCAGCTCAGCGGACGCTGTGCTTGAGATCGGTGCTGGATTGGGGACCCTCACCGAGGCTCTGGCAGAGCGAGTCCACCGTCTTGTAGCGGTTGAGATCGACAGATGCCTGGTGAACTTTCTACGTCAACGACTGGCCGCGTTCCCCAACACGCGGATCGTCCAAGGGGACATCCTGTCCCTGGACATCTGCCAGCTGTTGCAGAGAGGGCGCGCGGAGGCAGTTGTCCCTTTCAAAGTAGTGGCCAACATCCCCTACTACATCACTTCTGCAGTGCTCCGGCATCTGCTGGAAACGTACGTCAGGCCGCAGCTCATCGTACTCATGGTACAGAGGGAAGTTGCTCAGCGCATTGTAGCCACCCAGGGCCAGATGAGCCTTCTCACCGTTAGCGTACAGTTCTACGGGGAGCCCTCTATCACTGGCCGTGTGCCTGCCCAGGCGTTCTATCCCGTACCCAATATGGACTCTGCTATCGTGCGCATCGTTCCGCACGACCGATTGCCGTTGGACGGTGATGACGTTGCGGCGTTCTTTAGGGTAGTGCGTGCTGGATTCGGCCAGCGGCGCAAACAGCTTCGCAACTCTCTCGCTCACGGCTTGGCTCTTCCGGTGAATCTCATTGCTCGAACTCTTGCTGTCGCTGGCATTGAGAGGCAACGCCGGGCGCAGACGTTGAGCGTGGGCGAATGGGTGATTCTCTACCGTGCGCTGAGCTCAGAGATGGCTCCTAGCGTGCCGGACGTGATATGACCACGACTCGATGGTCTGGCTTCACAGGGGGCCAGCAGCTGATCAATGTCAGGCGTTCATCATCTGTCGGCTGAATCCACCGAGCGTTCTCCTGACGGATCTCCTCTGACACACCCTTCTCCTTGAGTAGCATCTGCTGCGTTACCACGTAGCGGAACTCCCGCCCGTCTGCATAGAGATACACATCATCACCTGGCTCCAGCTCCGATAGGCGCAGGAAAACGTCGCCGCTCTCTCTGCTCCTGACGTGCCCAGACACGACAGTATTGCCCGGGTGTCCGGGATAGGCGGATCCGCGGTGGAAGCCGGCGGCGAACTTGGCGACCTCCCACATTGTCACCACCTCTCCGTTCTCCTCCTTGGTTGTGAGTCCTACTTCCACTATGCCAGCATCTACGTCGATTTTAGGGATCCGGATGTGAGTTGGCGCGCTGTATGCGCGCGGGCACGGTGTGGATTTTGTGGTCGGACTCGTAGTGGATGTCGACGTGGGATCTGGGGTAGCCGTGGCTGTGGATGTCGCTGTGGGGCTTGCGGTCGGACCAAGCTGTGGGTCTCCCGAGGTGCCACGCAGTCGGAGGCCAAGGACAAGT
>Ga0307379_10011999_pt1 | contig 11320 bp, 11 predicted proteins | sample UN2MG_FD_202237 | JGI IMG/M metagenome (GOLD analysis project Ga0307379, IMG submission 202237) | Soil microbial communities from Risofladan, Vaasa, Finland - UN-2 | ecosystem: Environmental > Terrestrial > Soil > Coastal area > Acid sulfate soil | place: Finland: Risofladan, Vaasa | collected... | reverse complement strand
GACCACGATGTACATCTGCTTGCGGGTTCCCGCGGGGCCGCCGGGTGGCGCGTCGAACACATCGAGCACGGCATCATCGATATGGAAATCGATCAGCTCCTGGATCTGCCAGCGCACGGCGGCGCGCAGTTCCTGGGGCGGTACCTCGGGTGCGTCGACCACCAGCAACTGGTAATCACCGATATCGAGCAGCGTCGAGCACGGCTGCCGGTCCAGGCTGCGGCCCTTCAGGAGTTTTGCCTGCAGGGCCTTGTCGCCAGGCGGCAGGGATTCGAATGAACATGACTGCAGGCTGGCGCCGGCCTTGCCCTGCTGGCGGACGCTGGCAATGGCGACGCCATTGTCCGTGGATACGATGCCGGTCATCGCGCCGGGCGGTTTCCTGCTGAAAAATGGGAACATAATAAACCTCTCTCAATGAAGAATTCGAGTGCCAGGGGAGCCGTAGGGTGCACTTTGTACACCGTTTCGGTGCGTAAAACGTATCCTGGATCGATTGATGCAAGGGCGCGGCATCGACCATCCGTGCATTCCTCTACATCGTGCGAACAGGGCTGGCGCACGGATCACTGGATCACCTCGCTCCAGTGCACCAGCGCAACACCGCCGCCTGCGCCACCACCGGCATAGACCGCATTCAGGTCGCTGCCGGTCGGCGAACTCTGGCCACTCCAGCTGCTGCCGTTCCAGGTGGCGATGGTGCCATCTTCCCCGACCAGATAGCCTTCGGTTGCGCTGACCATGTAAACGGAGTTCAGGTTTTTATTTGCAATGCTCGATGTATTGCCAATTCGGGTCCAGGCCGAGCCATTCCAGTGATTGATGTTCTCGTAGCCGGATCGCTCGCCCACGGCCCAGCAGTCGTTGCCGGCGGCACAGTGCACGCTCTTGAGCGTTTCGTTCGGGACGCTGCCAGAGGGGCCGGAACGGCTCCAGCTGCTGCCGTTCCAGTGGATAATAAGCTCGCCGCTTTCAACCTCGCCGACCGCCCAGCAGTCGTTGCCGGCGACGCAGTGAACGCTGTAGAGCGTCTTGTCAGGTATGCTGCCAGAGGTGCCGGCGCGGCTCCAGGTCGAGCCGTTCCAGTGGATGATCAGTTCGCCACTTTCAGGTTCGCCCACGGCCCAGCAGTCATTGCCGGCGATGCAGTGCACGCTGTAGAGCGGTTTGTCCGGCACGCCGCCATAGGGGCCGGACCGGCTCCAGCTCGTGCCGTTCCAGCGGATGATCAGCTCACCGCTTTCAGCCTCGCCGACCGCCCAGCAGTCGTTGCTGGCAACGCAATGCACGCTGTGAAGTGACTTGTTCGGGATGCCGCCGTAGGGACCGACCCGGGTCCAGCTGCTGCCATCCCAGTGGATGATCAGTTCACCACCGCTGTCCGTGCCGACCGCCCAGCAGTCATTGCCGGACGCGCAGTGCACGCTGTTGAGTTCCACGTTCGGGATGCCACCGTACGGTCCGGAGCGGCTCCAGCTGCTGCCATCCCAGTTTATGATCAGTTCACCACCGTCAACCGCACCCACCGCCCAGCCACCGCCGCCGCCCCCCGCCGTCAGGTCGCCGTCGATGGTGCGTGTGACGGTATTCGCCGCAAGGGTGGTCGTCACGCTGCCACTGACGCGGACGTGGCAAAGGGGCCCGACCAGGGCCGCTGACTGCACCTGGAAACTGCCGCGTCCGATGGCAGCGGTCTCGCCGCCCAGTGCGGTGCAGGCACTGCCGCCGGCATAGCGCCAGGCGGCGCGTTCGAGGCCGCTCTCCGCGATGAACAGGGCCTCGACGCCGTCGTTATGCAGGGCGCTGTCGGTGATGCTGCTGGCAGCCATGCGTTGCACGGCGGCCAGCAACACGATAATGGCAAGGATCAGGAACAGGGCGCCGATCAGGGTGACGGCCCCACGCTGGCATTGCGCTGACGGCGCATTCATTGCCGGTTCCTCAGGGCCACGCGCGTGCGCTGCGGGTAGCTGTTGCCGTTGCGAGTCAGCACCAGGTCGAACTCGATGAAGGCGACATCCGCGCTTCCGGTGGCGGCCGTGCTGCCATCGGCCCGGTAGTAGGCAAAGGTCAGGTTGCCGACCTCGTCGGTCAGGGTATGGGTGCCGGACGGCGTGGCATAGGCCAGCGTCAGCAGCGGCGGTGTGCCGGTCAGGGTGACGGCCGTGCCATCGCTGCGGGTGAAGGCCAGCGTCGTGCCGGTCATGGTGGTGATGTCGAAGTTGGCGGGGCTCACGGCATTGCGGCGCACCTCGCGCACCTCGCGCGCCATGCGCTCGCTGGCATAGCGCAGTTTGCCGAGTGTGTGCAGGACATCGGCATTGCCGGAAAAGGCCAGTGCCCCGCCGGTCAGGCCGTAGCCGGCGGCCGCGCCGAGCAGTGACAGGATCACCAGGCTGATGATCATCTCGATCAGGGTGAAACCTTGCTGTCGCACGCGTGCTGCCATCAGTAGTTCACCAGCACGAAACTGACCTGGGCCCGGTTTTTGGGACCGCGATCGACGCTTATCACTACGCCCTTGCAGGTCGCGCCCGTGGCACAGCCGCCGCCGGCCGGAGGCTGGGTCACAGTTACGCTGCGTGAATAACTGCTGTAATTACCGGTCAGCACGTCATTGCTTGTGCCGGTGGCAATGACCGCATAGCCCTGGTCGCGGCGCAGGGCGAGAATCTGTTCGGCGCGTTCCTGGGCGAGCTGGGCGGCGGTCTGGATTTCCTCATCGATCAATGTGCTGCCGGCGACCTGGGTGAACTGTCCGAAAATCGGCACCGAGGCCAGCGCCACGATGACGATGACCAGGATCAGTTCGATCAGGGTGAAGCCTGCCTGGCGGGTGCGTTTCATGGGGTCACCGTGACGAAACCCGTGACCGGACTCAGGGTCACGGTGGCGGTCCGGGAACTGCCACTCAGGGTAAAGACGCGTGCCGCGGCGAGCAGGCTGCCGGCGGCGACCGGCCGACCCAGGCTGTCGAAGCCGGTGTCGGTGCCGGACAGGGTGACACTGTTATCCAGGGTCATGGTGTAGGGCTGCTGGGTGGCAGGGTCGGTGACGGTACTGCCGCCGAAGGTGACCCGGTAGGTTGTCGCGGACTGCACGTCGAAGACCAGTGTGCGGCCCTGGTTAAGCGCCAGGGCCTGGGTGTGGCGCAGGTCGCGCGCCAGCCGGTCGGCCTGCGCTGCGACGGTGTTGTCAGAGGGTGAGAATCGCGGGACGGCGAAGGCGGCCAGCGTGCCCAGGATCACCAGTACGATGACCAGTTCCAGCAGGGTAAAACCCCGCATAAGCGCTGTGGTTGGCAATGGCGACATGGGGTGGCCGGTAACAGGAAAGGGCGGGCAGGTGCCCGCCCTTCCAGGTTGACAGGTTCAAGGTGTCTGTCGGCTACGGAATAATGCCCACACACTGCACCGTGTCACCAATCGCTGTCGTTGCGGTGGCGCAGTTCGAGTCGGTATAGGTCAGCACGATGTAGTCGGTGGTGTCGATACGCACCTGGACGCCTGTGGGGTCATCGGCAACGTTTTCACCATTCACATAGGTGGACAGCTCGGTGACCGTCGGGAAGCGCCTCAGGTCGGCGATAGCGATGGCGTGGGCACTCTTCACCGCACCGCTCATGCCTTTCTTGGAGGCATCCAGCGCATCGCCGGACAGATCGACAAACTTGGGGATGGCGATCGCGGCCAGCACACCCAGGATGGCGATGACGATCACCAGTTCGATTAATGTAAAACCTTTCGTCTTGCTCATTTTTTCCACTCCTTGTGGGTTGACAGTTGAACCTGTACAGCCTTTCCAGCGGCCAGCCGCGGGAATTCTTTAATCATAAATACTTAATAAATATCAAGTTCCTATGCTTCCGTTAACGACTTCACACCTCTGTTGATGCACGGTTTCATTGGCCCTTGTGCAGATAGCTCTCCGTGTTCTTCCGTGAATGCCGTGGCCATTATCCATTGCGCCCGTCATTCACGTTTCACCTTTTACGTCTCACACAAGGGTGCACGCCATGCACCGCTTCCGGTGCGTAAAACGCACCCTACGCCAGGGTTTTACCTTTCCGTGTTCTTCGTTGGATTCCGTGGCCGTACCTGAATCCGTCCGCAGCCGGGCGGGAGGCGCTTCGTTTGCCATTCCCGGTGCGTAAAACGCACCCTACGCCCGGGTTTATTTTTCCGTGTTTTTCCGTGGATTCCGTGACCATTGTTATTGATCAATGCAACGCAACCGAGGCCAGGTTCCACATGGGCAGGAAGATGCCCATGGCCATCACCAGCACCAGGCCGCCGATTACCACGGTGAGGATCGGTTCGATGGACGCACTCAGTCGCTCGGTGGCGTAGTCCACCTCGCGCTCGTAATAGTCCGCCACCTCGGTGAGCAGCTCGCTGATGGTGCCGGATTCCTCGCCCACGGCCAGCATCTGCAGCACCAGCGGATCGAAGATGCCGCTGTTGGTGGCGGTCAGGCTCAGTGCCTTGCCATGCTCGATGCCGCCACGCATGCCGAGGATGCGTTCTTCCAGGTAGCTATTGTTCAGCGCCTGCGCGACCACCGTCAGGGCGGTTATCAGCGGCACGCCGGAATTCATGCCCATCGCGAACAGGTGACTGAAACGCGCCAGCGAGGCCTGGTAGATGACGCTGCCGACCAGCGGCAGGCGCAGCTTGAACTTGTCCCAGCGATACCGACCAGCCTCGGTGCCGACGTACTGTTTCGCGCCGGCTACCAGCACTGCCAGCAGCAATAGCAGTGCGGGCCAGTAGCCGACCATGAATTCGGACGTCATCATGAGAATACGGGTCGGCAGCGGCAGTTCGGCGCCGAAACTCCTGAACAGGTTGCTGAAGGCCGGGACGACCCAGATACTGATCACGGCCAGAGCGATGGCGATGGCGCTGATCACGAAGACCGGGTAACGCAACGCCGACTTGATCCTGCCGCGCGTGGTCTTTTCCCGGTCCAGGTAAAAGGCGAGTTGCTGAAAAATCTCGGTCAGTTTGCCGCTGGTCTCGCCGACGCGCACCAGGCTGACGTAGAACATCGAAAATATCCGGGGATGCTGCCCGAGCGCATCCGATAGCGTGTGTCCTGTCTCCAGGCTGGCCGCCACCTGGTGCAGCGTCTGTGCCAGCGAACGGTTGCCCGTGGTGGTGGCCAGCCCGGTGACTGCCCGGAAGATCGGTATGCCGGCACGCAGCATGCTGTGCATCTGCCGGCTGAACTGGATCAGGTCAGTGAGTTGGACCTTGGGCGCGAACAGGCTTTCCAGGCTGATGCCCAGCGAGAGTTTTTCGACAAAGGGCTGGATGTCGACCGGCGTCAGCCCGCCCTCGATCAGGCGCGCGGCGGCCAGGTCGGGGCTGCCGGCATCGATAGTGCCCTCGATGGCATCGCCATGGGCGCCGCGTGCCTTGTAGTTAAACAGCGGCATCAGTCGGCCCATCCGCACAGGCGCATCACCTCTTCGATGCTGGTGATGCCGTCACGCGCATACTCCAGTGCATTGCCGACCAGCGGCTGGTAGCCGGGTTGCTCGCGTGCCGCGCGCTGGAAGGCGTTCTGGTCCTCGCTGCGCAGGGCCTCGGCGAGCCCGGGTGTCATCACCAGCAACTCGTAGATACCGATGCGTCCGCTGTAGCCGGTGTGATTGCAATTGTTGCAACCGCTGCCGCGCCGGAACACGTGCTTGTCCAGGGTGTCGCCGGCCTGGTCGTGCAGCCAGGCCTGTTCGTTCGCGTCCAGTGCCGCCGGTGCGCTGCATTGCGTGCAGACCCGGCGAATCAGGCGCTGGGCAAGGATGGCCTGCACGGACGAGGCCAGCAAATAGCCCTCCAGGCCCATGTCCATCAGGCGGATGGCGCTGCTGACGGCATCGTTGGTATGCAGTGTCGACAGCACCAGGTGACCGGTCAGCGAGGCGCGCAGCGCGATCTCGCCGGTTTCATGGTCGCGGATCTCGCCCAGCAGCAGGATGTCCGGGTCGAGGCGCAGGGCGGTGCGCAATACGCGCGCGAAATCGAGCCCGACCTTGTTGTTGACCTGCACCTGGTTGACGCGTTGCATGCGGTACTCGACCGGGTCCTCGATGGTGATGATCTTGCGCTGCGGCGAGTTCAGCTCGTGCAATGCGCTGTACAGTGTCGTGGTCTTGCCGCTGCCGGTCGGCCCGGTCACCAGGATCAGACCGTGCGGTTTGTGGATGATCCTGAGGAAGGTCTTGAGCAATGCCGCCGGCATGCCCAGCTCCTCCAGCGTACTGATGGAGTTGCTGTGGTCGAGCAGGCGCATGACGACGCCCTCGCCGTGCTGGGTCGGTATGGTGGACAGGCGCACATCGATCTGCCGGTCCTTGACGTTCACCGAAAAGCGGCCATCCTGCGGCAGGCGACGCTCCGATATGTCGGCATTGGCCATCAGCTTGAGACGCGACACCATGGCCGAGGTGATGTTCTTTTCGTCGACGATCTGCTCGTGCAGGATGCCGTCGATGCGGCGGCGAATACGCAACACGGTTTCATCAGGCTCGATATGGATATCAGAGGCATGCGCCTTCACGGCGCTGTCGAAAACGGACTGGATCAGGCGCACCACGGGCGCGTCGCTCTTGCTGCTGGCGGCGATCAGCCGGTCGAGGTCGAAGGTGCTGTCCGACATGTCACGGCCGACCTCGCTGGCCAGCGACTGCAGCTGGTCGTTGCCGCTGTACATGCGGTCGATGCCCGTCAGCAGGTCGGCCTCCTTGACGGCCGCCAGCTCGACCGGGCACTTGAGCGCCTTGACCAGCGCGTCGTAATTGAAAATGTCGGTAGGGTCACCGAGCGCAACCAGCAGGCCGCTGGCCGTTTCCTTGAGGATCAGGGCGCGGTAGCGGCGGGCGTCGGTTTCCGGCAGCCGCTGTACCAGTTGCGGATTCAGTTCGAAGGTCTGCAGGTCAACATAGGGGATGCCGATCTGCGTCGACAGGATTCTCAGCATGGCCTCCTCGTTGACGTAACCGTGATCGATCAGCACGCGGCCGAGCTTGCGGCCGCTCTTTTTCTGTTCCGCAAGCGCGGCCTGCAGCTGGTTCTCGGAAATCAGCTTCTTCTCCACCAGCAGGTCGCCGAGGCGGACTTTCACGCGTTTCATGTTCGCTGCCATGATTACAATCCTTGCCGGTTATCGTGCCTGTTCAGCGCGCCAGCTGTTCGAGCCGCAGCTGAACGTACTGTTGCAATGCCTTGCCCAGCGGATAGTGCAGTGCCTGCCGGTAGGCCGATGCCGCCGTCTCCGCATCACCTGCCTGCTCGCTGGAAATGCCCAGCCCCATCCACCACTCGCCATGTGCCGGCGCCAGCCGCAGTGCCTCGCGATAGCTCCCGGCTGCCGCATCCGCCTTGCCGCTGCGCTGGTAAAGCCCGGCCAGCAAGGCATGGTAGGCGGCGTCGTCAGCGGCAGCGGGCAGTGCGCCCTGCAGGGCATTGATAGCCTCGCTGTCACGCGCCTGTGCAGCCAGCAGTTGTGCATAGAGGCTGGCGTAGGGGGCATGCTGCGGGTAGTGCAGCAGGCCGCTGGCCAGCACCGACTCTGCGCGGCTGTTGCGTTGCTGCTGCACATACAGGCCGGCCAGCAGCAGCCGCGCCTTGTGCAGGCTGTTATCACGTGCCAACAGGTCCTCGAGCAGGCGTTCCGCCTCGACGGCGTTGCCCTTGTTCACGGCCGCCGCGGCAGCCTGGAAATCGCGTGCCAGCCGCTGTTCCGGCGACAGCGGGCGGGGTGTCACCTCGAAATGACCGTCTTCCCCGCTGGCCGGCCCGCTGGCAGGCGCTGCCGGGGGCGCCTGCGCTTTCCGTTCGTGCTGTTCGGTAACCGGGGTCTCTATCGTGTCGGGAGCGCTCTGTGCGGGTGCAGCGGGTTGCAGCGCCGCGACCGTGCTGGCGACAACCGCCCGCACCGGTATCTCCAGGATCCGGGTTGTTTTCGCCGGGTCGCTGTCGGGTGTCCGCATCTGCTGCAGGCGGAACGTATTGCTGAAGGCAATAGCCACCAGTACGACGGCGACGAGCAGGGCGGCGCCAGCCAGCATCGGGTCGCGTCCTGCCAGCGGGTTACGCAGATGCATTCCCGCCAGGCCCGGCGGGTGCAGGGCGGCGGCATGGGCACTCGCCGGCTGGTAATTGCGCCGGTCCAGGTCCTTCAGCATGTCGTTGATCAGGCTCATGACGGTCGTGCTCAGTGCCAGGCCGCGTAGAAGCCGGCGCCGGTCAGGGTCAGCAGCCCGAACAGGCCGGAGGCCAGTGCCAGGCGGTGGCGGGAGGGCCGGATGTCATCGGTGTCCAGTGCTGCCTTGCGGATATGGACGGCATCGATGCAGCGGTCTCCGCGCCCGAAGGCGGACAGCATGGCCTTGTGGGCGAGGATGTTGATCAGTCGGGGAATGCCCCGGCTGCTGCGGTGCAGCAGCTTCAGTGCCCGCGGGGTAAACAGCGGAACGCCGCGGTAGCCAGCCACCATCAGGCGATGCTGCAGGTAAATCGCAAGTTCGTGGGGTGCCAGCGGCTTGAGCCGGTAGCTGAACAGGATACGCTGGCGCAGCTGGCGCAGGTGTTCCTGTTGCAGGCGGGCGTCGAGTTCCGGTTGTCCGAACAATACCACCTGCAGCAGCTTGGTCTTCTCGGTTTCCAGGTTGGAGAGCAGGCGCAGTGCCTCCATGCTGTCATCGGGCAGGGCCTGCGCCTCGTCCAGCAGCAGCACGACCTGCCTGCCGCCGGCATGCAGCTGCATGAGCCGCTCGTTGATGAGTTCGAGCAGGCGTGGCTGGCCGATATTGCGCGCATATTCGATGCCCAGTTCGCTGGCCAGTGCCATGCGCAGCGCCACCGGGTTGATGAACGGGTTGGGGATGTAGGCCGTGACGAAACCTTCGCCGAGCGAATTCAGCAGTTTTCTGCACAGCAGTGTCTTGCCGGTGCCGACCTCGCCGGTGACCTTGATGAAGCCCTCACCGGAGTGCAGGGCATACTGCAGCACGTTCAGTGCATCCCTGTGGCTGCCGTGATCGAGAAAGAACTCCGTGTCCGGCGTGATGGTGAATGGCTGCTGTTCCAGTCCGAAGTGTTCAAGGTACATGGGTAGACTCCATTGGCAGCGGCGCTCAGCGGCCGTTGCCGTCCATGGTTCTGAGGTTGCGGAAGCTATCCGCGGTGCTGCGCAATTGCCCGTTCCATTGCTGGTCGCTGTTGATGACTACAGGACGCAGCAGGATGACCAGCTCGCTCTTGCCGGCCACCTCGCGGTGGTGGCGGAACATGTTGCCGACTACCGGCATGTCACCAAGGAGCGGCGTGCGCGACTCCTCGTCACGCAATGCGTTCTTCATCAGCCCGCCCAGCACCACCACCTGGCCACTGCGTGCACGGATCACCGAGTCCGACTCGCGGATTGTGCTCAGTGCCAGCGGGATCGACAGGTCACTGTCGCTGGAGACCTGGATGTTCTTGGTCTTCTCCATTACTTCGCTGATGGCCGGGTGGATGTGCAGGATGACATTGTCATCCGCGTCGATCTGAGGCAGCACATCGAGTGCGACACCGGAGAAGAAGGGCGTCAGGGTAACATTGACATTCGTGTTGCCGAATCCATTGGTGATTTCGGTGTCGGTATCGACATCGGTGACGAAATACTCGTCCTGGCCCACCTTGATCACGGCCTTCTGGTTGTTCATTGTCGAGATGCGCGGGCTGGACAGTACCTGTACGTCGCCCTGTGTCTTGAGCAGCTCGATCAGGGCATTGAAGTCTTTCAGGTTGGCATCGATGGTGAAGATGCCGCCGAAGGCGGTCGTGTCGAAGCCGGTGACCTGCGTGCCACGCACCAGCGGCACAACGGTGCCGGCCAGCGCGGACGCCCCGCTGTCGAATACGGTGCCGCCGCCGGAGTGGCCGAACAGGATCGACTTGTCATCGCCGAACTCGATCAGCGCATTCCAGTTGATGCCAGCCTGAAACTTGTCGTTCAGTGAGACCTCGATGACCTTGGCCTCGAGGATTACCAGGCGGTGCGCCACGTTCTCGATGGTGTTGAGATAGTCCTGCACGTCACGCAATTCCTCCGGCAGGGCATGGACGACAATGACGCCGGACTGTGGATGCACGACCACCTTGCGGCCGTCCTCCTTGCCCACGATCAGGTTCAGCGAATCCTGCAGGTCTTTCCAGAAATCAGATGCGGAGTCTGTCCTGACCTCGCTGCCGGAAACGGTGGAGTTCTGTCCGCCACTGGCAGCCGGTGTGCCGGCGGCCGCACCTTGCTGGGTATCAGAGCCGGATCTACTGACCTCGCCGGAGCTGACGCTGGTGCGTGAGGTGCCGTCACGGACAATATCCAGATAATCAACGGTGAAGACCTGCGTGCGCATGCTGGCCGGGAATACCTGGAAGGTGTTGCCCTGGCGGCGGTAACGGTAACCGTAGACATCACGTACCGTGGCCAGTACCTCCTCCAATGTGACGTCGCGCAGGCTGATGGAGATTTTTCCGCTCACCTCCGGGTGCACCACCATGTTGAGATGCGTGCCTTTCACCAGGCTCATGAAGAATTCCGGTGCCTGCGTGGCCTTGACGGAGATATCGAAGTGCGGCTCGATATCCGGGACCAGGCCGGCAATATCGGTGCTCATCTGCGGCAGTAGCGCGGCGGCCACTTCCGGCGGCGGGGCGACGGCCGCTGCGGCTGCCTCTTGTGCCGCGCTTTCCTGCAATGCCTCCGCGATGGGCGCCATGTTCTCGGGCCGGAATGTCGGCGCCGTGGAGCAGGCGGCAAGCAGGGCAGCAATCAGTCCGTTGATTGCCTGGTGATGCAGCTGTGTGATAGTAGGCATGGTGATATATCCATATTTCACGGTTGTTTTCTCACAATGTCCGGCAGCAGTTGCAGGGTCATGCGTCTGCCGTCAGCCTGAATCAGTACGTCGAGCTTGCGTATTTCGATGACACGTGCGCCGTCCACCGACTCGCCCGCGCTGACCCGCTTGCCGTTGATCACGGCAACGCGGCGGTCGGGTGCCACCAGTGTCGAATCGAGCGTCCAGCCTCGCCGGGGCTCGCCTGCGTGTGCCGCTGCGGCCTGGCCATGGCTGGCTGGCCGGGTCGGATCGATGAGCGCACTGCCGGGCACGGGCAGCGCTGTCAGCGTCGCACACAGTGCCAGTGCAAATCGGGTTCCGGTCCTCAGTGGCATGACGGCATCATCCTTCCAGCAGACCCAGGGTATAGATATCGAGCGTAATGCGTGCCTTCGGGTATTCGATGATCTCGAATGTCACGCCCTTCCA
>Ga0307379_10011997_pt1 | contig 11321 bp, 8 predicted proteins | sample UN2MG_FD_202237 | JGI IMG/M metagenome (GOLD analysis project Ga0307379, IMG submission 202237) | Soil microbial communities from Risofladan, Vaasa, Finland - UN-2 | ecosystem: Environmental > Terrestrial > Soil > Coastal area > Acid sulfate soil | place: Finland: Risofladan, Vaasa | collected... | reverse complement strand
TCACGCCGGTGTGGGTCGTGGCAGGGCTCGGCATTTACCTGCTCTACTCGCGGTCTCGCGCCGTCACGACCGAGGACGAGATTCACGTCCTGGAAGAGCAACAGGCGCCGCCCGGCGACCAGTACCGCATCATGGTGGCCATGGCCAACCCCGCGAACGCCGTCGAACTCGTGCGCAACACGTACAAACTGTGCGCCGCCAAGGACGCCCGGGTGGAACTGCTGAACATGGTCCCCGTGCCCGACCAGGTGCCTCTTGCGGCCGCCGAGTCGTACAAACTCGACGGCCAGGAGGGCATCGTCGAGCAGATGCTGTACCTGGCGCCGCGGTTCCCCATCAGTTCGACCTTGCGCTACTGCCGCAACGTGGCCCGAGGCATCGTCAGCGCGGTGCGCGAGAAGAAGGTGGACCTGCTGATCATGGGCTGGCACGGCCGCCGGCGGACCCACGCGTTCAGCCTCGGCAGCACGCTCGACCCGGTCATCGAGCGTGCACCGTGCAGCGTGGTCATCTTCAAGGACTGCGGGGGGAATCAGCGGTTTCGCCGGGTCCTCGTGCCGCTGGCCGGCGGCCCGAACGGGGCCTTCGCCCTCGAGGTGGCCACGATCCTGGCCGAGCCCGGCGACGGCGAGGTCGTCGCCATGACCATCGGGAGCGAGGAGATGGCCTTCGACCTGGCGGGCTTCATCGAGCAGAATGCCGACCGCCTGCACCTGCCGCGCAACCGCGTCCACACCAGGACCGTCCAGGCCGACAACGTCGTGGACGCCATCCTCAAGGAGGTCGAACAGGTGGACCTCGTGGTCCTGGGCGCGACGCGCGAGCCGCTGCTCTACCACCTGGGCCGCCTGTCGGTGCCCGAGACGGTGGCCCTGGAGTGCCCGAAACCGCTCGTCATCGTTCGGGCCTCCGGCGGCATCCGCAGTTGGATCAAACGGTGGATCTGATTTTGCAGCGCCATGTGGCTATGTCGCGCGGTGGCCTTCCCAAGCCGCGGCGGCCCATCGCAGCAGAGCCCAGCCTGCGGGCGACGAATATAGGGCCGAGATAGAGCGTAGTGCAAGGTGAACCACCGTCGCACGGCAAGGGCGGCTGCATGAGGAGCACGCGAAGATGACCGACACCCAATCCGAACATGAGTTCGAGATCGACCGCAAGGCCGTCTATCGGTACTGCCTGATTACGTCCACCTTCGTGGTCCTGGTGGCAACGGTGTGGATCTTCGGGGCGGGGATTCTGCTGGCCCCACTGTGGTGGCTTCTGATCGGTCCGCCGCTTCACCGCCGGCAGGTCAAGGCGCTGCGGTACTGGCTGGACGGTGGCACGCTGCGTATCAACAAGGGGTTCATCTTCCTCCAGCGCAAGGCAATTCCACTGGACCGCGTGACCGATATCGCCCTGTCGCAGGGACCACTGGCCCGTCACTACGGCATCTGGCACATGAAGGTTCAGACGGCCGGCGCGGGCCAGCAGATGCCCGAGGGCACGCTGGTCGGCGTTGTGGACGCCGAAGCGGCCCGGGACCTGATCCTGAAACGGCGTGACCGCCTCGCCGGCGCCGACCAGGGCGGTGTCTGACACGAGGGGGTTGGCCGGGTGCCCACCGCTGCGGCGAACGTCTGCGTTGAGGGCCCACGTCGGAGACCATGCGAATGATTCACGTTCGCCCCGGCGAGGCACGCGACATCGAGGCCATCGTCGCGCTCCAACTCCGTCTTGCCCGCGAGACCGAGGACCTGCGCCTCGACCGCGCCGTCGTCACCCGCGGCGTGCGTGCGGTCGTCGGGGACCCGGCCAAGGGGCGGTACTGGCTGGCCGAAGAGGATGGCGAGACGCTCGGCTGTCTGCTGACCGTTCCGGAATGGTCGGACTGGCGAAACGGGACGGTCCTGTGGATTCACTCGCTGTACGTTCGGCCCGAGAGCCGCCGGCGCGGCGTGTTTCGGAGCCTGTACGCCCACCTGAAGGGTATGGTCGAGGCCGACGACTCGCTCAAAGGCCTTCGGCTGTACGTCAACCGCCGCAACGCCGCCGCCAAGAAGGTCTACGAAGCCATGGGCATGGACGGCCAACACTACGAGATGTTCGAGTGGCTTGCGTAGCGCCGCCGCGCTTCCATCGCAACCGGTAGCCCCCCTGCTGTCTTGCCTGCGCATTTGCTGCGCCGGAGAAGAAGCCGGTTTTCCCGGAACTTCTTGACTACCGGCGTAGTCGAAGAATGACGACGGGTGTAGTCAATCGTCACGAACCCACGCAAGGGGCCGTCACGATGGCCAAACCGCAAGGAACCCTGACCGGCGCCCAATTGGAGATCATGGAAGCCGTGTGGGCGGGCGGACGCCGGGGCGTGACCGTCGCCGAGATCCGGGACCACGTCTCCCGGACCCGGCACGTGGCCCGGACGACGGTGCTGACGCTGGTTCGGCGGCTCCAGCAGCGCGGGTGGCTGGTCCGCAAGGAAGACGGTCGCAGCCACCGGTACTCCGCGTCTCGATCCCGTGAACGGGCCACGGGCCGGCTGGCCGCCCGGTTCGTGGACGAGTTCTTCGGCGGGTCGGCCGCCGAACTGGTCATGAGCCTTCTCGGTACTAACCGCATCGGTCCAAAGGAGCTCAAGCGCCTGCGCGACGCCCTCGCCGAGGCGCACGAGGAGAACGCCCCATGAATCTGCTCGATGCTTTGACGGTCGATGTGGGCCTGTACCTGGTGAACGTGGCGATCGCGGTGACGCTGGCCTGCACCTTGGGTGTAGCGGCCACGCGACTGCTGCGGTCGCGTCCCGCACCGGTCCGCTACGGGCTCCTGCTGGCCGCGCTGCTGCTGGCGCTGGGGTCCCCGGGCATCGTGTGGATAGGCAGCGCGTCGGGTATCTGCCCTCTGCGTGTGCCGATTGCCGCGCCCGAGGAACAGGCCGGTCCAACGGCGCCTGCGGCCGAACTTGAGCCGATGGCGCCGTGGGTCGAGGGTCCCGCGCCCGCCGCATCCGAAACGCCGGTCGAGGCGGTGCCTGCTGCGCCGGTGTCGGCCGAGGTGCCCAAGGCCCCGATTCCGTGGCCAAGGCTCCTGGTGGCTGCGGCCATCGTGGTATGGGCGGTCGGAACGGCCATCGGCCTCGCCGTGATGGGCCGCGGACTGGTGCTCGTGTGGCGGCTTCGGGGCACGCTCAGGCCGGCGGCCGACCGGCGTCTTGCCCGGGCGGCGGCGTGGGCCGCGCGCGTCCTGGGCCTGTCGCGGCCGGTCGAGGTTCGGCTGTCGCCTTCGGTGCCCGTTCCGCTCTCGATAGGCCTCGTGCGGCCGGTGATTGTGTTGCCGGAGGCGATGGTAACCACACTGGCGGAGGCTGACCTTCAGGCCATCATCCTGCACGAGGCGGCCCACGTTGCCCACCGGGACCACTGGGTGGGCCTGTTGCAGCGGCTGGCCCTTGCGCTGTTCTGGTGGAACCCGCTGGTGCGGATCCTGAGCGGCCGCCTGTCGGAGGCCCGCGAGGAGATCTGCGACAACTACGTGGTCCGGGCACATGGGGACGGTGTGCGCTTTGCCCGGTTCCTGGTGGACGTGGCCGCTCGGACGGCGGCGTGTCGTGGCCTGACGGCAGCCATCGGTCTCGTGCAGCATCCCCGGCACGGGCTGGAGGCGAGAGTGCGGAAACTGCTCAGGAAGGAGCGGAATACGATGACCCGTATGAACCTGACCGCCGTGGCGCTCGCCGGCGTCTTTGCCGCCGGCATTGCCGGCCTGATGGTCGGCTGCAACATCGGTGCCGCGAAGGCGGAGGTGCCCGGCGAAGCCGCTGTGGAGACAGATTCGCCCGGCGCGCCGGCAGCGGCGGCGAAAGACCCGACACAAGGAACGGCCGTCCGCGTCGCTCTGTTGCCGAAGAGCCCGCTCCGTTCGATCCGGGAGTATCGCCACTTTCTGCGAATAACGGTCCCGCCTGCTGCGCCCCCGCTGTACAAGCCCGCACGTCTTCCCGCGTGCGACTTCGAGATTCGCAGCGAGAGGCTTCCGACGCGAGTCGCGCGGATACCGTACGGGGGGTACTTCCGGCAGCAGGGCGAACCCGGCGAGTCGGACAGACGCCGGATCGGCGACCTGCGCGACGGGGATTACCTCGTGGCCCTGTGCGTCGGCCAGACGCGCCTATCGAACGTGGCCAGACTTCACATCGACTCCGCCTTGGACGCGACGAAGCAGCCTGCCCTCGAACTGGTTCCGTTGCCACCTGCTTCAGACGGGACCCTTCCGTACGTGGGTCTCGTGGCCACGGGCCGCGAGCAGGTGGACCCGGCGTTTACGAACATGGCCGCCGCCTTCCCGGCGCTCCTCGTGGATGGCGTAGAGCGGCCGGCCGTCAAAGCCGTGGCGTGGACCGGGCCGGTCGGGCCCCTTCAACCGGGCCAGCGGGATGTGCGCTTCATCGACCTTTCGAACTACGGTCTGGTAATCGCGCCGGAGAAGACGCATAGGGTCCAGGCCAGGGTCGGGAGATACGAATCGAGCGAGGTCACCGTTCCCGCAACCGGCGCGCTCGGCAAGGAGTGGGACGAAAAGACGGCCCGTCTCCCGTTCCTGCGTCAGCCGCGAGTAACGCTGTGCGGGAAGGTCATCGGCCCTGCCGGCCAACCCGCTGCGGGCTACGAGGTCGGCCTGAGTGCGCCGGGCGGCGGGCGCTTCCGCGAGCGCTGCGACGAGAAGGGCCAATACGACTTCGTCAACGTGCCGGCCGGCGAGTACCAACTGAACGCGAATCCGCCTGCCAAGGGCCAGCCGATTGTGAACATCCACAAGGTGCAAATCCGGGCAGACACGACGCTCGTCCAGGACCTCAGCCTGGAGGCGAAGTTCGGTTTCTCCGGCAAGGTCGTGTACGAGGACGGCGCGCCCGCCGCCGGGGCCGAGGTCATGGCCACCTGGCCGTCGCCGGACGGCACCGCCGAGTTCGGCAACTTCGCGACCGTCGGACCCGACGGGCGGTACACGCTGGGGGCACCCTACCCCGAGGCCTCGTACGTGGGAATCTCGATGACCGGGCCGCATCCCGACCCGAAGCGCGGCGTCAAGGACGGCCGGACCGACGTGGACTTCGTGATGCCTCGATTCTGGGGCAACGCCGTCGAGGGCGTCGCGTGTCGGCTGCGGCCCCAACAGCGCGTGTGGCGCACGGGCCAGACCCCGATCTTCAGCGTGGATCTGCGCAACAAAGGTACACGGCACCTGAAAACCGACACGAACCTGATGAGTTGGGAGATCGAACTCGACGGGGCGTGGTACCACTGCAGCCGCGAGGTAGGCAACACGATCGCTCCGATCCCGCTCGAGCCGGGGCGTCAGCACGATAACCATGGGCTGCGGTTCACGGGAAACCTCTGGCGAAGCAAGGAGGGGGACAAACCCCTGGAGTTCACCCCCGGCCGCCACACGGTTTGTGTCGCCTTCACCGCGCGTGCGACCAAGCCAAACGCGGGCCCGCCCGTCCGTGCCGTCAGCAACCCGGTCGAGATTGAGATCGTGCCCGCGAAACCGGCGGCTGAGGCGAAAAAGACGAGCTGGGGTCCGGCGGTCGAGGGCGTGCAGGTCCGGCTACGGACGGACAAGCACGTTTGGAGAAAAGGGGAGAATCCGACCTTCAAGGTCGACATGCGCAACAAGGGCGTTCGAGAACTGAAGACCAGTCGTATCGCTTCACTGGCCGTCGAGGTGGACGGCAAGGTCTTCGCCCCGCGCGCATGGTTTCAGTTGGGCATTATCGGCGTCAGCCCCTTTGGCCCGGGTGCCGAATACACCATCGAAATCTCACTGAGCGCCTTCGCATCCACGGACAAGAGGGCGCAGGACTTGGCTCCGGGCAAGCACACGGTCCGAGTCGTGCTGTTGAATAACTTGAGTGAGAGCGGGATCTATACCTCTCTCGACAAGTACAAAGAGATGGCCCTCGCCTTCAGCAACCCGGTCGAGATCGCCATCGAGTGAGGGCTGCCCGGGTCTCGATTGTCCATTGACAAGGCGATCGAGGAAGAATCCCCCTTCGCCGCCGTGTGCGAGGCGGTGGGCAGACCCAGACTTACGACTATGCCATCCCCACGGATTGATCCCTATAATACCCGATGGCAAGAGTTCAAGGTGGTTGAGGTCCTCTTCGGCAAGGCGGAAGCGGTCGACCGGATTCACTTTGCCTACAAAGAGTACGGCAAAGAGCGGTCCGTTCAAAACCACGAGCGAGTCATCTGGATCGGCCACACGCAGAACATGAGCTCTCATGGCAGCTTGCACGGCTCGAAGGCCCTGCCCGATACGCCGGAGAACCGCCAGGCCGTGAAGGCCACCGCCTCACAAGCCTCGACGGCGTGGGGCCCGGCGGTCGAGGGCGTGCAGGTCCGCCTGCGGGCAAAGCAATCGACGTGGCAAAAAGGTGCCAGGCACCTTTTTTATGCCTCGGCCTTATATTTCTGCCAGAAGTCGGGCATGAGTTCTTCGGTCTTGGCTTCGAGTTCGGTGTCGCTGATGGCGGTGAGGCGGCCTTCGACCTCGTACTGGTCGATGACCCAGCGGGCGAGTTTGGCGACCTTGATCTTGGAGATCCGCTCGCCGCCTTTGAGGCCGAAGAACTCGTTGACCCAGTGGGCGATGCCGTCGGTGCCGCTCTTGTCGGTGATGGCGACGCGCGGCGGGCGGTTCAGGAGCGCCGTGGTGTCGAAGATGTTGTAGATGCGCTCGTCCTGCCGCAGCCCGCCCGCGTGGATGCCGGCGCGGGTGGTGTTGAAGTTGCGGCCGGCGAACGGGTAGTTGTCGGGAATCGGCAGGCCGATCGACGTCATGTATCCGGCCAGTTCCGTGATGGCGGTCGTGTCGATGCCCGAGAGGTCGCCCTTCAGGGCGATGTACTCGAAGACCGCGCCCTCGAGCGGCGGGTTGCCGGTGCGTTCGCCGAACCCGAAGACCGTCGCGTTGACGAAATCGCAGCCGTACAGCCACGCCGTCCCGCCGTTGGCGTGGACTTTGTGGAAGTCGTTGTGGCCGTGCCATTCGAGCCGGTTGCTCGGCACGCCGCACTCGCGGTTGAGTTTGTAGATGAGTTTCGGGATGCTCCGCGGCAGCCGCGCGCCGGGGTACGAAATGCCGAAGCCCATCGTGTCGCACAGCCGGATCTTGACGGTCTGCTCTTCGGGGACCTGGCTGCTCATTTCCATGAGCCGGTCCACGAAGGGGAGGACGAAGCCGTCGATGTCGGCCCGCGTCACGTCCTCCAGGTGGCACCGCGGCCGCACCCCCGCCTCCAGCGCCGCATCGACCACCTCGCAGTAGCTGTCCATGCACTCTCGGCGGCTCTTGAACTTGAGTTTGTGGAAGATGTGGTAGTCGCTCGAGGAGGTCAGCATCCCGCTCTCCGCCAGGCCCGCCTCCTTGACCAGCCGGAAGTCGCCCTTGACGGCGCGAATCCAGCCGGTGCACTCGGGGTAGGTGTGGCCGAGGGCGCGGCACCGGTCGAGCGTCTCGCGGTCGTTCTTCGTGTACAGGAAGAACTCGGTCTGGCGGACCACGCCGTTCGGGCCGCTGATGCGCGCCAGCAGGTCGTAGATGCGCACCATCTGGTCGATGGTGTACGGCGGCCGGGCCTGCTGACCGTCGCGGAAGGTCGTGTCGGTGATGTAGATCGGGCGGTCCTTGACGGCGGCGAGGTCGAACTCGACCGGTTGGCCGTCGATCGTCTCGACCACCGGCCCCTCGAACTCGATGAGCGGCGGCAGGTCGTATGGATACACGTCCTCCACGAGGTTCGGCTCGGTCGTATCGACCAGGGGGTGCGGCTTCTTCGCGTCGGCCATCGGGGGTCCTTTCGTCGGTTTTGCAGCGGGGTGGCACGGCAACGCGAAGCGTGGCCGTGTGCGCCCTATTTCCGACACGGCCGCCCGTCGGGCTGCCGTGCCACCCGCAGATTGGTCTTGACGGAGTGCTACTCCTCCACCTCGACGCCCTGCGTCTTGCAGACCTTGGTGATGAACTCGACCGCCCCGCCGACCGTCTCGACCGACAGGGCCGCCTCCTCGTCCATCTCGATGCCGAACTCCTCTTCGAACCCGGCCACCAGTTCCACCGACTGCACGCTCTCGGCGCCCAGGTCCACGGCGAAGTAGTGTTCGGCCTTGATCTCGTCGGGGTCCACGTTCAGCACGCGGCCCGTCACGGCCTTGATACGCTGCTCAACGGTTGCCATGCGTTGCTCTCCTTCCCACGTTGCGTTCCTCGAGAGGTCGCCGCGGCCGCGGCGGGTCACCTCCAACCGCCGAGGCACGTGCCACGCCGCGACAAGATGACCGGGAGCTTCCGCTCCCGGCTCGTGCCGCAGCGACCTTACAATTTTCTCATGGCCCTGCGGCCTTTCTTGATGAGTTCGTCGCGCCGGGCCTTGGTCCGCTCGAAGACGTCGTCCCACATGGCCTCCTGCGCGGCGGTCCACTCCCGTCCCCGCCGGGCCATCACCACCTGGGCCGTCTCGTACAGTTTCTTCCTGCCGAACCCCTTGGTCACCACGCCTTCGAGCAGCCACGCGAACGACGGGATAAACTTCTGGATCGGTTTGCCGGTGGCCATGATCAGGCACATCCCCCCGACGTACGCCCCCGTGTTCAGGAACGTCCCGATGCTGGTCTTGGCATGGTCGCCGATGAGGCACCCCACCTTGTTCGAGCCCGTGTCGATGGCCAGCCGCCCGTGCATGATGACGCTGACCTCCGAGTAATCGTTCTTCAGGTCGCTGTTGGTGGTCAGCGCCCCCAGGTTCACCCACTCGCCCACGTAGGCGTGCCCCAGGAACCCTTCGTGGTACTTGTTGGTATAGCCCTGGATGATGGAGCATTCGACCTCGCCGCCGATGCGGCAGACGGGCCCGATGGAGTTGCCCTCGTGGCACTTGGCGCCCACGAGGATCGACTTCTTGCCGATGTAACACGGCCCGACGATCCGCGTGAACGGCAGGATCTGGGCACCCTCGTCGATATAGACGGGCCCGTCGCTCGAGTCGATGACGACCATCGGATGGACCACGGCCCCCGGCGCCACGTACACGTCCTTCTTGCTGTTGCGGATGGCGCTGGGGTCCTCGACCGTGCCCTCGATGCCGCGCCGCCCGGCCGCCGCAAAGTCGGACGTCAACTGCTCGGGATTCGCCAGCATCAGGTCCCACACGTAGTTCCAGACCGGAACCGGCCGAGCCACGTTCGGCAGGTGCGCCTTGGCGGCCGAGAGAAACTTGCCGATGTCGCCGGTCTGAAGGGCCGCAAGGTCCACACGCGCCACGCGGGCGTACAGGACCTGCCCTTCGGCGTCGAGGGCAATCTCGCTGGGGCCCGTCGGCGCCACGTCGAACGTCTCGGCCTTGACGCGGGCGTCCACAATGAGAAGGTCGTCGCCCTTGAGCGTCGCCGGGTTGTTGACCGGCCACTCGGTCGTCTCGCAGTAGGCCTCGGCCATGTAACTGGGCACGAAGCACGCCACGTCGCCGGCGCCGACGCGAGCGATGAGTTTCTCGGCAAGCGTCGTGATGCCCGTCCGCAGTTCCCAGATCGGGCGGCTGAGCGTCAGCGGATGGAAACGGCTCCGGACCTCTCGCGACCGGTCGAGCAGAATGAGTCGCACGGGCACTGTTCCTCCATCGAGGACCGAAAGAAACGGCAAGTATGGCGGACCGCCCCCGCGCTGTCAACGACAAACGTCCGGCGCCTTCCGTAGGGGCGAGGCATGCCTCGCCCTGGCATTCCGGCCGATCCCGGCGAGCCGAGAGCCTGCCCTGGGCGCAGCCGAAGGGAATCTCGCCGTTGCCGTGGCCGTTGCCGTGAGCCGTCTTTGTCAGCCCTTGCCCCATCCATCCCGAGGCATTACGATGCGCCTGTGGTCCTGACCGCGCAACAGGCAGCAGGGGAATCCGCATGACGTGCAACACGCTCACAGAAGCCGAAACGACCGCCGGGACAAGGCGTGCCTCACCCGGACCCTGCCCGTGCCGGGCCGCAGCACACGCGGTTCTGGCGTGCTGCCTGTTCGTCTCGTCCGCCGCGGCCGAAGACTGGCCCGTGTACCTCGGCCCGCGACAGAACGGCACGTCGGCCGAGACCGGGCTGCTTCTGGACTGGCCCCCGGACGGGCCGCCCAGGGTGTGGAACAAGCGGATGGGGCCGTCGTTCAGCCCGCCCGTGGTCGCCGGGGGCAGGCTCCTCGTCGCGCACCGCATCGACGACGAGGTGATCGTCGAGTGCCTCGAAGCCGCCACCGGCAAGCCGCGCTGGGAGTTCCGTTACCCCTCCCGCTACGCCGATGAGTTCAGTTACAACGGCGGGCCGCGCTCCTCGCCCACCATCGACGGCAACCGCGTCTACACCTACGGCGCCGCGGGCGTGCTGACGTGCCTCGACCTTGCGACCGGCGAGAAGGTCTGGCAGCGGAGGCTCAACGCCCAGTTGAACGCGCCGAAGAACTTCTTCGGCGTCGGCGTCCCACCCATCATCGAGAAAGACCTCATCCTCTTGAACCCCGGGGCGCCCGACGGCGCCGGCGTCGTCGGCGTCAGCAAAGAGACCGGCAAGACCGTCTGGAAGGCCGGCGACCACGGGCCCAGTTACAGCACCCCCGTCGTCTACACCATCCACGGGCGGCGCATGGCCATCTTCCTGACGATGAACGGCCTGCTCATCGTCGAGCCGGCCACCGGCAAGGTCCTGCACGACTTCCCCTTCCGCTCGCCTCTGTACCACTCGGTGAACGCGGCGTCGCCGGTGGTGGTGGACGACGTCGTCTTCCTCTCGGCGGCCTACAGCGTCGGGTCGATCGCCCTGCGCGTGACGCCCGACAAACTGACCACCGTCTGGCGAGACAAGGAGACTTTTCAGAACCACTGGGCCACGAGCGTCTACCACGACGGCCATCTCTACGGCACCCACGGGCGACACGAGAAGGAGGCCGTCATGCGGTGCATCGACTGGAAGACCGGCGCCCTGCGGTGGTCCTCCCCGCCCGGCCTGGGCCGGACCACGTTCACCATGGCACAAGGGCACCTGCTCGTCATGGGCGAGCGGGGGTATCTCGCGCTGGTCGAGGTCACCCCACAGCGGTACGTCGAGAAGGAGCGCGTCCACCTGCTCGACTACCCGTGCTGGGCGCCCCCCGTCCTCGCCAACGGGTTGCTGTACCTGCGCGGCGAACGCGAACTGCTCTGCCTGGACCTGCGGGCCGGGAAGTGACGGGCCCGAGTCCCCCATGCCTACCGGCCCACCCGCCTGGTGGCCTTCCCAGGCCACCAGGAATGTTCCTGGGGTTTGCTCGCGGCG
>Ga0307379_10011996_pt1 | contig 11322 bp, 8 predicted proteins | sample UN2MG_FD_202237 | JGI IMG/M metagenome (GOLD analysis project Ga0307379, IMG submission 202237) | Soil microbial communities from Risofladan, Vaasa, Finland - UN-2 | ecosystem: Environmental > Terrestrial > Soil > Coastal area > Acid sulfate soil | place: Finland: Risofladan, Vaasa | collected... | reverse complement strand
TCTGCGTCCAGGGCCACAGCACCGGCATGCACAACTCCATCGCCGTCGACCGCGACGACAACTCGAAACCCATCACCGTCGAAGGCGACCGCGACTTCGCCCTCGGCTGCATGGCGCGCGGAATCGCAGCACTTTGCATCGAACAGCGTGCGTTCGGCGAACGCCGCGAGCAGCTCCAGCAGATGCGCTCCGACAACGGCTGCCACGACGCAACAATGCACGCACTGATGCTCGGCCGCACAATGATCGGCGAGCGCGTATTCGACGTCGACCGCGCGATCGACTACCTCGAGACACGCGGCGATGCCGACATGCGCCGCCTCGGCGTGATGGGCAACTCCGGCGGCGGCACCATCACGCTGTTCTCCGCGGCGCTCCTGCCGCGCGTTCGAGTGGCAATGCCATCCTGCTATTTCTGCACCTTCACACACTCGGTGATGTCAATATACCACTGCATGGACAACTACGTCCCCGGCCTGCTGAACTACGCCGAAATGCCCGACGTGCTCGGCCTGTTCGCCCCGCGCCCCGTCGTGATCGTGGCCGGCAAGGAAGACCCCATCTTCCCGATCGGCGGCGTGCGCTCCGCATTCCGCCGCCTCAAGGAAATCTACCGGGCCGCCGGAGCGGAAAACCAGTGCCGGCTCGTCGTCGGGCCCGACGGCCACCGTTTCTACGCCGAAATTGCCTGGGCAAAAATGATGCCAATACTGCGCCGCATGTAGACCGGCGCCAGCGCAAGGAAAACGAACATGGAAATGATCGTCAGAAAAACAGCAGACTTCGAGCTGACCGGCGACGGAACCGCGCCCCAGTGGCAGCAGGCCGAATGGCAACCCCTCCAGCGCGTCAAGGGCGAAGCCGGATACACCGCAAACGCCAGGGTACTCTACTCCGAACGCGGCATATACTTCCTTGTCGACTGCGAAGACAAGCAGCTCACCTGCAAGATGACCGAAGACTTCGACAACATCTTCACCGAAGACGTCGTCGAAGTTTTCCTGTGGCCCCATCAGCCCGACCCATTCTACTTCGAATACGAAATCTCGCCGTTGGGCGTCGAACTGCCTATTCTGGTCGGCAACCACGAAGGCCTCGGATTCATGGGATGGCGGCCCTGGAAATACGACGGCGACCGCAGAACCCGCAAGGCAACCGCCGCCCGCGGAGGCGAGAAAAAATCGATGGCCGCCGTCGATGCCTGGACAGTCGAATTCTTCATACCATTCGCGCTGCTGAAAGGCCTCGGCGGGATACCGGCCCGGTCGGGCGACCAATGGCGCGCAAACATCTACCGCATCGACTACGACGCCGGAACCACGCAATGGTGCTGGGACCCCAACACCGGGGCAAACTTCCACAATTACAGGCAATTCGGCACGTTTCTGTTTGAGTGATGGCCAGGGCCGTGAAAAACTCTTGAAAACAGGAACGTGCGAGCCGTAGAATAGCCTGTGCACAGTTCCTCTCCGCCCGCCACGCAAGGCGTGTAGCGCGATACAAGGAGATGACGTATGTACACGTCTTTCGAAATCGAGAACTTCCGGTGCTTCCGAAAACTGGAACTGCCGGATTTGGCTCGCGTGAACCTGATCGCCGGGAAGAACAACGTGGGGAAAACGGCGCTGCTGGAGGCGGTTTTTCTGCATTGCGGAGGCTACAATCCGGGGCTGACAACAAAGATATACCACTTCCGGGGATTCGATCTTGCAAAGATACAGACACGGAACGTCGGAGAGGTGCTCTGGGGGAATCTGTTCCTCGATTTCGATGCAACGAGACCACTGGAACTGAAGGGCACAAATGCCATTACAGGCGAACGCATCCTTCGCCTGAGAGTGCTGAGCAAGCCAGACGAACTGGCGCGAGTGCCGACTGAGTTGAGGCCGTTCGCTGAAGGTTCCGATACGGCACCCTCTGATGAAGGAGGCGAATCCGCTTCTTCTGCATCTCCCAGCGTGCTGGAGCTGGAATTTCAGGGAGGCGGCCAGGAGGGCCGGCACTATGCTCTCGCCGATCCACGAGGCCTGATCCTGCGGCCGTTACCTCCCGCAGCAGCAATGTACGCTATCTTTCTTGCAGCGCGGAAGCAGACTGCTTTCAACGAGGATTCGGAAAGATTCGGCAGGCTCGTCATCAAGCGTAGCGAGGATACCGTGTTAGACATCTTGAGGGTCATCGAACCCCGCCTTAGAAGAATCACGTCAGCAGTGGTAGGGAAGGAAACCATCCTCCACGGAGACATCGGCCTGAGTCGTCTTGTTCCTCTTCCTTTGCTGGGCGATGGGATGAGTCGACTGACGAGCCTTGTGCTTGCCATTGCAGATTGTCCCGGCGGAGTAGTACTCATCGATGAAATTGAGAACGGCATACACCATTCGGCGATGCCAAGGGTATGGCAGGCAATTGACAAGGTATCCGAGAAATTCAAGACTCAGGTGTTTGCCACCACGCACAGCTTTGAGTGCATTCAGGCCGCACACGCGGCTTTTGCAGAAATCAATAGCTATGACTTCAGGCTCCACCGTTTGGAGCGAACTGAAGGGACGGACGATATCCAAGCCGTCACATTCGATAGAGAGACGATGGAAACAGCACTTGAGGCGGGTTGGGAGGTCCGTTGATGGACGCCAGCAGAGGGTTATCACGCACCAGGCCGGCAGAGATATTGCGCTCCAAACTCATGATGGTTGAAGGAGAGGAGGAGGTGAAATTCTTCACAGCCCTCTCCAAGCACCTCGGGATTACCGATGTTCAAGTTGAATCATACAATGGCAAGGGCAACCTGAGTTCAACGCTCAAGGCGCTGCCAAAGCGCTCCGGGTTTGGCAGAGTAGTTTCTCTGGGAATTGAGCGGGACGCTGACGACCATCCTGATCGAGCTTCTCAGAGCGTCATTACTGCTTTGCGGAACGCCGGCCTGCCGGTACCCCCGTCTGAACTCGATCCCGTCGATGGTCCGCCGTGCGTCGCTTTCCTGATAATGCCCGGCAACGGACGGAGAGGTGCTCTCGAGGACCTCTGCCTGGAGGCCGTTGCTGCGGATCCTGGCATGAACTGCGTCAATGCGTTCTTTGATTGCCTTGATACCGCCGGATGCGCTCAGCCCGGCAGCATGCCGAAGGCGCGTGTCCATGCGTTCCTTGCTTCAAGAGAGGCCCCCGACCTGAGGCTCGGCGAGGCCGCCGCCAAGGGTTACTGGCCCTGGGAAAACGGCTCACTCGACCATGTCAAACAGTTTCTTCAACTCGTAGCCAAACAGGGATAGCAGCAGGTGAATCTATGCCCATCAACTTCACTCCCGACCGCTGGAAAACGACCAAAGACACCTACCGCCGCTGGTGGGCCGGCCAGCTCGACCGCCCGCTGCTGCAGGTGTCGCTCGGCGGTCTCAAGACCGACCGGCCCGAGCCGCCGATCCCCAACTATGGTTTCCACACCTATTACGACGAATCCGTCTCGCCCGAGCAGATCGTCGATCGCTGGGACTACAGCTTCGCCCAGTGGAAGTTCGTTGGCGACGGCTTCCCGTGCCTGTTCGTCAATTTCGGGCCGGGTGTGGCGGCAGCATTCATGGGCGCAACGCTAACAAACAGCGAGCCGACCGTCTGGTTCCATCCAAAAACACAGCAGGAGATCGCCGACATAGAATTCCGCCTCGACGAAGGCGGATACTGGTGGAACCGGTTGCTCGACATCTACCGCGCAGCCGAGAAACGCTGGGGCGGGCTTGTGCAACTCGCCACCACCGACCTCGGTGGAAACCTCGACCTGCTCGCCACGTTCAGGCCCAGCGAAAAGCTGCTGCTGGACCTGTACGACCACCCCGAAGATGTGATACGCCTGACATGGCAGGCACACGAAACGTGGTGGCGCTGCTTCGAAATAATCAACGATGCACTGTCCGCCAACCCCGGCTACAGCTCCTGGACACCGCTGTTTTCTGAAGAACCATTCTACATGCTGCAGTGCGATTTCTGCTACATGATCGGCCCCGATATGTTCGACGAATTCGTCAAGCCCGAGCTGGAAGCTTCCTGCCGAAAACTCACCAACGCATTCTACCACCTCGACGGCCCCGGCCAGTTGCCCCACCTCGACTCGCTCCTCGAGATTCCCGAGCTTAAGGGTGTTCAATGGGTGCCGGGAGATGGTCATCCCGACATCACGCAATGGCCCGACGTCTACCGTAAGATACACAAGGCCGGCAAGCTCATCCAGATATTCAGCGGACAATCGCCACACGGCCTGCAAGCGGTCGACATCATCGCCGACCAGATCGGCAGCGCGAAAGGAATCGCATACATCGGATTCGACAGCATCGACAACGAAGACAAGGTGACCCGCTTTCTTGAGAAATACGGCGCCGCCTGAAACGGCGCACAATGACCGGGGCAGACGCGATTCATGCCGATGTCTGCAAATGGCCACGCCCATATCAGACGTGCTGCCTTCTGCGCATGCTGCGCTACGCCAATGCATTTCGGCTCCGCCTGAGATCGCGGGCGGCCCGCCCGCATCTTCAAATCTCGATTCCGTTGCACTCGCGGCGATTAGTACCGAAACGAAAGCAGCGCGAGTTGGGGCCGCAGGTGCAGCCGCATGGAGGGAAGCATGGAAAATCAGGTCGAGCCTTTTGCGATCAAGGATTGCGCGCTGATATCCATAGCAACGGGCAAACGGGCACAGGACGTTCGAATGCTGCGCGCGGTGCTGGAGCGCGTGAGCCTCGATTGCATATACTACCATTTCTGGACGATGGGGCTTCGCTCGGGTTTTGAGGACCCCGAATATCACAATGATTTCGCAACATGGGCATTCAGGCGCCTGCAGGACAAGGTCCTCGCGGAGCGCCTCGCACTGCTGGACCCGACCGAGCACAAGACGCTCGAGGACCTGCGGCAGGAGCTTCTCGAGGTGCTCGATGAACGGATAGACGAGACGGAATGCCCCCGCTGGACCGCCCGAGAGGAGCAGTTTGAATTCCTGCGCTCGCAGATAGTGATCTTCGATACTCACCACGTGATGACCGATCCGCGTCAGCTTGCGGGGCTGGTGCCGAAGATGTCGCCAGGCAGCATTTTCTATCATTTCATCGACGCCCGGCGGCGCAACGAGAATGGGCTTGACGATTTCAGGAACTGGCTTGAAAGCCTGGGGGGCTACGAGGAGCTTGAGGCGCGGATCGCGGCGATCGATCCCTATTTCTCGACGCTCATCGACGTGCGCAGGCAGCTCGGTGAAACGTTTGCCGAATATTTCATGGAGAACCTTCCGTGAACGGACCCACGCTCCAGAAGTATGCCGAGGTCGCCGGGCAGGACGCCATCGACCATCTCCATCAGCTTTCGGAGCCGCTGCGAGGTTTGCGCGTGGTGCATGTGAATTCGACGCGGTCGGGCGGCGGCGTGGCCGAGATTCTCCACAAGATGGTGCCGCTGATGCATGAGCTTGGCATCGACGTGGCGTGGGAGGTGATCACCGGCGAACCGCAGTTCTACCAATGCACGAAGCAATTCCACAACGCGATCCAGGGCGACCGTATTCCGATCGCCCAGCGGCTGTTGCGAGCTTACGAGGAAACCAACCGGCGCACGGCCGAAACGCTGCACGACGTGCTGCATGATGCGGATTTCGTGTTTGTGCACGATCCGCAGCCGGCGGCGCTCATCCGCCATTTCCCCGACCGGCGGGGATCGTGGATATGGCGATGCCACATCGACGCAAGCCGGCCTTTCCGCCCGGTGTGGCGCTTCCTGCGGACCTTCGTGGCCGATTACGATGCGAGCGTCTTTTCGCTGGCGCTGTTTGCACAGCCGCTTCCGCACCGGGTGTGCATCATCCCCCCGAGCATAGACCCGCTTCACGAAAAGAACATCGACCTGCCGACGGAAGAAATGGACACGGTCTGCGCGCAGTTTGGGATCGACCGGGGGCGGCCGACGATCCTGCAGGTTTCGCGCTACGATCGATTCAAGGACCCGCTGGGAGTTATCCACGCATACAAGCTGTCGAAGCGGTTCAACCCGGCGCTCCAGCTTGTGCTTGCCGGCGGCGGCGCCGCCGACGACCCCGAGGGCGAGATAGTGCTTTCAGAGGTGCAGGCGGCCGCTGCGGACGATCCTGATATCCACGTGCTGCTGCTTCCGGCCGATGCGCACCGCACGATCAACGCACTGCAGCGTGCGGCCGATATCGTGCTGCAGAAATCGATCAAGGAAGGTTTCGGGCTAACGGTCACCGAAGCGATGTGGAAGCAGAAGGCGGTGATCGGCGGCGACACCGGCGGCATCAGGACGCAGGTTTCGGATTTTCGCACGGGTTTCCTGGTGCGGACGCCTGAGGGCGCGGCGCTGCGCATCCGCTACCTGATGCGCCGGCCCGACCTGCTCGATGAGATGGGCAGGCAGGCGCGCGAGTTCGTGCGGTACAATTTCCTGATCACGCGCCACTTGCGCGAATACCTCACGCTGATCAGAATGCTGATGCACAAGACCGAGGAGCGCATAATTCTGAAGTGAAGCGGGAGGACATGATGGAGGTGGGAGCGCGGCATCTTACGGGTGGTGCGACGATGTTCACGGTGTGGGCGCCGCTCGCGCGCAGCGTTGAGGTGAGCGTTGTGGCGCCAGTCGAGCGGCTGATACCCATGGAGATGGGTACCTACGGCTACTGGGCGGTGACTGTTGAAAACACTCCGCCCGGCAGCCGCTATTTCTATCGGCTCGACGGCGGCCGGGAGCGGCCGGACCCGGCATCGCACTTTCAGCCCGAGGGCGTTCACGGGCCGTCGGAGGTCGTCGATCACGAGGCGTTCGGCTGGTCCGACTCGGGCTGGTGCGGCGTGCCGCTGAATTCGATGATCATCTACGAGGTGCACGTCGGCACGTTCACGCCGGAGGGCACGCTGGACGCGATCATCCCCCGCGTCGGCGAGCTTCGCGATCTCGGCATTACAGCGCTCGAGGTGATGCCGCTGTCGCAGTTTCCGGGCGGGCGCAACTGGGGTTACGACGGGGCGTATCCGTATGCGGTGCAAAACAGTTACGGCGGCCCGGAAGCATTCCGGCGGCTGGTCGACGCCTGCCACGCGGCGGGCATCGCGGTTATCTACGATGCCGTGTACAACCATTTCGGGCCGGAGGGCTGCTACGTCCGCGATTTCGGCCCGTATTTCACCAGCAAGTATATCAGCCCGTGGGGCGACGCGGTGAACCTGGATGACGCGGGCAGCGATCACGTGCGCAATTATTTCTTCGAAAACGCCCGCCACTGGTTCGAGCACTATCACGTGGACGCGCTGCGGCTGGACGCGATCCAAGGCATATACGATCTGAGCGCGACGCCGTTTCTGCGGGAGCTTGCCGAGAAGACCGACGCCTGGTCGCAGAAGCTGGGCCGGCCGCTGCTGCTGATAGCAGAAAGCGACCTGAACGATTCGCGCGTTATCCGCCGGCGCGAGAACGGCGGCCACGGCCTGCACGCGCAATGGGCCGACGATTTCCACCATTGCCTGCACACGCTGATCACGGGCCAGGGCCGCGGCTACTACGCGGATTTCAAGGGCGTGGATCAGCTTGTTGCGGCCATCCGCGAGGGTTATGTCTATTCGTGGAAGTACTCGGAATTCCGCAAGCGGCATCATGGCAACTATGCGGGCGATCTGCCGGCGAGCCGGTTCGTATTCTGCTCGCAGAATCACGACCAGGTCGGCAACCAGGTTATGGGCGAGCGGCTGACCGCTCTGGCACCGTTTGAGGCGCTCAAGCTTGCGGCTGCGGCGGTGCTGCTTGCGCCGGCGGTGCCCCTGCTGTTTATGGGCGAGGAGTATGGCGAGCACGCGCCGTTTCTGTATTTCATCAGCCACAACGACGCGGAGCTTGTCGAGGCGGTGAGGCAGGGTCGCAAGCAGGAGTTCGCGCATTTCCGCTGGGACGTGGACCCGCCCGACCCGGCAGCGCCGGAAACATTCGCCCGCTCGAAATTGAACTGGCACTTGCGAAGCGTGGACAGGCACAAGGCGCTGCTGGCGTTTTACCGCGAGCTTATCCGGCTGCGCCGCGAAACGCCTGCCCTGGCGGCGCTGGACCGTTCGGCGCTCGATGCAAGCAGCGCAAACGGCGCGCCGCTGGTGTTTGTGCGCCGCTGGCATGGCGGGGGCCAGGTTTGGCTGGCGATGAATTTCAGCTCGTCCGTTCAGGAATTCGCGTGCGACCTGCCGCGAGGCTCGTGGCGCAAGCTGCTGGACTCCTCGGAGGAACGCTGGAGCGGACCGGGGCCTGCCATGCCGGAAACGGTGGCCGCGGGCGACGAGGTGTCGATGGCTGCGTGGAGCGTGGCGCTGTACGGGCTGACGGCATGATCAGGTGCGCGCAATCAGCACTTCCGCCGGGAAAGCTTGCATGATGCTGCCGACGTCGAGCGCCCCGGCCGAGTCGATCTCGCCGCCGGAAAGCAGGCGATGCCAGGCGCCGGGCGCATCGGCGGGAAGCTCGACGGCGGTATCCTTCCAGATTTCAGACCCGAGCGGCATTTCATTCTCAGTTACCAGTTCGGTGCAGAAGCGTGGCGCGATGGTGACGCACCAGTCGTTTCCGCGCCGCCTTGCAAATGCGATGATATTGCGCGAATGTGAACCGCAGACATTCAACGGCAGGTAATCGCCGGCCAGGAACAGGCCGGCGTTGCGCCGTCGGGCGTTGAGCAGGCGATAGACGACAAACAGCTTGACGCGGCCGTCGGCCGGGGCCGCGAGCAGGTCGGTGGCGAGCCGTTGGGGATCGGTCTGTTCGCGCCGGCTGATTTCGTTCAGCGCCTGCATGCGGCGGTCGAAGTCGACCTCGCGGCGGTTGTCGGGATCGACGAGGCTGAGGTCCCACATCTCGGTGCCCTGGTAGATGTCGGGCACGCCGGGCATTGTGAGGCGCACCGCGAGCTGCGACAGCGAGTTGATGACGCCGAAGTGGGCGATCTTGCGCTGGAACGTCAGGAATGACGGCAGGAAGGCATTGGTTTCGACGGGGTCGAGCAGGGCGCGTACGAAAGATTTTACGGCGTCCTGGTATTCGCGGTCGGGCGACAGCCAGGTGGTGTGCACCTTGGCTTCGTTGACGGCCTTGGTCATGTAGTCGGCGACGCGGTCGGCATAGGTGTGCTCCTGTTTTCCGAAAGGCCATGTGCCGAGGAGCGTCTGGTATATGAAATATTCGTCGTTGCGGTCGGGTGCCTGGTGGTCGCCGACAATTTTCTTGGCATGCTGGTTGATACGGTTCCATTGTTCTACGAGTGCTTCCCACTCGGCGGGGATTTCGGAGAGCACGTTGATCCTCGCGCGGACGTCTTCGCCGCGCTTGGTGTCGTGCGTGGAGCCGGCGTTCATCGTCTGCGGCCATTGGCGGGCGCGTTGTGCGTTGAAGGCGTGGAAGGCGTCGATTGAGATTCCGAATCGTGCGGGGTCGCCGCCCACTTCGTTGAGCGAGATGAGGGGATTGTAGTCATAGAATACGGTGTCTTCGAACCCCTTGGCCATCAGGGGGCCTGTGTATTGCTGGAGGCGCATCGCGAATTGCGTCCACTGCTCGCGTTCTTCATCGGTTGCGTTTTCGAGGTTCTCGCGCAGGAGGAACCGCTGTATGAAATGGAATTCATAGACAAGCTCGGGCCTGTTGCGTCGCGCGCATTCGATTGCTGCATCGAAGGCCGCGCGGTCGTGGTCGTTGAGGCCGGCGCGGTCGATGTAAGTCCGATAGACCGGGAAGCAGGCGAGCAGCTCCATCAGGGCTCGTTTGATGCCGTACAGCGTGATGTCGTTGCCGTAGCGATCGCGGTTGGATATTTCCTTGAGATGGATCGCGAGGTTGTCGACGTCTCCTTTCATATGGTTCGCGAGGATGAGGCGCTTCTTCCTTGCGATCAGGCTGTGCAGCGGCGCATACAGGCCGGTGAACCGCCTGTACAGGTCGGCGAAGTGCGCCTGCTTGGCGGCATTCACGTATAGTGCGTTTATCGCGGCGGCGGCATCGTAGCCTGTTGTGCCCTGGACCGGCCACTGCGGGAGGTTCTCGGCGGTTGCGAGAATTTTTTCGACGATGATCCACGAGTCGGGCGCCGCCTCACGCAGCCGGCGCAGGTAACCGGCGGGATCGTGGAGGCCGTCGATGTGGTCGATGCGAAGTCCGTTGACGATCCCGTCCTTGACCAGCTCCAGCAGCAGGCTGTGAATGTTTTCGAAGACCTCGTTTTCTTCCATGCGCAGCGAGATCAGGCTGTTGATGCTGAAGAAGCGGCGGTAGTTGATTTCCTCGGTGGCGACCTTCCAGAACGAGAGCCGGAACAACTGGCCCGCCAGGAGCGACTCGAGATGGCAGAAGGTGGCGGGGCTGCTGGGGGCGCCGTTGAACACTTCGATGGTGCGGTCGAGGTAGCCGCGGAAGCTGGGTGTGGCCTGATACATTTCGGCGATCACTCGCCTGATGAAGCGCGCCTCGGCGGCGCGTTCGTCGGAAGGAGATACCGCCGACAGCGACGCGAGCACGTATAGCACGCCCAGCAGCTTGATGAAATCGGGGTTGTTCTCGCCCATTTCGCGGCGGAAGTCGTCGATTCGCAGCGACAGAACGTCTGCGTAGGTCTCGAGGCGCAGGGGGAAGCGGTTGTCGAAATAATCTACAACGAGCCGCTGGCCGTCGTATGCGAGCTTGATGTCGCCGCTTTCGAGTGCTTCCCAGTATGGCTTGCCGAGCACCGGGGCGAGCAGGCGGCCGCTCAGGCTTTCGTAGGCATGGTCCCATTCGATGTCGAAGAACCGGTAGAACCGCGATGCCGGGCCGTTTTCGAGGGCATCCATCAGCATTTCGTTCTGGTAATCGTATGCCATGTGGTTGGGGATGAAATCCTGCAGCCATTGCATCGAATGGTCGTGCAGGTCTGCCGCGAGGCCCTCGACGTCGGACCGCGAGCCGAGCTCGCCGTTGAGCTGTGTGTGATCGACGACGTCGTATCCGTGCGTGCTGCCTGCCTTGGCCTTGAAAATTGGCGAGGCGTACAGGCAGTCGATGCCGAGCTGGTCGAGGTATGGCACGATGCGCCGGGCGTGGTTGAATCGGAAGGAGGGCGTGAATTGTACTCGGTAGGTGGCGGAGGGTCGACTGTTCATTGCCTGGGCCTCCGCGTGCTGTTTGCAGGGCAGGTCATGGCGTTTCTCCGTGGTTTGCGGAACAGCGCCGGCAGAATAGCGCCAGCGAGCGCGACTCGAGTGCGAATTCCTCGCGCGCCGCGGCCTCGGGCGGAGGTTGCATGGGCTGCTCCTGGGCCGTGTAGAAA